>Ga0209700_105624_pt1 | contig 20803 bp, 9 predicted proteins | sample SiratroredBW_FD_187528 | JGI IMG/M metagenome (GOLD analysis project Ga0209700, IMG submission 187528) | Root nodule microbial communities of legume samples collected from California, USA - Siratro red BW (SPAdes) (version 2) | ecosystem: Host-associated > Plants > Roots > Nodule | place: USA... | reverse complement strand
ATTAATTAAGCATATTTATAAACGAAATTGGGCTAATAAGAAAAAAAAAATCATAAAATACGGTGCCCCTACTTGTAATACAATGCTGTGTGAACCAGAAATTGGTGGCCGATTGAGAAAAAAAAAAGAATTGGCAGATAAAAGTAAACATCAAAATCGGCCCAATTGGAGCATGAGTGCAAAAGAGGGTAAGAGAAATAAATAAATAAAACAGAAAATGGCAGTGAATGGTGACCTCACTTGTAATACAAATGATACAAATGGAACAATAGTAAACTCTCTCATTCACACCAAACATACAGCACTACTTAACACTACAATTCATCCACTACAATATTTTTTTAATGTACGTTGAATCAATATAGCAGCACTTAATAAAAATATTATTTAGACTTTGTCTGAATTTGAAAATGAATTTGAAGAGTAAAAAATGATAAATTTAAGGTGAGGTATGCTTAATAAAAAAAGTAAGGCTATTTAGATTAAAAGAAAGATAATAAAAAATAAAGAAAATGGAAGGAGAATTTATAAAAATTGTGAGTGGTGTGATAAATATGATTGATAATTTTTTTAATAAAATTGTATAATTATAATTTTACTTTTATCGTTAAAAATAATTTAAAATAAAATATAATTAATTTGTTAGGTAGGATTGATTAAATTTTATTTTAAATTGATGAAAATATAAAATTACAAATTTGTTTTTCGTCTAAATTAATTTATGATGAAATATGAATAATTTGTCAAATTTCATTGCTAATTTCTTTTTATTGAAATTAAAATATCAAAATTTTATCGTTGTGCTTAAAATTAATTTTAAATAAAATTTAATAAATTAAAATCTCAAAATTTGATAAATTATTTTTTTCATTATGATAATATAAAACAGATAAGTTAAATTGGGTTAAAATTATATTGTTTGATTTTCTTCTAATTGTTCAATTAATAAGACTACTAAAAAAATACATTTAGTTAATCATCCACCAAGTACATAATAATGGAAAGAGGATTTAGTGGGTTCAAGAAGACTTCATTGGACTTTTGAGTTATATTACTCCCAACCCAATGAAAAAAAACCTAGAACAAAGGGTGCGAGTCATGAAGGGTAGAGGAGCTGTCATTGCAATATACGACGACACTGTCAAATATGTCACCGCCAGATGCTACTGTAAGGGTGCGACAGTGAGAAGTGTCGCTCGTGAGATGTGTTGCAGCCTGCCTTCTCTGCCCACACAACCTTCATGCACATGCAAGTAAGGATAAAATCATATTTTTGTTTTTGTCACTTTGACTTTCCTCTCCTTTCGTCAATGGTGTGCGAGGATGAGTCTCTCATCTCCTCTCCCATTCACGCTTCCAAATCACTACAAATCAGTGGATGCAAACAAAATGCCCATTGGCAAGTAGAGAAAGCAATTATAGAAATTCATGATAGTGGTCCCACTTTATGTAATCTTTATGTAATTAACAATAAAAGACACTTAATGTAATCAACATAAAAAAGCCTAACAAATAAACATTACATATAAAAGCAACAATGTTTCCAACAAAGTTGAAATGTGACCATGATAAATAGGTCAACAATTACATGATAAATGGGTCAATGATTATGTACACTGAATAATACAATCATGTTTTCCTTTTCTATTTATTGTGTATGTTTTCTATAAAAATTGGGATTGCCTTATATATATATAAGCTTTTCCATCACAAGGATGTTGCAACAAACCATTATCCATTTATTTCCAAAATGTCATTTTATATCCCTTGCAAATTTTACATACGCGTATAGTCTTTGTAATATTGGTATGATTGACAAATAAAATATTCTCTTTAGTGAAACCTTTTTAAATCTTCCCTTTTGAACCTTAGGAGGTAAAAATTGAGGAAGATGACAAAATTTAAATTGAATTAAATCGATATCATCTTTGTAATTCAACATGCAACCAACTTCACAACACTTAATCTTTTGAGCCTTCAAACTAAGAGTTCGCAGCCTCGTAGTAGTTCTTAGGTATGCAATTATCTTTAGAGTTACATCAAGTAACATTTGTATGAAATAATCTAAGTATTTTTCAATAGCATGTAAATTGGTTCTACCATCTAAAAGCCTAATGATTATTGATAATCTTGACTCTAGGTTGTTCTATCATAAATGTGTTCATTTATAGATGCTAACATATCATCAAACCTTGAACTTTTACATTTGGTGACTATGTTCATACACACTCTCATTGTGGATATTGTCATAACAACTTGTTATATCAACTAATTGCATGTAAGTATCATACATCATTTTGGTTACTAATCCAAACTTATGAACAAAATTCGTGATACCATAACTACTGGATGCATAACCTAAGTTGTCATCATTTTACCCTTATTATTCATGATCAACCCATACCTTGTAATTGGGTTTAAAGTCATGTTGTAGCAACATCAAACATATATTTACAGTTGTTACTAAATGTGATTGTAGTTACTAAATCAAAAACTTTCATTCAATCAAAGGCAGTTGTAACTCAAGAAAAACCATATTGTTATAACTAAATTACAAGAGAGGAACTTATAATGCATCTTAGATCAATTGGGATCAAGACCTGTTGTAGTCTAAATACCCAGAACGAACAATTTGATCTAAGTATGGCAAACCACCAACCATTCATATGATATAATTAATGAAATACAAAAAAAAAAGACACAATATTACCACTTGTGTCTAAATTCTTTTCTTTAGACCTTACCAATGATGAGTCTTAAACAAACAACACACACAAATAATCTGCAAGGAATAGAAGAAAAACCGGAACACGGGCAACACACAAGATTTAACGTGGTTCGGTTTCCCTAATCCACGTGCAACAGGAAGAATTTTATTCACTTGTGATTGCTGCAGATTACAAATACAAGTTGTGTAGAAACTAGGGTTACTGTCTAATTGAGCCTAACTCAAATCAAGCCTCCACAAAGCCCAACAACCAACTACTTATATTTTATTTTTTGCATTTCAATATTATTATTTTATGTGTTTGACTAAAAAAAATCTAACCAATTAACTACTATGGTCAATCATTTTAGACTATCATGGTTTATAATTTTTTACTTTATGTAAAAACTATTTATTTTTTTTTGTAAGCATCTATCATTTACATCATATCATACATGTATGTATAATTTTATATGAAAAAAAGTCATTGATTTATAATTCTTAAAATTCTAATTACATTAATAAAAAGTGAAAACTCATCCTGAATTCAATTAGATTTTGTCTTAAAAAAATTTAATCATACCATAACTCACAAATACAAATTATTCACTTTATTGGATTAAAGTAAAAAATAAATATATTCTATAACCAAAATTTAGAAACAACTAATCAAACTAATTCACCTAAACAACTAATGAAATTAATCGCACTTGATTATCTTTTCATTATTATAAATACGGAAAACACAGCCAAATCCATAAATTAGGCACAAATCAAAACTAACTTGAGCTACACAAGGCATTGTCAAAATTGCAAAGAACTTTTAGAATAAAATTTTAAAACACACATTTAAGCCATCCAGCCCACACATCCATTTCAAAAGTCCTAGGCCTGTCACAGCAGCTACTTCTCACCACCGCGTTGTCCCTACTCTAAGCTACACACAATAAGTCTACTTTTGTGAATATTCTTCACACAAATTAAAAGGTAATAATGAAAATGACAAATAAAATTAAGAAAAATATTAATTTGACACTATTAAAAAAATATCTATTTCACACTGTTTTATATTAATAAAATATTATATATTAATAAAATAATAATATTTTATAATGTTAAATAAGGTTAAATATAAATAATATTATTAAAGTTCATTATTAAGGCTCGAGAAAAGAAATTTCTAAAAAAGAGAAATGTATAAAAAAAAATATAACTCATATTAAAACATGTGCTCATAATTTTTATTTATTTTCTTCCATATCTCTATTAGAGCTGATCTTGTCCATGTTATATTTATTATCTTTTATCAGGATTGACTAAATTCAGATTAATTACTTAAAAAAAATTAAATTCTTAGCATTGATTAAATAAACACATTTAGTTCTCACATTTAATTAATATTTCTTTATATTTTAATTAATATTTCTTTATATTAAATAGGTTATACTGACACTAAAATATTATTATTTAATTAATAATTACTTATTTTTTCTTCTTAAAACAACACGCACATAGCTTAAAAATTTTAATGTTTTTCTTTATTAATTATGATGTTGAATAGCATCGGTCTAACTTATTCTGAAAAATATGTTTGTTTTTATAATGTTCTATTTTAATAACTAATCTCAAACATTGATATTTATTGGTGTCTTAAGATTTTAAGTTTTATAAATATAATGTTTGCAATTTTTTCATTCATAAAATATAATAATAAATAGTTTTTAATTCTCGAACTAATATCAAAGAAAAATTAATAAAATTACTTCATTCCAATGCTATTATCTATATCCATTAAAATAACAACAATGCGTATATATAATACTAATAAAGATAAATGTTATTATTTATACCGTGGAAACTATAAAAAGGTATATTTATTTAAATAGAAGAAAATGTAATTATCTTTAAGATCACTATTAAATTAAAAATATTTTATTATAATTTAAAAGAAGATAAATAATACTTATATATTGTAATATTATATACATTTAAAATTCTAACTTCTTTTAAAGAAAAACAAGAGTGCCAAGGCCCCTAGATTGAGTGTAAATTTATTATTAGAGGCCAGATCATATAAGAATAACATCCTTAGGCAATCTCAATGATTAAATTAAAATGAAAGCCTAAATTAAAATACTTAAAAAGTCAAATGAAAACATAACGTAACATTAATCTCTACCATTGTTATGTGAAAGGTGGAAGGTAGATGATGGGTTTCAAAAGAATTGATCTTATAGCCACACTACTATAGGAGTTTTTTTTTTTTTTTTTATGTTGATTTTTTTTTAAATTTATATTAGTTGTAGAGTTCACCTACATGCAAACCATACAAAGGAAAGGATGAGAATCATGTTGGTTTTAAAACAATGGACATAGTAAATAACTTTTTATATGGGTTATTAAGACTGTCATGAATGATTATTGTTGTTCGTTGGTTTTGCATACTTTGTATTTTAATATTTTTCATACAATTAATTTACTCTTACAACAATAGTACCATGAACAAGGTTTTAAAAAATATTCTCAATTAATTTAATGTCTTTTCATGACTAAACAAAATAATAAACTTTTGATGAAAAATTGTGATAGCTTATCCGATTGGTTTTGCTCCATTCTCATAAGTGAATGATGTAGTCATAAAGAAATTTTTAAGAATACTTTTTTATTAGAGTTATATGAAAAAAAAGAAAGAAAGAAAAGGTGTAAAAGATATATATATATATATATATATATATATATATATATATATATATATATATATATATTATCATTATAGTGGTAAAGGTAATTGGATTATCCTTGTTATATGTAAAAACATGCCAAAAATCATTAAAAATAAAGAAAAAAATATAGAAACATTGTTTAGGAAGATAATGATTTTAATTATAGTCACATGAATATTACTTATCTTGGTTGTTTTCTTTGTTCAAATAGAAATATGATCACTTCATTACACATGGGAGTATTAAAAAATATTTTTTCTCATATTGTGTTCTTAAATTACAATTTCATTCTTTTATCGTATTTTGTGTTTTTAATTAAAGCAATTTTTAATATATGTTTTATACACTATGCTCTCTAATTTTTTTTTTCTTTCTTTTAGAAAGAATGAATGCTAACATTTGCACCAATGAGAAAAATATGTATCTTGCTAACATTTCTCATGTTTGAAAATGCAAGAGGTCATCATTAACAAAACATTATTTTTATTTAAAGTTTAGTAGAAAATTATTAAGTTTTACATATACTTGAAGTCTAATATGAATTTATTAAGTTTTAAAGATATTTTTCTAAATAGATATCTTTATATTACTAGACTTACCTTAGACAAAAAAAATTAATACCGTAAAAGTTATCGATCTTATCTCATGGTTTGTAATATAATTGAAATACATATCTTTATAAATTAGAATGTTTATAAACTAAAATGAATTTATTGTTTGCCATAACTTTAAAAGCCAAAAGGTTGTTCAGTTTAATGATACATGTTCACAAAGAAAGTTGAATATTGAGTAACACATTATCTTTAAAGTTATGGAACTCCAATTATCTTCATTAAAAGTTACATAATTTCATTTTATAAATTAAATATTAAAACAAAAAATCAAATTAACTATATGCATATACAAAATAATATCTTTTAGTAAAGATGATTAAGATTGAAAAACTTCATTTTTTTATTGTCAAGTTCATATAATGTTCTACTTGAGATTATAAAATAAAATGGTCAGAACGCTTAAATTAATGACAAAGACTCAACTAAAAAGTATAAAGATTTTGGACACTCAACAGAATTAATCAAATCAAATTTTTAATAAATACTCAATTTTTTTTATGTAGGAAGATATAAGCAATGATGATATAAAATAACAACATATCACTTAGTTGACGGCAAAACCAAACTGTAGGAACTAGATTAACAAAATATAAAAATTTTAGATACTCAATATAAATTTTTTTTTTCTAATAAGAAATAAATTATAAATACAAAATTTATTAAGAACATAAAAATTAAATTAAACCTACTCAAAATGAACAAGTATTTTGATGACTACTTTAAAATGTGTCATATGTATGTTGATGTTGGATTTTGGTTGATAACCTAATATAATGTAATGTGTATGTTTCAATTACATTATAAAAAAGGTTTGTAATAAATTTTTAGATATGGTTGAAATATATATTGAATATGAATCTTCACTAATAATAAAAATATTTTGAATCATCAACACAAACTTTATTTATTCTTACCCTTAAAAAAAGTAAACTAAAAGTTTAAAGGATTATTCATTTACAAAAATTAATCAACCCGATTATCATATAAGTTTGGTTAACATAAAAATGATAACTGTAAACGTATACCTATAATGTAACAATTAGATTTGAAATACTTGGATAATATAAAATAACAAATAATTTGAAATATGTTTTTAGTTACGTGACCAACTTACTTATTTGATATGAAGTACGACTCTAACTCATTTTTTGATCCCATTGTTTATACATCTCCTCTATTTTACACCACCATAATGAACTACGTGAGTGTAATATTTTTTGAACTTTAATAGTTACATGTGTAGTAAAAAATTGGTCATAATGTAATATTTTTAAAATAAAAGAGAAGTTTATGTAAAAGTTTTAAATTTACGATTTGTGAGTGTAATTCAAGAAAATCTTACAAGTGCGGGTATAATATACTTTAAATTTTATTACATTATAATGTATAGCCAATGACATTTAAATGTATAATTTTTTTCTCCTATTAAATTATATATTATGTATATATTATAGGAGTTGAGGGAATAAACGACACGTCGTTGGGTAAAAGTAATAGTGGTAGACGCAAATAGCGGTGCGGTGCAAAATAAGAAGCACTTGTTCGTGTTCAGTGATTATTCGAGAAACTCTCTCTGACGAAAGAGCGAGAAAGAACGCGAAGAAAGCAATAGCAATGGCGTCGTTTCTTCAATCGTTTCTGGATCCCAAGAAGAACTGGTTCGCCGCTCAGCACATGAAATCTCTCTCCAAACGCCTTCGCAAATACGGTTCGTTACTTTTTTGTTTTCTCTCTCTTCGTTCCCATTTCCGCAACCCTAATAGTGTCGATTTGTGAAAGTTGCTTTGGCTTTTGTAAATTAGGGCTCCGATACGACGATTTGTACGATCCTTACTACGATCTCGATATCAAGGAGGCGCTCAATCGCCTCCCCAAGGAAGTGGTGGACGCGCGCCACGCGCGTCTCAAACGCGCCATCGACCTTTCCATGAAGCACGAGTACCTCCCTGAAGATCTTCAGGTTTTTTTCTTCTTATTTTTTGTTATTGCTGTTGAGTTTAGTTTCGAGGAAGCTGGATGAAAAGGAAATGTGTTTTTTTTTTTTTGTGAGGGTCCAATTAATTAGGTTTATTATGGTTCTGTTTTTGTTTCTGTTGATTGGGTCCAATTAATTAGGGTTTTAGAGATAATGGATGTGTATGAATCTATTGCCTACAATGGTCTTCGATGGATGTGTATGAATCTATTAGTTACTTGGTATGGATTTGTTGACTTTTTATTTTTTGGATTTAGTTACAACCAAGATGGATGAAAAAGAAAATGTTGTGTTGAAATGCTATGATGTGATTGGGTCAAATTCGTTAGGTTAAAGACGTGATGGATGGATGTGTATGAATGTATTGCTAAATGCTTACAGTTGACTGACTTTGAGGATGTACAGAGCCATGCTTTTGTATCAATATGGCTAGGTAATGAGAGATGCATTTGGGGGTTTGAGAAGTTTAGTCGCTGTAACCTAACTATGATGTGAAACTACCTGATAATATGGGACAGTCCAAATTTTGGCAGAATGTCCTAAGTTGTCTGAGAAAACACTAAATAGTTGTGTTTGTTTCTTATTGGTGTGAAGATATAGTGACCATTTTTTAGAGTATGTGCATGTATGAAAGGTTGCATACTTTGACACGTTTGAGTATAATGTTGATTTTGGATTCTCATATTTTCTGGTTGTGCCTTAATGACAGGCAATGCAAACACCGTTCAGGGGCTACCTTAAGGAGATGCTGGCTCTTGTAAGTGCTGTTTTGATATATAACTAAATATTTTGGTGGATGTTTCATTGTAATATTTGATGGAGGTTGATTACGTACGTCTTTATTCTCGTGCCTTTTTGTGAAACCACTGAAAACAAAACTTGACAACGTGAACAGTATTTGTAGCATGCATTGCTTATGTTGTTAGTGATTTTGTTGTAGATAGAACTATCATTTCAAGAAATATACTAGTACATTTGATAATTCACTCGTATTCTATATTTGAATAGAAAAAAATGAAGACTTCCTGTGTTTTGCTCTATCACTTCAATTCTGTAGCTCTCTTTGTGATTGCCTACTTGCTGTAATAATAGTCTGGCAAGTTTTCTTTAGCTGAGAATAGCTTATTGCTCCGTGCTTGCAACATCATTTTATTGGTTTGTTTGGGTGAAGACACAAATCTGGGCAAAAACACAATTTGCTTTCAGAATTATATTTGGAAAAAGATTGGTAATATTTCTTTTACAACACACTGATCATAGAAAAGAAGAAACGAATTTCATTTTTGTTTTGGGGTTTGAGAGGGGAAGAAAGTTTTATGAATCCTTATTTGTAATATTCAATTGGCTACTATTATGAAGCATGGTTTGTGAGCTTGTGCCTTCTGGGTATGGACTGGTCATTTGGTGATGTTAAAGTTATGACCTGAAAGCCATTTGTATATCTAAGAGTAGCGCACAAAAAACTCTATTTTATTATGAAGTAGATATACTTATGTTTTCAAGTCTCTGATATGCAGGATAAATTTGTTTTTGATCCCTCAAATTAAAAATTTAATTTATTTGTCCCTCTATTTTTTGAAAAATGTTTTTAGTGCATGGTGTCAGACAGTGTTAACGGAAGTGATGTGGCACTCCCAGCATTTGACACATGTTATGTTTCGAGCAACATGTCACCATTTTGTTGATGTTATCTGGGGTTTCATGGACTAAAAACACATCTTTTGAAATTTGAGGAACTAAAATGTATTTTTTTTTCAATTTGAGGGTATCCCAAATTTCGGGGAATAGAAACATAGTTAAGCCTATAAAACATTATAAAATGAATCTATTACTTATTCACTTACATTTTTACGTTTTGATTGGAGGAGTATCCTTTTCGGAATAGATTAGAATTTCCTTCGTAGTAGACGTTTATTATACTTCTTTGTACATGCAAGCAGAATGTGTTAATCCTTAAATATGGCCAATCAACAACCAAATAGCTGCTAAAATTGTCATTAAATGCTTTGCTGCTAATGACTTGCAGGTGAAGAGGGAGAGAGCAGAACGTGAAGCATTGGGAGGTTTGCCCCTATATCAACGATCTATTCCTTGAGTGCATTGAGTATTGCATAAAGGTATTTTGATTGGAGTGGAGGTTTAATTGTATTGATGTTGTGGTAGAATGTTTTCTTTTAAGAAGAAAACAGACGGTTTCTTTGATAAACTTATATGAAATGAATTTTTTAATGGTATAAACTTGCCTCAGCAGGCATTTTCTAATAAATGACACTTTTGCTTTGAAATTTATAGCTTGAGTGTTTTATTGGTTCTGTGCTTATTTTTGCTTTTACATCATTACCTTTTGTATATGTTCTCGAAGCTCGATGTATCTTGTCTGCATCGGCCTTTGTTTCGTAGAGGAACAAAAATATTTGCTACAATGCAATAGTGAATAAGTTGTTCCAAACATCAAAACACTACCATTTTTTTTACCTGTGATATCAATATGGTTGGGCGCTTTTATGCTTAGCAATTTATTTTTCCCTCTCAACGCCTACTATTAAAAATGTAAGTGATATTAAAAAGTGGTGTACTATCTTGCTTTAAAATCCAAAAGTCAATGGTTTTTGGTAGAGAAACACCTTGGAGTAAGCCTATATGGGCTATTTATGAGGTCATAAATTTAAATTACCACACTGAAAACAGAAACTACTGAGTAGTTTATATTTAACACATTGTTTAGGAAATATTTACTCCAAATCCTGTACTCTATTAGCAACTAGGTTTCGTGAGCAAATAAAAGGAGCTGTATCTTCTAAGAATGTTTCCTCAAGTGGTTAACAAAAATGAAATATATATTTCTTTTTGTAAAAATGATGTTCTATGTCTAATTTTTGAGCTTCAATCTTTCATAAAAAATGAGCAGAACTTTTCACATCGTTTTAGGAGTTAATGAATAAAATATGTGTCATTTAATCTTTTATTTTATTAGGGTAAAATTATAAAATGAAATTTGATGTTTTTACAAGTAAAAGGAATTAACTATTATATTTAATGATTTAAAATTTGTAATTTTCATTCTAATAAAAAATATAGAAGTTAAATTTTTGTAAGAACAATATTTAAATATGAAAGTAATTAGTAGTTACAAAATATATAGATAAATTTAGTATGATTATTATATTATAAGAAAATTAAAATAAAATAACGGGTGTTACTGTTATATTATTTTTAAATGTATAGAAAAAAACATGCATTTAAAAGTTAGAGATGTGAGAATTAAAAATGTTTGAGTAAATTTCTCAAATATTTAGTTTGTTTTCATTTCTCTTGTTTCCTAATGTAGCAGTTTAGGTTCTTCCAAGTGTTCGTTAAATTATTTTTTTATCCCTTTGAAAGCTACATAATGCTAGGCAATAATCTTTTGTACCCTGGTAATTTTTCTTGCACTTCTGAGTTTTGAAAATGTTTGGATTGTAGAATTTGAAAACATGTTAAGGTTATAGGATTTGGAATATATTTTTGGATGTGAAAAGATGTTTTGAATTATGTAATTTAGAATTTATTTCTGGATAACGTAATATGAAAATATATTGTAGGTTGTATGATTTAAAATACAAATGTGGGTTTATAGATTGTAAATAGAAATTTATTCTAAATTATATAAATTTTAAATATATTTATTGATTTTTATATTTTATAATTTGAATTATATTTTTGGATTATACAATATATTTTTAAAATGTGTAATCTGGAAATTTATTGAATTGTACAATTTAAAATGTTTTTTTTTTAAAATTTTATAATTCAGAATTATATTTTGAAGTGGACCCTCTAGAATAAATTTTCAAATTATACAATTGTATAATTTAAAATATATTATAATTTAAAATATATTTTCAGATATAAAATTATATGTTGAATTACTCAAAATCTTTCAATATAGTTACTTCTTATCCAATAAATTTCCCACCAATGTAGTGAGATTAATTTACCATAACACGACCTATTACATATGCATTTAAATCCTTAGAAAATAAATAAAAAAAATTTAAAATAATTCGATATTTAAACTAGGTTCTAATCTTCTCTTCACTTTTATGAATTATATTTAATTTTCCCCTATTATCCCCTTCATATCTAAGTATCATTTCATCGTACAAATAAACTCATGACCACATGCAATAGTTGGTAGTTAGACCATAATTGAAAGAAAAAGGTTTGGACTTATTTATATGTACTCATCAATTAAACTACACCTCTTAATATTACATCTTTATCTTCTTATTATTTGAGAGTATATCACTATTTTAGAAATATTTTATTTATAGTTATTTTACTTTTCTCAATAACTATATAATATACATTAAATTTTATGAATTGGATTACTAGATATTTGAACTAAAAATATATGTAATGAAATTATCTCTAAGGATATACAGTAATAAATAAATCAAGGAAATATGAAAGTAAAAAATTGTAATTATTAAATATAGACATTAAGAAAGGAGAATTAATTATGAAAACAGCGATTCAATAATGTATGTCTAGATGCAAAAGAAAGCAATTTTAGTTTGGAAAGCTAATTATATATGAAAACTAGCATGTGTTTGCTAGTAGTGTTCTAAAGCAAGTCATTTCAATTTAAAAATAGAAAATTTGACTTAAAACTAGTAGATTGCAAAAAAATAAAAATAAAAAAATTGTTAGATTATATTTAGGTTTGTTTTCTAAATTACGTAGTTCCATTTGGTATTTTTGAGTTGAAATTCACCTAAACTAAACTGCATTCTGTTGAAAATCTAGGGCTATATTATTTCTGTTGACTTTTTTAATCTTTAGATTTTTTAATTAATATACTATAGAGTTAATTGAATTTTTTCAACATAACTAGTTTTCTAAATTTATGATTATAATAATATAATATTTGACAACAATTAATATGAAGTATTTAATTTAAAATTTGTTCATTAATGTTTATTGTTAGTAATGTTTTTAAACTGAATAATTGTAATTGTTTTAAAACTAAAAAAAAAAATTATCCGAATTAAACTTTAAAGTTACATTTCATTTAATTTGATTTGAATGGTTAATTTAAACTAAACCAAATCTTACCATAATTTTTTTTATTGGTTCGGATAATTTTTATTCCAAAATCAAGTCCTCACGCTACAAATCACAGGTTTTGTAAGATAACCAACAAAATAAGGCGAAGTAGCTACTATGGTAAAATTTGCAAATGAAATATGTAAATAAAAACAATATTTGGTAGTAATCAAATTCCACAGACTTAAGATATCATGACTAGTTTTTTTAATCGGTAAAAATAATATATAACTGACTAGAGCACTATGAATACTTCAACTTTTTACAAAAACTTATTCAATCAAAGCTGTATATTTTGCCAATTATACACATATTTCTTAATCCTCCTACTGAAATGACTCCACAATTTAATTATCAGTTATACTTTAAGCATTTTGGATCATTTAGACTTGATTAAATAATCACATTTTTATTGGATTTTCTCTATTTTGATTCTACTTATGTTTGAAGTAGCTATGTAGTCAGAGTTCTTAGAGTTTCTATCTTTATGTCTCCTTTGTCTCTTGCTCTAATTTTCAAACTATTGCCAAAGTGCACATAGATTTGGTACCTATCTGCATAATCTATCATATTCCAAAAAGCTCATTCAAAAGCAAGGAATAACTACCCTTCTGCTTTCCATTAGTTTTCAACAATTCAAAATATATTACTCCAATATTACTGTGATATCACATAAATTATAGATATTTAAAGGAAATGAATGAATATTATCTATTGGTAATATTTTGGAGTTAGTTTGATGTCACTTTCAAAACTTTGTAGTCTAAATTAATGTAAACTTTCTTGGAAAGCGAAATTAATGTTATATGTCTTTTGGGAGGGGACCTAAAATTGATCTTTCCTGGATTCACAAATCAATAATGAATAAACATAGATTCTCTGATTTCTCATTTCATCATGATACTGAAACACAAACATATGCCTTTTTAGGGTTTCTTTTCTAAAATAAATTATTTAAAGTTTAGGGATTTTTTCATTTATTATAAAGTAAGGAAATGATACAAAATAAGATTTTTTAAATGTTTAACTAACCATTTAGTATATGTACTGGCGCACCTTTTTGTTTTAATTTATAGTATATATATTCTACATGTTAGTCCTTATAGAAATAACTTCTTTATCTATTATCTTTTAGTTTATATGTTTAGAAATTCTCATACGGATAATTTTTGTGTATTTGAGTGGTGTTGTTAGTTGTTAAGTAACTTCATTAACTTTAGGTATTTTGGCATTGTGGCAAAATGAAAATAGAAGTTGTAAAACTGTTATATTCTTTTTTTATAGTTTATTACGCTAGTAAAATATTTTGGTTAAATTGTTAGAAATTAAATGGAGATACGTAGTCACAAAAGTGATTATATGGACAATTTAAGAGATTGTGTAGGGAATTATGAGTTTAACTCTGTATCTGATTGTTTTCACAAAAAAGAGAGGAGAAAGATATTGCACATATTCCTACAGAGATCTACGTCTTTGTTGTTGACATTTCAAATCATAGTAAAAAACTTATTTTTAAACCCCCTATATCACTTTCAATGTTATATGTTGATTTAACTCGGAAGCATTGTGGCTATTATCCTTCCATGCCATGTATTATGCTCATCTTATGTGGGTAAACATCTTGTGATTTTCTACATTAGACTGTTATCTTATCATGTTTCCATTCAAACGAGACTCTCCACCATCCAAATCTCCATTGTCGACAGTTGTTAACTCAACAGGCTAATTTCTGATATTATTTTATGTTTATAATAAAAGTTATTATACAATCTAGTAAATCTCTTAGCATATGACAAATCTCCATTTCTGTTGTCTTCCCAAAATTTTAAATTTTGCACCATTTCCTATTTTTCATATAATGTTTTGTCAAATCAGATTATTTTATATAGTAGATATATTAGAGTGCGGAGTGCAATGATAGCAACTTTATTGATATAAAATAATATTTATACATCTTTAAGAAAAACAGGAAGTAAAACTATAATTTAAAAAATATATCTAAACCAAAAAAACAGTTTAGAACTAATTATAAATTAAAAGGTATGTTACTAACAGATCACTAGACTTGGTAACTAATACCTTAAATTCATGCAATAAAAAAACTAAATATTAAATTTCTTGATTTTTGTTGTTTCTTCTACACTTGTCCTGTTTTGAAATTTTCCAAATTGCATCACAAGATGCAATTCTCCGACACTCTTTTGATGCAAACTCCGATCTTCTCTCCTTTTCCACTTTAGGTCATTGAGAACTTCCTCATGGTTAGCAAGTTCACTTGTAACATGACATCTCTAATATATGTCAGAGAGGGATATAGTACCTCTCACAAGATGATTATCCACATTTTCTTTCTTAAGTCTGTTCAGCACGCCTCCTACCTCCACCCATTTTCTTGAACTGTATTGTTGCAGCAGTCATTGTATCCAAGAGTGTTAGTGGTGTAACTATTAGATTGCAATTTGATTCGTATTGGCTCAATATCCACAGGGCCCTTTGACCAAAATGCAAAGGTGGATGAATCGAGTCTATCACATTTTATTATGTTCTCTAGAGGATAAATCCTCAATGTCCTGCTGGTATTTGGATCCAGCATACAAATTCCATCCAGGCCAATATGACAGAGAACATCCAGGTGCTCTGACCCCCACTTTTTGCCTATAGCTTAACCCGAAACTTTTGCTTGCCACCACTTTTAACGTCTTCATGGGTATCAACCTTGGGCTCCGCTTTCACAATCTTACCCTCACCAGAAGATTCTTTCTGCAAGGGGAAACTGATGGACCTCCCATAATCATCAAATTTTACCCAAGTCGATGAGTTCGGCGCCGTGCGATGCGCCCCATAGGATTCCACTTTGCCTCCCTAATAAGCATACACCCCGTCTTCGTAACCGTCATCACTGTCGCGCCACCATCGTACCTCGCTGTCAATCTATCAAGAATCTTCGTAGCCAGAAGGTCCTTCAACTTCGTAGGAAACTTTCTCAACCTAGAATTCAAAAGTCTTCTCGAACTAGGAGTGGTCATTAACACCGAAGCCTCGATTTTCGATTTCCTCTTAATAGCATCATCAAGTCCAACCGCACCAACATTCTTCTTATCATTTGTTTCCTCGGGTTTTTCCTTCAATGCGGACCGTGCAAACCTACTCACAGTCTGGGGCCTCTCCAACCGCTTTTTCATTCTCTTCTTCTTCTTTGCTTCCTCAATTGTTTCTGCTTTCTCCCAAATCCCAACTTCAACTGCAAAGGAGTAGGCTAAGTCTGTTTGTATGTTTACCGAGAAACTTTTGTCCTTCATCTTTATTGACATCAATTTAATGTCAGTTGTATCAAAAACTTCACAAGTTTTATCTTTGAACACGATAACATAATCATTTTCTAAAAGTTGCCCAACACTTAGCAGATTTTGATCAATTTTAGGGACATATAGAATATCAGATATTATTCTTTTACCTGAGCCAAAATCAATGACAATATCACCTATGCCTTTGACCTCAATATAGTCTCCATTCTCAATTCTGACTTTCGAAAAGTGGGTTTTGTCCAGCTTTACAAACATGCCTTTATCATGTGTCATGTGATGAGTGCATCCACTATCAATCAACCATGTTTCACTAGCGATGTCACTAGCAAAGCAGGTTGCCACAAAAAGATGCTTCTCCTTCTCGTCATCGGTCTCTTGAGCAATTTGCGCCCCTTGTTGCTTTCTTTTGCATACCTTCTCCACATAACCCTTTTGATTGCAGGACCTACACACCACATCGGTTCTCCACTAACATCTCCAATGTAGATGAGAAGTTTTTTTGCAGTATTGACATGCTGAGTACTTCTCTTTCTTGTCATTATCATCCTCATCACTTTTTTTCTCATTTTTTCAGCCTTCCTTCTTTGCTTTGAAACTCGGCTGTGACTTTGCTAGAAAATCTCTTTCAGTACTCGACGACTCTTGTCTCAACATTTTTTTCTGCTCTTGGGTTTGTAGAGAGTTCATCAACTCAGTTAATGAGATTTTCGTGAGATCTCTAGAATCTTCAAGTGAAGAAATCTTTGCTTCAAACCTCTCAGGGAGGCTCACCAACACCTTTTTTATAATTATTCTGTCAAGCAAAACTTCACGTAGTAAACAAATTTTGTTTACCACGATCAAGAGTCTATCAAGATATTCTTTAATAGTCTCAGTCTCCTTCATCCTCAGCATCTCAAATTCTCTTCTGAGATTGAGAACTTGCATCTGCCGAGTTCTTTCATTCCCTTGAAACGCCTCGTGGAGAGTATCCCATGTTTCTTTAGCAGTTTCACATGCCAAAATTCTAGTGAATATAATATCAGAAACAACAGAGTGAATACAGGTCTTGGCCTTCAATCTTCTCATTGCTTCATCATTGTAATTTTTTATTTGAGCTACAGTTGGATCTTCTTTTAGCAGTTGGATGTCAGACATCACATCTCACAACCTACTTGCTTCTATATAAGACTTCATTTTGACAGACCATATCTCAAAGTTTTCACTTGAGAAAATTGGGGGAGCTGCCATGTAATTTTCGGCCATAACTTGGCATATTCTAGTACTCTCGTCACTCAGGTCTCACTGGTCTCTCGTATTTTTTTGATCTCTCACACTATTATGCCCATAAAGGACTAAGAGCTTTGATACCACTTTGTAGATATATTGGAATGAAAGGATAGAAACTTTATTGATATAAAATAATATTTATACATCTTCAAAAAAAATAGAACGTAAAACCATAATTTAAAAAACGTATCTAAACTAAAAAAACAGTTTAAAACCAATCATAAATTAAAAGGTCTGTTACAAACAGACCACTAGACTTGGTAATTAATACCCTAAATTCATACAATAAAAAAAATACTAAATATCAAATCCCTTGATTTTCGCTGTTTCTCGTGCACTTGTCTTGTTATGAATTTTCCAAATTGCATCATAAGACGCAATTCTCCTACATATATTCACTGTTTCACAATTTTTTTTCTAGATATTTTCACCATATTGACCAATACTTATTTTTTGTGTCTTGACTTAGTTCTCTCTACTCACCGTATTTTGAAATTAAAATTTTCTTTCACAATCCATTACTCTCAGTAAATAATGTCCATTCTCATTTTTTATGACTAATTTATTGAACGATTGTATGTCTTTTATGTTTAGACCATCAATCTCTTTTGTTCTATACACATCTAACCATTTTATCCATACTATCTTCTTTCCTTCTAACCCCGACCCACACAAGAATTGTCTTTGTACTTTCTTTATTTCTTTTAATACTAGCTTGGACTATGAAAAATAATAGAAAGAATAAATGAAGTATAGTAATTACTGACTTGATTAGACTAGCTCTACTAGCTAATGGTAGAAGTCTTCCTTTCCATTTGTTGTCAATCTTTTTCGATGTATCATTGGATCCCACAAGCTTACCCTTATAGGATTTTCCTATATTGGTAGTCTCAAATATGTGAAAGGTAAAGACATCAGTTTATATTTTAGTAAGACAACATATCGGTCTACTAAGATATCTTCTACCCCTACTCTTCATAACTTATTCTTATGAAATTCATTTTTAATTTTAAAGCTAGTTCAAAATATCTTAAAAATGCCTTTTAGGTTTCTTACATTTTAAATTTTATCCCTTAAAAAAAAGTATCATCAACAAATTGTAATATATTGACTTATTTTTTCCCATTTCCTATCTTAACTCCTTTCAGTTTTTGTGTTTTTACAACTTGTCTAACTAACCTGCCAAATCCCTCTACAACAATTAAAAAAAGAAGGGTGCTGAGAGATCCCCTTACTTAACTTTTTTGGTGGGATGAATTTCTTTATGGCATTTTCATTTACTAAGATAGAAATAGATGTTGATTATAGACAACTTCTAATCCAATTAATCCATTTCTCATTAAAACCAAGTTTTTCCGTCATAAGATACAGGAAACCCCATCTTACTCAATCATACACTTTTTGGTAATCTACTTTCATAATAAATGTTGGAAAAATGTCTCTTATGATATAATTTGGAAAAATTCAGAATAAGACAAGTGCAGGAGAAACAACAAAAATCAAGAGATTTGATATTTAGTTTTTTTAGTTCCATGAATTTAGGGTGTTAGTTACCAAGTCTAGTAGTCTGTTTGTAACAGACTTTTTGATTTTATAATTAGTTTTAGACTGTTTTTTAGTTTAGATGTGTTTTTAAATTATGGTTTTAGATTATCTTTTTCTTAACATGTATAAATATTAGTTTATATCAATAAAAATATATCCTTGCACTCAAATATATCTACAAAGTGGTATCAGAGCTCTTAGTTCTTAAAGGCCTGATAGTGTGAAAGATCAAAAAAAATATACGAGAGATCAGTGAGACCCGAGTGACGAGTATTAAGATATGGCCGGAAATTTCATGGCAGCTCTACTAGTCTTCTCAGGTGAAAACTTTGAGATATGGTATGTCAAAATGAAGTCTTATCTAGAAGCAAGTGGTTTGTGGGATGTTGTAATGTCTGAAATCCAACCGCTACAAGAAGATCCAACTGTAGCTCAAATCAGAAATTAAAATGATGAAGCAATGAGAAGATCGAAGGCCAAGACCTGCGTTCACTCTGTTGTTTCTGATATTGTATTCACTAGAATTGTGACCTGTGAAATAGCTAAAGAAGCATGAGATACTCTCCACGAGACGTTTCAAGGGAATGAAAGAACTCGACAGATGCAAGTTCTTAATCTCAGAAGAGAATTTGAGATACTGAGGATGAAAGAGACCGAGACTATCAAAGAATATTTTGATAGACTCTCGATCGTGGTAAACAAAATTCGTTTATTACGTGAAGATTTGCCTGACAGCAGAATTGTAGAAAAAGTGTTGGTGAGCCTCACTGAGAGGTTTTAAGCAAAGATTTCTTCACTTGAAGATTCTAGAGATCTCACGAAAATCTCATTAACCGAGTTGATGAACTCTCTACAAACCCAAGAGCAGAGAAGAATGTTGAGATAAGAGTCACCGAATATTGAAGGAGCTTTTCTAACAAAGTCACAGACGAGTTACAAAACAAAGAAGAAAAACTAGAAAAATGAGAAGAAAAGTGATGAGGATGACAACGACGAGAAGGAGAAGTACTCAGTATGTCAATACTGCAAAAAAACTTCTCATCCACATTGGAGATGTTGGTGGAGACCCGATGTGGTGTGTAGATCCTGCAATCAAAAGGGTCATGTAGAAAAGGTATGCAAAAGAAAGCAACAAGATGCGCAAATTGCTCAAGAGATCGATGACGAGAGGGAGGAGCATCTTTTTGTGGCGACTTGTTTTGCTAGTGACATCGCTAGTGAAACATGGTTGATTGATAGTGGTTGATTGCTCCATTCACATTCCTAGACAACCTGATAAACCTTTTTTTTTCCAGTAAAATTGGTTGTTAGTGTGATATTATCCACTAAAGACAATGTTGCAAATGGTATTTACCCAATTTAACTCTAATGTCATCCTTCTCTTAGAATAAGTTTTTATTGAAGTCTTTCAAGTCCTCCTTCACTATCAAAGATCCTTCATTCCAATCTCTCTTTATAATTAAACCTTTAATTACATTTTTAATCCTCCTCCAACTAATTATTGAGTAGAAATATTTTGAGTTACAATTCTCAAGGATTTTCATTTAGTCAAGGCTTTTCATTTAGCTTTGCTCTCT
>Ga0209700_105623_pt1 | contig 20809 bp, 13 predicted proteins | sample SiratroredBW_FD_187528 | JGI IMG/M metagenome (GOLD analysis project Ga0209700, IMG submission 187528) | Root nodule microbial communities of legume samples collected from California, USA - Siratro red BW (SPAdes) (version 2) | ecosystem: Host-associated > Plants > Roots > Nodule | place: USA... | reverse complement strand
TTGTATATTGGTTCATTTTATGATAAGAGCTACATATAGTAACTCATCCACACCAGCTAAGCTTCACATAATAGGTTCTCAAGTTTTACATACACTCACCAAAATAGTGAAAAAAAAAAAAAAAAACATGAGAACTTAGGCCTTAAACCCTAATAGGCTTGATTTCCCACCTTGTAATACTTTATTACGAGATCAACTTCAAAATCATATCCAAATCACTATAAAAATCCAGGAAAAACATAACAAAAAAAAGAACAATATCATTTGAACAAAAATAAAAGTACTGTAGTAAGATACACAAAAATTCAGGTTTAATCATAATAAATGATTGCGTGATGTAAAAAAATTATCCATTATAATAATAATCTATTTAATAAGATTTAATCAATAAAATAACACTCTTAATTAATAAATAAAATAATATATAAATTTTAAGCTTAAATAATTTTTACCATTTTTACTGTATTATTGAACTGTCATCTAATTTTATAGATTTTTTTTAATAAATTTGTGGAATATACCTTAATAGTGTGCATTTGACTGGTACTAATCTTGCAAAAAGAAAAAAAAATTACAAAAATTTTAATACATAATTAACTATCCCTCCTTTCTTTTTATATTTTATATATTTTGAGGGTTGGTAGAAGAGTATTGTGACCTACCAAATTAAAATATTTTTAAATCACCTCTCATGTTTAATTAGTAGGTCCAACCATTCAACTTCATATACAAGTACATTTAAGACATTGATTCCTGTGTAGATCACTAAACTCTATTTTTCTCCGCCCCTCCCTCCCTTCCCGCCGGCGATCCTCCTCCTCTCTCCTCCGCCATATCAGTGACAACCATGGCTTCCTCTTCTTCTCTCTCCCTCTCCCAAGCCCTCCTCCGCCCCACCCCTCTCTCCTCCTCCCACCTTCCCTCCCACCGCGTCACCCCATCACTCCGCCCCTCCCCACCCACCCGCTCCCTCTCCCTCCGCCGCCGAGCCGCCACAGTGCGCGCCTCGGTTCCCGTTAAGACAGTCGAGAAGGCCAGCTCCGACGTCGCGCTGGTGGAGAAGTCTGTCAACACGATCCGCTTCCTCGCCATCGACGCCGTCGAGAAGGCGAATTCCGGCCACCCGGGTCTCCCCATGGGATGCGCCCCAATGGGTCATGTGCTCTACGACGAGGTCATGAAGTACAACCCCAAAAATCCTAACTGGTTCAACCGGGATCGCTTTGTTTTGTCCGCAGGTCACGGGTGCATGCTTCAGTACGCGTTGCTCCACCTCGCCGGCTTCGATAGTGTCAAGGTAGGGATTGGGGAAAGGGGAATCCGTTTGGGGTGCCTCCGATCCGTTAAAGTTTTATGCTTTTGGAAAAGCTAGTTCTACATGCGAAAAGATTGATTTTTTTTCACATGGAGTTAGAAATTTATATTTAGAACTTCATATGTTTTTGTCACTGAATTGACCCTAGACCAATTCCCTTTTTATTAGGTAGTATTCTATCCATCCATTATTCAGAGTTTCTGGTTATTCAGGCCAAGAGAGATTTTGGACATCCCGATTAACTGAAATGATAGTTTGTCATTTGTAATCTCTACAACAATTTTTTTTATCAAATCACACATGCATGGCCGTATACTAGACTTTCTAACTTCTACATCGGTTTTTAAAAGATTTGCGATATAAGGGTAATTTGGATTTTAGGATGAAGGTTTTGTTTTGGGGCTTGTGGCACATGAATGCTAATTTGTAAAGAATGTTTTTCTTTTCTTTATTGGCGTTGTGTTTGTTTTTCAGTGTGTGTTGTTTTTTTATCTGTTTGTAGAAAGTGTGATGACTGGACGAGTTTTGTGTATATTTTGATCCTTACTGAAGTGAAATTGTTGTGTTTGAGGGTGCTTTGGCTTTTTAGGAAGAGGATTTGAGAGAATTTCGACAATGGGGGAGCAGAACACCGGGACACCCAGAGAATTTTGAGACTTCAGGAGTTGAAGTCACAACAGGTTTGATATGAGTTTGAGTTTGCGCACTATAGTACAGTGGTTTAGGGTTTAGGGTTTAGGTTTTGAGTTTGAGTTTGAGTTTGTGTTTGAGTTGAAGTCCCAACAGGTTTGACACAACAGATTTTTCTTTTTTTCTTTTTGATTTTGTTCAATTATCCATCTATTGTTTCCAATTTTCATAGGTCCTCTCGGTCAGGGGATTGCCAATGCTGTTGGTTTGGCCCTTGCGGAGAAACACTTGGCTGCTAGATTCAACAAGCCTGATAATGAGATTGTTGATCATTACACGTAAAGTGGCTAAATCTTATGCAACTTGCAGGTTTTAATTGTGTGATGATTTGCTAATGGCGTGTGTTTTATGCAGATATGTTATACTGGGTGATGGTTGTCAAATGGAGGGTATTGCAAATGAGGCGTGCTCACTTGCTGGCCACTGGGGACTGGGGAAGCTGATAGCGTTTTATGATGACAATCACATTTCTATTGATGGTAACACAGAGATTGCATTCACAGAGAGTGTTGATAGTCGTTTTGAGGGACTTGGATGGCACGTTATTTGGGTGAAGAACGGAAACAATGGCTATGATGATATTCGTGCTGCCATTGAGGAAGCAAAATCTGTCAAAGACAAACCCACACTGATCAAGGTTAGTGTAATAGGCAACATAGATGTCTAACTTGTTTTTAGTATAACTATCATAATCTGTCATTATGTATATGGAATCTTTTAAGCCAATGTTACAGACATGATTTCTGTTACTAAATACTGCTTGTATTGTACCTAATTTGAGAAGCTGGAGCTATTGGAGTTAAACTAATGCAGTAATGGGTTGGTTATTTACTGATTAGTTCCATTTAACAGGTCACAACAACCATTGGTTATGGTTCTCCCAACAAAGCTAACTCCTACAGTGTGCATGGAAGTGCACTGGGTGCCAAAGAAGTCGATGCCACAAGGAAGAACCTTGGATGGCCATATGAGCCATTCCATGTGCCTGAGGATGTCAAAAAGTATGCTTGATGGATTTAGAGATTTATTTTCACCTGCTACTCTGCTGAGTATATAAATGATACTGAATAAGAATTGCTCGTCTGTCTGCAGGCATTGGAGTCGCCACATCCCTGAGGGTGCTGCACTTGAAGCTGAGTGGAATATTAAGTTTGCCGAGTATGAAAAGAAATACAAGGAAGAAGCTGCGGAACTAAAATGTATAATCAATTGTGAATTGCCTGCTGGATGGGAGAAAGCACTTCCGGTTAGTAATTTTTGAACTTGTGGAATGTTTGTTCATCATCTTTACTTGGAGTTAACTTTGAAGGTACTGTAATGCGCAAAATTGATTAGGAATCTGATGTTAGTGAGTATCACGGTTTGATATCATGTTATTCAATTTATTGTTAACATATCTGCATCCAAAAGTGAGAACAAGAGCTGATTTCCAGTGAGTTGTGTCCAGAATATAAACTGATTACCTTTTCCATTTGATATCAGACATACACTCCAGAGAGCCCAGCTGATGCCACCAGAAATCTGTCTCAGCAAAACCTTAATGCCCTTGCAAAGGTTCTTCCAGGTCTGCTTGGGGGCAGTGCAGATCTTGCTTCTTCCAACATGACCCTGCTAAAAATGTTTGGGGACTTCCAAAAGGATACTTCAGCAGAACGCAACATTAGATTTGGTGTTAGAGAACATGGAATGGGAGCAATCTGCAACGGCATTGCTCTTCACAGCCCTGGACTGATTCCATACTGTGCTACTTTCTTTGTCTTCACTGATTACATGAGAGGTGCCATAAGGCTTTCTGCGCTATCTGAGGCTGGGGTTATCTATGTCATGACTCATGATTCAATAGGGCTTGGAGAGGATGGTCCAACCCACCAACCTATAGAGCACTTGGCAAGCTTCCGGGCAATGCCCAACATTTTGATGCTTCGTCCTGCCGATGGTAATGAAACTGCCGGGGCATACAAAGTTGCTGTGCTCAACCGGAAGAGACCCTCCATCCTCGCCCTTTCCAGGCAGAAACTGCCCAATCTTCCGGGATCTTCCATCGAAGGCGTCGAAAAGGGTGGTTACACCATTTCAGACAACTCCACTGGCAACAAGCCTGATGTGATCTTGATTGGAACTGGTTCTGAATTGGAAATTGCTGCGAAAGCTGGCGAGGAGCTGAGGAAGGAAGGGAAGAGTGTTAGAGTTGTTTCCCTTGTTTCTTGGGAACTTTTTGATGAGCAGTCAGAAGCATACAAGGAGAGTGTTTTGCCTGCTGCGGTGACAGCCAGAGTTAGCATCGAGGCAGGATCAACATTCGGGTGGGAGAAAATTGTTGGAGCCAAGGGAAAAGCCATAGGAATCGATCGTTTTGGAGCTAGTGCTCCTGCGGGGAAAATATACAAAGAATTCGGTATCACTAAGGAAGCTGTTATTGCTGCAGCAAAAGAGCTTATCTAGATCTTTTACTTTCTTCTTTCTGTTCTTGTAAAACTCTTCATTTTTTTCATCTTCTGGTTTTACTTTCGAGAGGTTGTTTTGGCATGAGACGTTGCTTCCACTGCTGCTGGATTTCTCATGATAAATTTGCCATTCATAAGAGTAATAGCCTTTTGGCAAAAATAAAATGAGGTTCGCACTTTATACATGTATTAAGCATGACATAATAAATTGGTGATCAATTTTGAATATTTAATAGTCATCAAGATTTATACTTTGTTTGATTAAGGAAATAAATTTGAGATAAAATTGTGTAAAAAATTAGATTATTTGGATTAAGAGAGAGATACAAGAAGTATTATGATTGATATTTTATTTTTTTTAATCCATAATATTGTAAAATTATAAATTTGTTCTTAAAAATAATTAAAAATAAAATATAATTAATTTGTTAGACATGAATTATTATTTTTTGATGTAATTATAAGATTATTAATTATTTTAAAATAAAAATTAAATTATTATTTTATAACTTTATTTTGATTATTATTATAATTTATGATTTTATCATTATTTTTATTTTTAAAATTATTGTTTATGATTTTATCATTATTTTTAGTTTTTAACATTAATATCATTTTTATTATTATTTTATAAATTTATTGTTAATATTTTTTATAATATTTCATAATTTTATTAAATTTATTATTATTTTAATAGTAATAATCATTATATTATATAATTAATAATGTTTATTTTATTAATATATATGTGAAATGAAAAAAATGAAAACCGAAGATGGAGACTATATTTACCTATTAAACGCTCTATCATACTAGCTACATAATGAATTTAACTGTGATAAATCACCTAATCCAAATATAAAGTTAGTTTAATTGGAACCTAGTCCTACCTCCAAATATAAAGTTAATTTAATTGGAACCTAGTTCTACCTCCACTTTGTTTGGAAATATTTGTCACTGTCTTCACTGTTTTAATGATCATCATACAATAAAGTATAATTGTAACTATGGAATTTCAAAGTTGTTTTGAAGTAGTCAATGTTATATTTTTTTTTTGTTGAATTTTCTATTAAAAGTGACGGATAGACTAGATTGCTTGAGATGTCCATCCAAAAGGTTAATATGCATATAGCTAACCTCCTAATCTTCTCTAGGTTAAATTTGTCTATAGCCATAATTTGTTTTTCTTTAATTTAGTGATTAGAATTTCATGAATTTATCCATATAAATTCAAAATACATTATCAGAGGATACTCTCATATATGTAAGGATACTCATACATGAAACAAAGTATATGACTACACAATAAAATAGGTAAAATAAAGTGTTATATCAATAGTTTAAAGACAAACTATGAGTACATGGTAAAAAAAGACATTTATGACTCAGCTAAAAATAGGGAATTCTTTCCGCATTTCTATACTTTCCTTCTCCACTCACATACTTTTAAAAGTATTTTTTAAAAATTTATATTCTGAATTATACATTTTAAAATACAGTGACCATTGAAGAGTTGTATATCTATGCAAGTTATTGGTAACATTAAAAGAAATTAAAATTATTTATTTACATTTTTTTAAAAAATATTTGTATCTAATAAATATATAAGTAATCTATTTACGAATTCTTTTAAAGTTCGATATGTGAATTATATATGAAATAAATTCATATGTAACAAATTTATCCAAGTTCCATATATATATATATAACTTATCTTATCATTAGCAGATCAACTTTGTTTACGTAATATGATTATTAGGACTATTGTTATTATTATTATTTTTGTATAATTTTTATATAAGAATTTTTATTTGTATATAATTTTTATATATAATTTGTAATATAAATAACTCAACCCCTCTTTATTTCAGCTATTTTATTTTTTCCAGTTTTGGATTTGGCCATTATTTAAGCTTTGTGTGCATCAAACATATGGAAAGAACATGGAATCAGTTCTAAGACATAAAGTTTGAAGCATAGGACCAAAAACATTTAACATTGTGTTTTGGTTATTTTTCTTTTCTAGTTTATGCAAATTAATTTTCCTTCTAGAGTTGATGGCCAAGTTTAAAATACCAAAGGAATGCCTGAAGTGATTTCCAATGCCAAGGTTAAATCCAAATGAAATTTCAAGTGACTTTACCCTTTTACATTCGTCTATTTATGTCTCCAAGATTGTAGAAGAATTAAACTTATTACGGTAGAATCCCTTTTTATTCATAACTAAAGAAAAATATGGCTTCCCTAAGATCTTTTTGTTGATGCTCAAATGAAAAACAGTATATCGGAGTCATCAACTGATTAATTGAAATTTCATGAAAAAGCCACTTGTTGCTTTGATGGTCTACACTTTGGTCGAGATTCAAGCACGCCAATGCTAGTGTTACCATATGCACTACACCTTAAAGTGATTCCGAAAGTTCCTTTAATAAAATGTTTTGAGTATATGAGTTTAGATCTCATTAGAAATTATATAAGAAAGTTAACTTGAATTATATTATCCATGCAACACAACAATGGGGCATGTGTGTCAACTACCAGAATTAGTTGTGCCAAAGTCTGGGTACCATAATGTATTAAGTCTAATTCAAGCCGCCCGATAGTGTAGGTTGCTCGATAGGCCCAACAAACTTGTTAGGATAGGCTGTGATATCATATTAGAATAGGACTTTAAGCCTAACTCAACCTTACAAAATGTGCTTGTAAGGTGAGGTTTGCACCCACTTATAAACTATTGAAAGACCTCATCTCTAGTTGATGTGGGATCTCCAACATGATGCATATAGTTCAACGCTTGTGTTGTTTCTTTAATGATATTCACTCTTACACCAATTCAACTCTAGAGTTTCTACATCGTTTTCAACTCATGAAATAGGCTACTTCTTTCAATGTATTGATAGAATAGAAACATACACTGATTGGCAAAGACCTTTTTATGAAAAATATGTGTTAACATATTGACCTTTTTATGAAGGCTCCTATCAAGAGATGGATTTGAGATTCCATTTGTGAAGATTCTTTAATACAACGAGGTTGCCAACATACACACTATCATATGAACATATGTTTCAATGCAGTACTTAATGTCAAAGTCCTTAGCTGCTTCACTGATGTCTGCGAATGCAATTTGTCCATCATAGTTCAATATAGAAAACATGTCTCCATTCTTTGTTGATTTTAAATTCAAATTTCTTCTTAAAAGAACATCTTGTGAAATATAATGTTAAACAAAATAAAAAAAGAATGAAGTCAACTATGTGATATACAATTAACACTATAAACTTACTTTTTTATGCAGAAGATTAGTTTGATTGACAAAACAGTGGCAGAGATAGTTAGTAAAGTTTGGCTTGAGGTGCTTGAATCTTTAATAATTATATATTCAATATATTAAGACATACTAAATTAAAATTAATTAAATAAGGTAATAAATTATTTGGTGACAAGTATGTATTTAAAAGGGTATAACACTTTTAATGTATGATAATTCAAGAGAGATTCTATTTTGTAATGGATAAATGAAAATATCAAAGGACAAATTCATTTTTTCATTAATAGATTAGGTGATGGCATATGCTCTAGTCATCTTAGTCAAGGAACAAAGATGAGAAAGAGTTAGAGTCTTAATTAAAAGCTTTCCAAGAGTCTGTTTGAGTTTATTTGGCCTCCAACCAGCCTTTCCGGCTCAAGTTCAACCTTGAGGAGTTCACTCTAAAGAAGATGGAGTATAAAGGAGAAATCATTGCCTATATATTTGTTTATAATAGTTTAGAATAATTGTGGACCATATATTTGAACCGAGAAGAATAAGGTTTTGACTTTGTATTTGGGTCATTGGTAAAATAGGGTCAAAATAAGATAGTAAAGCCTATCTAGGATTAAATTGGGATTCCTTAAGACTAATTAAAACCTAAATCGTCTAGGCTTTGATACTTGGAGGCCAAGACATTGCACACATCAAAGAATCATGCTCTACATGGTAGAAGGCACGGAAAGTGTATTGAAAAAGTACTTCAACATTTTGGAATGTAAACTATGAGTACTCCATTAACAACTCATTTCAAATTATCAATTGCACTTCACCACAATCTATTGAAGAAGAGGAGCAAATGTCACATGTTCTTATGCTAGTGTAGTCAAAAGAATAATATATGTTATGGTTTACACTCGTCCATACATTTCACAAGCAGTTACTGTCATCAACAGGTACATGGGAAATCCTATAAAGATGCATTGGCAAGCTATGAAATTGATACTTCGATATCTAAGAGGTACTATAGGTATTGGTTTGGTATTTCATAAGAACCACATTACATGTAGCAGTATTGTTGGTTATGTTGATTCTAACTATGCCGGAGATTTGGATAGAAGAAAATCCCAGATTGTATATGTGTTCATGCTTTCCAAAAATGTATTAAGTTGGAAAGCAACTTTACAGTCCACTCTTGCACTATCCACAAATGAAGTTGAATACATGGCGGCAGCAGAAGCTGTGAAGGAAGCTATATGGCTTCAATCTTTGGTGGATAAATTGGGATTGAAACAAGATATCATAGTTGTGTATTGTTCCAATTAGAGCGCCATACACTTGAGTAAAAATCAAATGTATCATGAAAACACAAAGCACATTCATGTTTGCTATCATTTTTTAAGGGAGATCATTTCACATGGTAATATTACTGTGAAAAAGATTGGTACTTCCTAATGCAAAAGATATGTTTACAAAGCCAATTCCAATTTCTAAATTTCAATTGATTGGACATGATTGATGTTGGTATCATTTGAAGGAAACACGTACAATTTCAGTTTTAAATTTAAGCCAAAGTGGAGAATTGTTGCTTTGTGGCTTGAAATTAAAGTGTTCTCGTTAATTCTAAGCATGCTATGAAATAAGAAGCTAGAAAAATTATATGTTTTCCATTATTAATAACATTTGTAAATTTTGTCTATATATTTATTTCTCTCATCTATTAAAGGATCATCTCAAACATAAACATAATGTATTCTCTCATTAATAAAAAAGTTTGATTTCTTTTCTTCTCTTTTGCTCTTATTGAATTATGAGAGTTTTAAACATATCTATATGTGAGGTGTATTTGTATTAAAGATAGTAAAAAGTTTATAAACTTTTTAAATAATTTTCATTATATTTTTGTATCAATCATAGAACTTTGATGTATAGACATAAATAGACTGTACTACATTTTATTTATATTTTTCTACTAACATTATAACATTAAACAATGAAAAAAAAATTATAACAATCAAATCACCAAACAGAGCAACATTTCAATTCCTCGTTATTTTTTCGTACCTTTAATCACATCTGAATTAATGGCAATTCTAATATTATTGTTATAAACTTGTTTCAAACGTGGTTTAAAACTTTCTCTTTTTTTTTCTAGTGGTGAAGCAATAAATAAGACTTCTTCTTTAACTATAAGAAATTCAACACAAAAATTATGTCATTAAGATAAACATGAGAGGTAATATGATGGTGGGGACTCCCTGGTCACGCCAATATGTGTCCCTTTTTGGAACAAATTAAAAGAAAGGCTAAGTTCAGAAATCATGCGGTCTGGAACAAATAATCACTTGGGCCACTTTATGCAGCCCATTGTTTTATAATAATTTGTTTTGTTGTACTTTTGAATCAAGGAAAGAAGATCAAACGTATAGCAGATTTTTTGAGATTAATATTTATCTGACTCCTATATATTACGGGCTAAATAATGCCTATTTAAAGTTAAATATTTGTCCTAAAAAGTCATAAAAGATATACAAAAATTATGATTTGAAAAAAATTGTCTTTCCCCATTGGAAAGAGAAGCATATATAGGAAGCGTGCTATTAGGAGATTAATGATACGAAGCCACGCTTTATTGCAGTGCATCATGAATAGATTTTCAGTCACCATTGGTTTACTTGCACATATCTTACAAAAACATAAAATTAAAATTCAGTTGTTAATATAATGATAATATTATAGATTTAAAGTATTTTGTTAGTAGTTTTTAAATCTTAAGATTAATGCCGAATGAACTTTCAGAACAATCTCACACAAAGCACTCTTTGTTGCCAAGTGTGGATAGAAGATCTTGCTTTAATTGATGAATTTTAAATATGAAGTCTAGAGCTATCAAGTACTTAGACAAAGATAAAACGGTTTTTCAAATATGTTCTCACTTTTAAAGCTCATAAATCTAAAGTGGTACATATCACCTAACCATTAATTGCTTAAGTCATAGGATTTTACAATAAAAATACCAATAATAATATGGGTTAAATATACTTTTTCTCTGAAATACAGTCATATTTTGTTATGAAATCTCTATAAACGATTGTTTGACTTTTAATTAGTTTTTGTCAAAATTTATTACTTTAATTATTTTTAATATATTTTTGTTTTAGTCTCTAATTGTAGATTATTTATTTTTAAACTCTATCAATATTTAATTAAAATGAAAACAATATTATAATAACAAAAATAAAATAGATATATTAAAAAACCAAAAGTAATATCAAAACCAAAAAAAATGAAATATTATAAGCACTAATAGTAAAACAAAAAATGTTTAAACTTAATAATAGTTTTAAATCATTACTTTTTAATCTGAATTATCAGTTTCTTCAGAAAAAAAAAAAAAAACTATAGGCAAACCTTTACTGTGACTTTGCTTTGAGATGCTAATGAAGGGGACAATGAGACATGTCTCAGTTCCACTCTTCTTCTTCTTGTCTTTTCCTCCTCTTAGGTGCATCATTCTAACTTGCAATGCAATGCAAACCATTAAATGCTTGGCATTGGGAAACCCTCATTGGTCAAGCCTCAGAACAAGTGGCAATAAAAACTTAAAAAGAAAAATAGCCATGGATTAGGATGCCACTTCATCCAAGTCATTTTCCACTTTGTACAATCACACCACTAATATCTTAACACTACCTTAACTAATATTTCCCTCTCAAATTCAAGACTAAGTTATGTCCCTTAATGGCAGCTATAATTAGTCTAGGAAGATTATGCAAGATGCAAAATCCTATCAGATCCACAGCAAAAGTTGTTGCAACTTAGATTGTCAGTTATCAAGACTCTCACCAAATCTCTCTATGTTTATCTAACTGACTGAAAATGACATGCCAAGTTCCCATTGTAATAATCCCTTTTTAACTCCATTTATAAGAATTGTTGCTAGAATCATATGCCCCTTCATACTCATCGTGTGTGTCTGTTACTATATATGTAGGATATGTGGTATAACGTTTAAACCAACCTTTAATCATTTTCATTTTAATTTCATAGAATATTTTTAGCTTATATGAAAAATATTCAATTTTATTATTTTTTTTTTCTGGAAGTTTTATACAGTGAAAAGGAAAAAAGAGAAAAGAGGTATGTTATTGCCCCCTTTTCTCGTAGCAGGAGAATTGGATAGGTAAGTTGCATTGATAACTAGTTGAAATGGATTAGGAGGATTGAGCCTCTCGACATAATGAAAGGCCAGACATTCTTGTCCAATGCTTAGTGGGACCATTTCTTGTGATGTTCCTTCCTTCGTTGTTCGGTTTGGTTGTTACTTGCTACTTGCTCATATCACTGCATCCTCTGTTTCAGCACACGCAACCTTTGTTTTCTAGCAGTTCAGGCTTTGCTGGTTTCCAATTAATCTTAACAACCCAGATGTAAGGTATACTCGTGTCCATTTCAACACACACACGCCATAAATAGCTTACATGTCTAGAAATTAACCAAAGGGAGATTTTGTTCTTCTTTTTTGTCGTCAGAAAATTTTGATTTTTTGTCTGCTTAGCACCATATAAAAGATTATTAAAAGTGGGACGGCAGAAAAATAATTCAGAGAATTGATCAAAGCCATTTTAAAAAGAAAAGAAACAAGCCGACTTGAACAGTGTGACTCCCTATCATTTAAGATCTCTCACTTGTATGTAAATTAAAATAATTATTATGATACCAGAATTTACTTTAGTTAAATTAAAAGAAGTTCTCAAAATATTAAATCTACTTAAAGAATTGATTTTTCATACCCATGTGTTTTCTAAAACACATTGAATTTCTAACTATGTAAATACAACAATTATCTGTTAATTAGCATCCGGTACTCACGTGCCTGAATGACAAAAGTGTCTGGTTTGGGCACAATGCAACAAAAGGATCCACGGTTTTGATTAACCTTGATTCCTTTACCCTATGCCCACCTCTCAAGATGTCTTTTTCAAAGAAACCGAGTGTCACCAACAGCTCAAAGATAAGGAAGTGACTAAATGCATCCACTTTTTGAATTTTAAGACACAAGTTATCTAGATATCATGATTTCTTAACCTGTATCAAATAGTTCATCATAAAGTTCAAAAACATGTTACTTTTAATCAATTATTGGATATTGAACCGTAGAATAAAGCAAATGAATAAATATGTAAATAAATGAAATTATTCCATTCAAGATTATTGAATTGTTTGCAAGCTAGTCCATAATCATGTTAATATTATGGTAGAAATCTGACATTCAGAAAACTAGATATTGTATTAATGACCTCTAGTTGTTTTGTCACATACTTCGCTGTAATTAAAATTATTTCTTTCACAGTAAATCAACTAATGGAGATACCTTTTACAACAAGAAAAAAAAAACACTTCTAGAGTTTTAATGTTAATACTTCTAAAATTAATTTTATTAAACTAAACCAATCAAACCAAAAATACATACTAACAGGAGGCTTGGCCGATTTTGGAAAACTAAATATAAAAGTCTTTCTCATTTCACGAAATCAGTCATTATACAGAAGTAATTCAGAATGCAGATAGCAATTCAATCAGCTGAAGTGCCATTTGAGCCAGTGTGAGCTAATGGGGTCTCCAGAAAACAAGCACATATGCAGGAATCAAGATTTAAAAAAACCACAGTACAAGTTCGTCTGCAACATTAAAAAATGTTTGAGAGCACCCTTGTGGCCGCTATCACATTTATGCACTATGTGACGGTACAGAGGCACATAACGAATCCAAAAGTTAAAGCATTGACAGAAATCAAATTAAGGGGGGAAAAGGGGGCACATGCCATTTCATTATATACACAAATTTCATTTCACAATTTTATCCTACAAAGAGAAGAAGGGGGTAAAGAAGAAATGAAATCATGAAATCAAAATACAAACAACTAAACTAACCGGCTCACCACTTAGCTGATGCCAAGCATATTTACAGCAGGTTTTCTCCTACGCTCTCTCCCAACCAAAGCACTCATTCAAATCTCATAAACCAGAACTATCTTTAACAACCCTTCATGCATTTCCCTAAAACCTACAAAGCCTTATTTTTCTTCATCTATGGTTCTCCCTATCATACCATTGTACTGCTCAACTTCAAAACTGGCACGAAGTACCAAGCCTCTGTCTCTGCCTCTGACCTAAGGTTATGGATTTCCTCTTGGCAAATGCCGGATACAGCAGCTCCTGAAACTTCTCCAGAAACAATGTCCATTCGTCATCAGTCATATCTGCCACATCCACAAAGCTTACGCTTGCAGGAAGCTGCTCATTGGCACTCTTGTGACCAGACGATGAATTTGCAAAATGGCCATTATCCACCTTTCCTCCAGAATATTTCTGTTGATTCTGGTTTTTCCCATCTAAAACGGTATTTTTCAGTGTCACAGAAAGCTCAGAAGCAGTTGGGATTTTTTCTTCAGCAGAATAGGTAACAAATTCGTGGGGAGATTCTCCCTCAGCTTCTCCCTCCTCCTCTATGCATTCATCCAATTTGGAAAGCGGGTTGCGAGAATACCCGTTCCCAAGTGCAGGCTGAAAAGTCGCTCTGGTTAAAGGGTCATCTATTGCCATCTTTGGTGTGAAATCTTGTCCAACTTCATCATAATCTATATCAAACTGAAACTCATCATCTTTCACCTCAGCCCTGGGAGAGGGCCTGGGAGACGGTTCCTCCCTCTCTGCCACCATCTTCCTCGCCTCCAAACAAACAACCTCGAGTTCACTGGGCTCCTCCTCTCCCCTTCGGGACTCCCTAGTCATCATCTCGCCAATTTCAGCAAGACAAAGGCCATAAGCCGCAGCCTCCTTTAGGAAAATGGTGCACAGCACCAACACTCTGAGACACGCCTCTCGGATCATAGGAAGCTCCATTCTCAGCATCTCACAATCACGATAAGGGTCAAGATCTTCAATGTAGGCAAGCTCATCCTCCGTAAACGGAATTGAAGCCTGTGGCCAATGAATCCACTCGAAATATGGATCCTCCAAAGTTTCAGGAAGGCAGAGGCCATGATCAATGGGGATCAACTCCATCTGACCCAAACTCCCAATGCCATCAAGTTTCCTAACCAACAGGTTCCCAGCATGCCTATCCGTGTTAAGAATCCTAATGTCCAAAATCCCTATACGATGCACAGAAGCAACCGGGAAGCTCGATGTCCCGTGATCACTGGCGTCAAAATCATGAGGAATGAACTGCTGGAAAGACGCAATCTTGCTAACCAGCCTCTTCCTCCAAAAATTGTTCCCATTGACACCATCATTCACATTAAACACCGAGTGTGTAATCTTCACCAGTGCAGTAGGTGGCACATTAGCAAAATGATCATAGTCAAGAAGATATGCTGCAACCTCCCTAAACCCAGTTTCTCCAACCCGAACAGATCGCTTCAGCCCAGGCTGCCCAAGTGCTTTTCCAACAAAACCTTTCGGGTTATTTGGAGCAAAAGGCTCCTCATCTGTTGGTTTCACAATTGCAACACTATCCCCCTTACTATTCCTGAAATAGTATGCACCGCCAAGCCCACTATGCACTGGAATCGGATCAATTCCCATCTTAATCGCCTTCATAATGTCCTTGATCATGAGTTTGATCCTATCAAGGCGATTCGACTGCCCCAATATCTCAATAGGACCACTCTTATCCCTCTGCTGGATGTCCCTTCCCTTTGGAGAAAGACACGGAGTGGAGGAGCTCCTATGGATGTGATTCCCCCTGGTGAGCAAAAGAGGTGAATCATTCCTAACCGCGCTAAGGTCATTCTTCAACACAACATCCCCAAAAGTCAGATAACTACTCTCTTCAATAGGGACATTCAAAGCAAGTTGCAACCTCCTCTTAACCGTGTGTGCATTGTCACCCCGATCCAACTCCATACCCAACACACACCCTTTCTCTGTTTGCACAAACACGCGTCTTCGTCCCGCAGGTTGCTTTCCATGATACTCTCTTCCAAGAGGACTGCTCCTTATCACTGCCACGGCCATCTGAGTCTGCACAGGGCTGTCGAGTTTCCGAGACATCAACAGAACAACAACCACAGCACAAGACAACAGCGGAAGAAAGATTATTTGTCTTCCCTCCCAAGTAGTTGTCAACTACAGTGAAAGTTTTATTCCAATGTCTCCCAACGATCATTAATTTCTCACATCAACCAAACCATGACTTAGTGTCCACCTAAAATCTGCATATATATTACAAAAAGCCAAATTACAATTCATAAATACACCCTCGCATAAACCATAAACATTACTAGCTCCAATCTACTTAGAAAGTTAATGATAATAAAAAGAAACACACATAAATGTTAAGGACACCATGAAATAGGATTGCGAGGGAAAATTAGAAGATAACAATAGAAGATAACAACAAATCGAACTGAAGAAATGGAAGTACCCCTTATTAAGGGAAAGGAAATTGAACAGCTTCGATTCAGCTGAACCTCGGATTCGGACTCGCTGAAATCAATGCGAGATCTGAACACGAATCGAAGCGAAACAGTAGAAAACCCAGCAAACGGCGATTGGGAGAGGGAAAAATGAGGGCTAAGGAAGGGGAAGGGGACAGAGTCCGAGGACGAAACCGTACGATGAGGCAACTCGTCCGAGTTGACTCGGAGGGTTTTCTTCTCAACAACACGCAAAAGCTTGTTGAACCTTTGAACCCTCTCTCTCTCTCTCTCTCTCTCTCTCACTTTCCCTTTCTATATCTGTCTTCTTGTCTTTCTTTTTTATTTTTCTTTCTCCCTGTGCTTAGTATTTCTCGCTCTCACTTGCTCGCGCTCGAAGTGTTCTTGCTTTAACCCGATGCGGGGAGGCCGGTTAAGAAACTAACCCTGGTTAGAACCTGACTCCTCTCTCGCTGTGATGAGAGAGTGGAAGAGTCTAGAACCAGGAATCAGGACCGTTGGATCTTATCGTACGATAGCTACACGTGTGAGGGAAGAATGACGTGGAGATAAGGAACTGGAGGGTGAGGTGGGACTGAGGAGTCACCGTCAAGGAAGGAAGTTAGCGAAGGAGGGAAGGGATTCAGCAATGTTGTGCGGTGATTTTACATCGTCCATTCTGCCTTACTCACGCCTTTCTCGCACGTGTGCCTGTTCAATGTCAAAACTACCCTTCCCACAAATTTTAACATTAATGAATGATTCATTCATTATGGATAAGCATACACTTAATTACATCTAACTTATTTTTATTTACCATTTATTTTATAACTGTACAATCCTATGTGAATTTAATTTTTTAGTATTATAAATAATCTTGTATAGTTTCAATTGTGGCAATTGAATATCCAAAATAATTTTGTAATTTTTTATGTATAACTGAAAGTTAATAATTTGACATTAACTTAAATATGTTTAAAAAGTTAAATAATTACTTAAATATGTTTTAAAAGATTAAATAATTACCGTAATTGGAAGACATAGATAACATATAACACTTCTACCGAATGGTATAGTGGTGATATATAAAAAGTGCATTTAAATTTTTATTTATTTATTTATTTATTTTTCTTTATTTACATATTGGCACTGGCACATAGAGTATTCAGTAATGCCCGATAAATATAATTGAATTAACTGATTTTTATAATTTGGTAAAAAAATTAATTTTTTTAAAAAAATTGTATATATTTTATATATAAGTCATGTCAAATCAAAATTGTCTTTAAAAATAATAACAAAGTTTACTTTTATAACAGGTAATTTAAATTGTGACATAAAGTTGTATATAATTATTAGTAGTTTATAAAACAGTGTAAAATTTAATATATTGAAATTAACTTAGAAATTATACATTATAATAATTAGACAGGTAATAGGTTAATAAGTTGTTATTTTATACAGTGTAAGAGTTAACGATTACTATGATATTGGGTCACTGGTTAAGGGGATTAATATTTTAAATGCAGTTTAATACTAAAAATATTATTAAATAAATATTATAACCCTCAATGTACCTATAACTTTAGCTTCTTTTAATATTTTGAAGAAAACTAAACAATTAAGTACAAAATATCATCTACTCTTTAAATAATCTAAGTGGATTGAAGGACGTAATTAATAACAACAGATATTAAATGAATCTTAGATATGGAAAATTTTTTAATCAGATTAAATAATTGAAAAAGATAAGATTAAATAATTCAAATAAAAAAATGAGTTAAATTAGCATAGTTTGACCGAGAAGTAAAAATATCTCTTTTGTTGTGGGTCCTAACATAAGATCTTGGGTTTTTTCTTTATTTGGGTAAAAAAAATTCTGACATTATTGTAGCTGTCCAAAAAAAATATTATTGTCCTTGCTCTTTAATTAAAATAAATTTTGTTTTGATAAATTCCATTATATATTTATTAAAGTAAATATTATTGAAATAAATTTTCGATTTAAAATTTGATAAAACATAGCAGAAGATTAGTTGGTTTCTCTCTGGACGAGGTGGCTTTCAATTGAACTGTTAATGCGTCTGTGAGGCAGATGGGAATTGCTTCTCAGCATTGACTCACTCCTGAATTGGCATGCACAAATTTTGTCTTAATGGAAGAAACATGATGTGATGATAGAATCAAACCCAAAAATGTCTCATAAATTAATTTTTTAATTCAATTTTAAATATTTAATTATGTCCAAAAGATAATAAATACACACTAAACAAAATTAACAAGTAACTAATAAATAAATCTAACTTTGGCCCACTTCAGTTTCCTTATTTAATTTTGGGTAGTCCGTTGTGTTTCTCATTGATGAGGGCTGTGTTTCCTATTGATGAGGTTTAACCTTCAATTTTGTTATTTGAATTAGCATAACTTCTATACATACATTTACCTGACTTTAAGATGATATAATTTTAAACATAAAGAATAAATAATTTTTAAAAATTAGTGTTAAATTTTATTTTTTTAGTTCAAAGATTGTATTATTATTTTTATACAAAAAATTGTATAATTATATCATTTATCAAATAATAAAATTATTTTAATTTAATAAAAGGTAAAATTATCTAATTAAAATAATATAAAAAATATTCTTTATATAATAAATAAGTGAATTATGTTAGAACTATTGTTATTGGATAAACTTTATTAAAAATATAAATAAAATTTAATATATAATGATAAAATTATAAAATCAACAAAGATGTATTATATATATGAAATTCACTTAAATTTAAGAATAATATTTTTCTTTACATCCTTTTATCTCATATGGAATTTTTAAAATAAAAATTAGGTTTAAACAGTAAATAAAAACATTTTAATAATTAAATTAATTTTTAAGTTATAAAAAGATGAAATATAAATAAATCTTTGAAAGCGTCATGTAGGATTAAAAAGTTATTTAAAATTATAAGTGAGCATGAATATTTTATTAAGTGTAACTAGTAAAAGTTAATTATTCAAGCATCATATTAAAAGAACCATCATCTCTCTAATTTCTTTTTCTTTTTTATGATTTATGGTTAAGATTCTGATCAAGACGTTTATTCCTTTGAGGATCAGAACCTGTCAAGAATTTGGCTGAAAAATGGAATAAATATACTAAATCAAAATCTTTTTTAGAGTAAGTTTTTCTTCACTCTTAAACTTTTAGTCAAATTTAAAAAGTTTGCATGCTTGAGAAAGAAGGTGTTTACATGTGATGTTTTTAAAACTAGGATGAGTCTCAATTAGTCCAGGATCGTAAGAGTATGTTCCATTTGTTGATAAGGACTTTCTGTGTATAAGTTTGGTCTTCTTGTGAATCCTATAGAGTTTGAAGCTTTGGTTCTGTGTTGAGCTTCTTATCATATTTTGGAACCAATTTTTTATCATAAAATGAACTCTTTCTAAACTTGAACATTGCTTTTTTTATTTTATTAGGTTTTTTTTAATAATTAATTACTTGAGTTTGAAAATGAAAAGTTACACTGATTTTCTTGTTTTTCTTAAACTGTGAATAGATAGCACTAGATTCAGAGAAAAACAAATTGAAGTCCATGAAGAAGGATGCATAGCACTAGAGTTGAACCGAACACAAGTTGGATTTTGGACCCTTGCAATGAGAGTTGAACCCGGTGACACTAAAATTGGGTCAGACACAAGTGTCGTGAATTTTCTATTTAATGAGTGCATGTTTTAGGGTTTAACCATACAAAGTTATAGGAGCAAAAGAGTAAGTCTTTGAGACAACTTTAGGGTTCTTTGGTGTAATCATCTTTTTCTTCCACTATTCATATTGTATGTTTAGGATTCTCATGACTATGAGGAACTAAACCCATTATTGTTAGGTTTAGATCTAACCTACTGAACTCTCATGTAATCAATATATATATATATATATATATATATATATATATATATATATATATATATATATATATATATGTGTGTGTGTGTGTGTGTGTGTGTATGTGTGTGCGCGCGCGCGTGTGCGTGTGTTTTTATGTGTGTGTGTGTTTTCCTTTCAGTGTTAGTATTTTAATTTTGCGCTTAATGCTTGTTGTGTTGATTCATGGCTTGACACTTTGATTCTTAAGATATTAGAAAATATTTTTTTGTAATCAGGATCTAAATTAAAATACCTAATGAAAACTTGTATCTAGGAATAGAGCATGATTCATTTGTTGTCTTAAACCCTTGTGACCGAGACAAGTCTTTTCTATATAATTGATAAAGGAATTGACAATTAATAAGGAACCTTAGGCTCATTCACCTAAGAAATTAAGGTTTGGTTATTATTGTGGGTTGACATTGACATTAGTTAAGAAAGAAGGTAATTATTTTTATACATGAGTGTCAACACCCAATTTCGTCCGGGCAAGTAAATAATTTAAATAATAAATAATATAAAAAATTTTTTTTCTAGCTTTATTGTTTTATTTTATTGCCATTTTAATATAATTAAGAAAAAGAAACTTTGCATAGGTTAACAAAATAAATTTAAATTAATAAAATAAAATTCATGAAAAAATATGGTACGGGAAATCAATCTATTTAGATTCTGTTAAAAAATATATAATAATAATACATAAAAAAATATATATCAAATTTTTCAATTAAAAGAAAAGAAACTGAAAATATGGTGGTTAAAA
>Ga0209700_105622_pt1 | contig 20813 bp, 6 predicted proteins | sample SiratroredBW_FD_187528 | JGI IMG/M metagenome (GOLD analysis project Ga0209700, IMG submission 187528) | Root nodule microbial communities of legume samples collected from California, USA - Siratro red BW (SPAdes) (version 2) | ecosystem: Host-associated > Plants > Roots > Nodule | place: USA... | reverse complement strand
TTATTATTATTATTATTATTATTATTATTATTATTATTATTATTATTATTATTATTATTATTATTATTATTATTATTATTATTATTATTATTATTATTATCTGTAACCGAATCTGTGATAGAATGTTTGACCGAATAAGTGCTGAATTAGTGACCGAATTTTTTTTATCATTGTTTCGGTCACTAATAGTGACCAAATTGTTTCAGTCACTGATAATGACCGAAAAAACCGATAACTAATTTCGGTCACTATTCAACAATTTTCTAATAGTGTAAAAGGTAAACTTAAAAATTAACTCAAAGAAAAAAGAAAAAAATTAACTCTAAATAAACTTCTAATGATCTCTACTCATTGCAAGGAATCTAAGCATGATTTTTAATCAGTAGTCTAATGAAGGATGATGCTAGAAATTTAGAAAAAAGAAAAAGGAGAATAAAAAAAACTTTTCTAGATAAATAATAGTCATATTAGAATGAAACCTGAATAACTAATTTGTCTGTTGATATAAAATTTTCACTTTAATAATAAAATATTCCAATACTATTTTAATTATATCATTTTTAATCTAAAGCTAATTTTTATGTCATTAAAGAATCAATACAAAAGTATTTAACAAAAGCAATACTTTTGTATTTCAACTCAATATTCAATTTATGAAGAACAAAAATTTGAAATTCGTTATCAATCTCGTTGGTGAAGATCAATTGGATTGTGACTATTTGATATTGAATTTTCTTTTGAAAAAACATTTATAAAAATAATTGAAAAGTTCTATTAATATAAATTAAGAAATATAAAATATTAATTAATAAATTTTAATAACAATTTTATCATTTTGAAAAATATAAAAAATACACTTTGAGACAATAATTTAAAATAAAATAATGAATAAAGCATTAAAATTAATACTTATTTATTTATTTTAATTATTTATTTTGCTAAAATAAAATGTAATTATTAAACATATAATTAATTATATTAAAAATTATTAAATCATATAATCGATTTAATCAATTATTTCATAAATATTAATGAAATATTTAGAATAAGTAATTGTATTTGAATGCGTAATTAATTATATACTATGGATTTTGTATTTAAACTGAATAAATATCTTATTAATATATAATATAATTATGTTTTTTTGCTTAAATCTCTTTGTAATTGGTTGGATAAGAAAGTTTACCGTATAAAATTTATCTAATTTCTCGTGTTTTTTTTAATGTTTTACTGTTTCGTTTTTTCCAATGTTGTGCATTTCCTCTTCTTGAAACAAACAAGGATTAGGGTGAAACAAAATTAACCTTAAAAACACATACTAAAAAGACCAAGTAATCTACTTGACCAACTTTTCTTAATTTTTTTTTTTTCATTGTTTGGACATTATTTACATCTTTATGGAAAAAAAATATTAAAAACCCATAAATGGTTTCCTTGTTTTAAGTAAGATGAATACTAATAAACTCTATATAACTAAAAAAGGACTCAAAGAAGTTCTTTAGTGAACTGTAATGAAACTTAAATGAAAATTTTTTTACATAAATTTATTTATAATAATAAACTTTAAATTAACGATAATGAATTTAAAATACTCTATAGTAATAGTAACTTTATTGATTTATTATTTTAATATAATAGTAAAATTATTTTTATCATGTTAAATAATTGAATTAATATTTTAATCTAATAGTTATATATATATATATATATATATATATATATATATATATATATATATATATATATTAAATAGTTAAGAACAAAAATTAAATCAAAATCTGATTTTTTCCATAATCGTATTACGAACGATTTTTCAACCACGATATTTCTAACAAAAGGATTCTAGAAAACCTTTGAACCTAAAAAAATTCTCATTTGCTAAATGATAATTATTACAACCACCCTCCTTAGTCTCACATGTTATTTCGGTCAAATCACATTGGTATCCTACTTATCATTGAACTATTTGCTCCATTGCTTTGAATATTTAAGTTATCACCCTTAATTAAATGCATTGAATAGGAAGGTTTAATCTTATGCCAACCCATTTTCTTTTCATTTCATGTGTTCTGGTGGACCAAACACATTCTCTATAGTCCACTCATTATAGGTTTTCCATGTCAACCACACTTCCACTCCACAAAATTCCAAAATTGCTGGTAACATCAAACCAGATTGAATGAAAGATTGGAAACAAAGACAATAAACAAAACAAAAAATAATGTAAAGAACCTACTAGACTAGTAGTTTCTCATAAGAATCTCTAGTTAAGCTCATAATTCACTAGATTTTATGCTTATCAACGGTTCAATATTGCTGGTTGTTTATAAACAAGGCAATGAGAAAAAAATATTGCTCAGAAAAAAGAAATTGAATATGAAAAAGATGTTTTTTAATTGCTTTTGGGTGGGTGAATTAATGTTGTCTTGTTTACATTTCTTGTCGTCTCCTACCGTTATATACAAAGAGGGCATACAGGGAAGTTCACTTTATTTAGGAGTTTTTGTTTTCCTATTTCTATATACTATAAGTATTTATAATAGAAAATAATTTTATACGAATTGAGTAAAATCAAACACAACAATAATTTATTTTCTGAATATTTCATGTATTAGTAAACTCATAATTCAAATTTGAAACTTACAATAAACATTTACGAATGAGTGATTTATACGTTCAGTAATATTAATATTTTGGCTTATAATGAATGTTTCATAAAAATTAAAGGACTATTGAATAAAAAGTTATGATGTTTTCTCTATCCTAATCTTCAAAGGAAAAAAGAATTTGGCACCGTTTGACATTAGAACATTTCTAATAGTAAGTTTTATTTGAAAATATGAACTATTTTCTTATGAGTTTTATCATGCTACATATTGGCTTTAAAATTTTTAGCAACTTTCGCTTTGATAATACATTTTTTAAGAAATATTATCTCACGTTTTTATTTATTTTTGAAAATGAATTTCACAAATTTTCTTTAATATTTTTTAATAATTATAAATATTTTTATATAAAAATAATCATTACCTGTCCTTGATGCCACCCTTTTGATGAATCTAATTAAAAATAATTCTTGCTTTAAGAATTTATCTAAAAAATCATTTAAATATTATAGTATCTTTAGCTTTAATATTATAAAGAGAAAAAAAATGTTTATATTATATATATATATATATATATATATATATATATATATATATATATATATATATATATATATATATATATATAAAGAGAGATATAACATTAAAAGATAAATTTTCAAAACAACTTTTATGCCAAAGTATTCATACATATGCATTGGGTTTGTGTTACATGATCTTTTCAACCTAAAATGAAATTAGATCATACTTGTTTATGTAAAATTGTATAATTCTTTTTGTCTATTCTTCATGGTTTTTTTTCATAGTTCTTCGTCTCAGTCTTTTCTCTAGATTTTTAGTCTTAGTAAAGATACCCACAATTATACTTTAATACTCAAGTCAATTATTGATATGAATGGATATAGTGTATAATGATAAATAAAGTTTCATTACCTTTTATCTTAGGGTGTTTATTTATGTATACTCGTCATGTTGGGTCCCTACCTATACAAACGAAGAGAGTAGGCTGAATTACCTTTTTAATCATGGTTGGTGAATTCATTAATATGTAATGTCTGGTAATCATGATTAGGCTCAAATCTTGGTTGTAGAGTACTTAACAAAACTGTTGTTGAGGGGTCGAGATAAGTATACCTAGGCAAATCAAACAGTACACTATACCCTAGTCTTAAAAGAAAATTCCATTTCTTTGTGATGTTGACATGTCAGACTTGTACAATATATTGGCCTCCATGCTTGAGCATGTACAACGTGTGAAAAGTCTATAAGATATGGGATTTTGCATTATCAGAGGATTTGAAGTGTCATGTGATCGTAACCGTTGATCATGAGACGATCTGACAGTTGGGGAGTATTGTGTCGCTTCATTTTCCTCTCTCTTGGTTCCTATAAATTGGGTGGCCCACGGGTTTTAGATTCACATCATTCTCCACCTTTTTCGTTAGAGTGTGTTGATTGAAGAAACATCTGACAGATAAAAATGTCTCTCTCCTTTGATAGTATCCCCTTTTCAGTTGATTTTGGGGTGTCGGCAAGGGTGCCTGATTATTTTATTAATTTGTCTAGTTCAAGTTCAAGTGACTCTCGTAAGATGAATGAGACTTCTCGAGTGAGTATAGGTAATATAGGTGAGTGCAGTGCTGAGATAGTCTTGCTTCGAATGGATTCTGGTGTCGAGGTTGAGGGGTCCAGCGAAAATGAACTCGTAACCAATTATGATTGGGTAGATAGGTGAGTTATGGAGTATTTTTTCGAGTATCGCTGGTCCTCCATGCTTTTAGTCTTTTGCTGCCATCATTGACATATTAGAGAATAGTGTGCCAGATGGCATAATTTCTTTGTGTAAATGTAAATATGTTGATACTACCTGTCATAGACAAGAAGATTCATCCGAAGATTTTTTTCTATTTTATTCTTGCTTAATAATGGATATACACATCTCATTTCCCTTAGACTATTTTTCAATGAGGGTGCCTTGAGTTTTATACGTCCCACTAATTTTGAGGCCGACACCTTGAATTTTTCTTCATTATTATAGTACTAGGCCTGAAGACTAGGCACAGTGGTTGTCATTGATTGGTTAGTCGAGAAAGTGCATGTTGACTCCCTCATATCGTCCTATGAGAACTTCAAAGGGGTTTTTTAGGGTCATTATCTAGGAGAAGGGATGCTAATACTTCTTTGATGGTAATGTTCCCAAGTTCCCCTTTTATTGGACCAAGAATCCTATTTGTTACCATGCTTGACTGAGGTCGTTGATGATTGATGAAGACTTGGCTATTCTTACCATTATGATCAACTGCCACAAAATATCCCTATCTAACAATTTCTCGGGGCAAACTTGTCCTTGAACCGCCTTTGCAACATTGATGGTATGTTCTTCTTTATCTTAGTATTGATTTGTATTTTCTATTGCTTACTAAGTTGTTCTTTATACAAAGATTATGGTGGTTACAAATCCTGAGGATGTCAAGGCCTATTTTAAGAAACTAAGGCTGAAGTGGTAGGTGAAATGAAAAACCTAAGGAAGTTGTCAAGAGTGTTATGCCAGTACAAGCAATTTTGACCGCTGACTTACTCCCCATAAGCAACCTCAAGAAGATCCAGAAGGAAAAGGACTGGAACAAGTTGGCACATTGGCAATGCAACAAGTCTTTCTCCGAGCATTCCTCCAAAAGGGTTCATCGAGCTCCCACGCCGATGTGAGTTAGATTCTTAATCTTCATTCTTTAGCTCTAGGTTCTCGATCTCGGCAAGAATACCTGCAATTACACTCCGACGCTCAAGTTAGTTTTCGGTCCGAATGAATATAATGTATAACGATAGTCAAAGTTTCATTATGTTTTACCTTAGAATGTTTACCTATTTATATTCATCATTTTGGATCCCTACTTGTATATAGGAGAGAGAAGGTCCTAGTCGACCAAATTATCTTTTCAATCATGGTTAGTGAATTAACTACTACGTGATGTCTGATAATCGTGATTAACAGTAATCTTGATTATAGAATTCTTAGAAAAACTGTTATTCAGGAGCCAGGGTATCTCAACACCTCCACATATAAGATAGTACAATACTAACATCTATATCAAGTTCTTTATTTTCTAAGAAATTACATATTAAAAATTGGGAAGCTAAAAACATATAGAAACTTCATTATCCCTTTAAAATGAAAATATTATAAATCAAATATTCTACAAAATCAAATACACAAGCTTTATTTTTTTCCAAACCTTGCAAGCTAAAAAGAAGAGAAAAAAATGGAAAAAGAGGAGGAACTTGTCTAACACAAAGGACCTTTATAGATATTCTAAACTTTCCCTTTAATAGTCTACACACGTATATCACGAAAGGAGGAAGAGAATATATTAAAGGAGAGGAGGAATGGTGTGAGCCGAGAGGATAAGGAGGAAGGGAAGTTTTTATGTTTTTGGTTTCGACAAGGAATAGAACTCAAACATTCCTAGTGGCACCCCTTGCTTCCTAACCTCACTCGCTTTTCTTTTCTTGTTTTTATTTTCTTAGCTCCACCCTTTTAAACCTAATACCATTTCCTATTCACACTATCCAACTAAAAACATATATACTCTACCTTAGATATTAAATAGATTCAAGCTCAACATATATAATCTAAATCAAATTATCATTTATTAATTAATCCACACACATATATATATGATAATTTGGAAGAATAAAAAGTAGTCAATTTTGCCCTCTGGACATGCTTAAAGGGTGTAAGCAATGTTTTAAAACACAAACTGAATTGTCCATTTCAAATAGTTCAACCGGAAAATGAACTCATAACTGATACAATCATGTAATTGGATTACTGCACTAAAAACATGAACTATATCTAACACTTCTATAACTAAATTATATATACTATCTTTAATTTAAATCTTAAAATAATTACTGTGTGTTGATTTATTCAATCCAATAAACAACCAATTGGTTCTCCGATAATTCATTGATCAATTACTATAATTGAGTTTCAATCTTAATTTTTGTGTAATTAGGAGGTTTATGAGGTTTCTTATTTGTTTGAGTTTCATATTTCACATCAAACTACTATCTTTCAATAAATAAACTCATTTAAAGATAAAATGCTATTTATTTGATTTCTCCCAGCTTTTAATACTTTCTAGTTACTTTCTTTTTCTTTTTTGTATATAGGCTATGCACTTCTTATGCCTTTTTTATATTATTTTCCTTTGCCATTTAGAAATCAAAACTGTTATCTTTAGTTAATAAACACATGTATCAAATAGTTACACTAATATTTTTTTATTAATAGTCTAAATTTTATGTGATGGGGATTAAGTCTTTAATTCTAAATTCGAAATGGGATATAATTAGAATTAAGTTTTTAACCCTAAATTTGAAATTGTATATAATACTCAAATCTTGAATTTAAAAAAGCAAATGAAATTATTGATTATTAAAAAATAAACTTTAAATTTAATTTTATTTTATAAAACTGGTTTAGTAATGTGAGATTTTAGTTAATATGAGATTTCTAACACGTTTTATTACCATGAGCACTACACATCTCAAATATGAATAAAAAAAGTTAAATAACGAATGATATAATAGACTTAACAAATCTAGTTAGAATAATCTTTAGTATTATCTTAAAAAATAAACTTGAAATTTATATTAATATCACAAAAGTAATTTAATAAAGTGAGATTTATACATAATTACATATTATAATATAGCTATATCTTTAATCAATATGAAATTTTTAAAATTAATATCTTTGTTAAGATTTAATTCTTCGGATGATGTAATTCAACAAAAATTCTTTTAGATGGTCGATATAATGAGTGATTTCACGTAATGAAATTTGATTGAGAGTATGTGTGGGTGTGAATTGTAGTGATTTATATGGACTTTTTGAGTAGTTGGATTGATGGTGTTGTTCCAACTTCCAAGTTCTAACATTGGAAGCTTGAATCACAAGTTTGAGGTTTTCCATTCAAGCTCATGCACAAGGGGACCAAACAAAGTAACTAAAATAGAAACTTTAAAATTTTGAGAGGTCCCCTGAGGTGGTTCTGCCTTGACTTTGATGAATTAGATAAAGGTTATATGGGTGGATATTCAATAATAATTCATTTCAATTGAGCTTGATACAAAAATCAGTTATTTAAACAAATTTTAATTTGGTTAATCCGAACCATTCCACCACCTATTTGAATGTTATTTCAAACAATTTACATGCCTGTGTTATTATTATTTGGAATTAATTTATATGTTATATATAAGACACATTTTAACGTAAAACTTATAGTGAAAATGAATTTCAGTATACCTATATTAGTTTAAAATTAATTTTATAAAAATAATTTTACTGTACCTTTACAGTAAATATGCACTTCATTGTATATTAGGACCCGCTGAAAATAGTGTATATGAATGTGTGGTATGCTTTATGTTTGCACTTAAATAATAATGTCTTTGTTTTTTATAATTTTGGAAAGAATTAGGTTTTTACACCTTTTATCTGACGTATACTAAACCTAAGTTACCATCGAAGAGTAGTAAAATTTTGGAATTGAGTTATATAATCTTTATGATTTTTTTTTAAGATAGTAAGTTTATGTTATTTTATTATCTCGTGCCTTTTATTCTAAACATGATTAAAATATGGAATATTTATTAAAAAAACCTTTTTCCATTTTATTTTCTAAAACTTTACTCCTAAATACACTCTAAAAATATGTTTAGAAGTATAGTTTTGGAGGGAAAAAGATATATTTTTTTAAATCAAGAGACATTAAAATTTAAAAACCAAATATAAAAATAAAAATTCTATTAATCTGTAATTTTATTTTATTAATTTAAAACTTATCAAATGAGAATATTTTACTATTTTTAAATTTTATCAATGAATAAATTATTCATATTATGATAAAGAATTTTTATCCCTTTGCTAAAATGCCTTTGAAAAGGTCGTGCAACCTTTTTCATAAATCTAACAGACAAAGCTCCTCATTTTCAGGAAAAGGCATAGGGGAAACGTGTGTTTCTGTGGCATCAGTACATAAGTCATTCCGTATAATTATTTGATTTAATTAAGTTTTAATTACATTGTAATAGTTTTTTATTGAGTTAAAAATTTTGTTTTATTAAATTACATATTTTAACTTTTAGTTCAATAATTTATAATTTAATTTTGCTATACTACTGTTACTTTTGTCTCTCTTTTAACTTATGAATCAAGTTATTCATTTGGTTTGTAGGGTTTAGCGTAAGTTTCTATCTATTATGAGAATCATTTATTTTTATTTTTATTTTTTAAGTTTTTCTCATCAATCTTAGTAAGAATAGTTGAGAAAAGTATTTCTCTCAATTCAATTAAAATTATATTGAAATTTGATATTATTTGTATGAATTGTTTTAAATATTTAAAGTTTATATTTATGTCATTGTTTGATTGGAAGAATTAATTAGGAAATTGTGGTCGCACATCAGGAAATATAGTTTTAAGGCTTTCAATAGTAACTTAGGTTAAAAGCTTTGACTATGACGAATTTTGGTTCTAAGTTTTAATTTCTATTACAAAATGTTTTGTGATAAAATTGGTTAATTATGTATCTAGTATGAATTATAATATTTCTGAACATTGTTAATTGTTGGATTGATATGGTTGTGTATGATAAAATTGAAATGATATGTGTGTGTCATAATTTACAGATTTATATGTAATTATTTTTGTTGAATGTGTATTGGGGGTTAAAAGGAAATCAAGGTACCATGGTTACGTATGCATCTATAGGTTTTAGTATAATTAAATTAAATTGATATGTTATGTGTGATGAATGAGTTATAGACTCATGTAATCATTTTAGTTGAAATGAAACCAGTGTACTCTGGGTTGAAAAAAAAAATCAAGTACCATAATTACATATGCATCTATATGTTATGATTGAATTGATATGTTATATGTGATGATTGAGTTATAAGCTCATATGTAATCATTTTGGTTAAAATGAAACCAATGTACTGAAGGTTGAAAGGAAATCAATATACCATGGTTACATATGCACCTATAAGCTTTAGAATGGTTAAAATGATATAATTATCATTATGATTGAATGATGAATCCATATGAAATCATTTTGATTGAAATGAAATCAGTATACTGGGGATTGAAAAGAAATCAAGGTATGGTGATTGCAAATGAGTCGTTGTAAATTCAATAGGCTTGGAATAAAGTATAAAATACTGTGATTGGGTGATAGACTTATTTCTATTTGACTTGAGAGTTGTTATTTAAATTCTTAAATCTATTCACTTCATTTCCTTTTACTTTTTCAAGTTGAAAACATTATTTCATTAGCTTATCCTTGTTTGTCTTGTTGTATTGTGAATTGTGATGCGATGGTTATACTATGTACAAGAGCAAATGCAGATGCAGGTTTTGAAGCACCTTAAGGAGTATATATTCTTAATTTGGTTTTTCTTTTGCCTTGTATACATTTGTATATATTTGATGTATTTAAAGGCTTTATGACCTTAAGTTTGTCTTTCTTTTGTCATGTATATAATTGTACATAAATTTGATGTATATGGAGACTTTATGTAGTACTTTGAACCATGAATGCAGGTTAATACTTGGACATAGTTAAAAGTTAGTTTTTGAGAAATTACTTTTTGATACTTTCGCTTAAGTGGAGGAATCTCGCTCAAGCGAATTATGCAAAAAAATTTACTCTGCAAATCCCGTCTAAGCAAGATACAAAGCTCTTTGAAAAAAAAAACAAGTGTTCTCAAGTTAATTTTCACTTAAACAAAAGGAATTTCGCTTAACTGAGATTTATTCTCGCTCAAGTGAAAGAATTTTAGCTCAAATTAAAAATTTTCGCTTAAGCTAATTTTTTTTCTTCCTTTTCTTTGTTTTTTTTTCCTTTTTCTTTATTAATTGTTTTGCTAAAATTATATTTCATTTACCCACAATGTTTTCTATTATAGTTGAACAAGAAATTCTATAAAATTTTTGGACTGTTACAAAAACTTAATTAAATTTAATTTTTTATTTATTTTTAATTACAAATTATTATGTATAATAAATTTATTATTTCCTATAATAATTATTGTAAAATTTAAATTAAAAATATTTTTCACTAGTTAATTGGGTAAAAGATTATATCAACAGGTGTTTATTAAAATCATGAACTAAAATTAATACATTACAAAATTTTATATTATAAATAATTAGAAATAATGTAAAGTATAATTATCAAAATATTGCATTTTTTATTTATATAGAAATATGTATTTAAGTAATAATAATAATAATAATAATAATAATAATAATAAAGCATTTACATTGTGAATGTATTCTAATTAAATTTTAAAAGTGTTACATGACTTCTATATTTCAATATAAATAAATCATTTACAATAAGTTTAGAGAAAGTGGATTATATACTGAAAGTTTAAAGTATTTCAATATAAATAAATCATTTGGAATAAGTTTAAAGTAGATTATATTATGTTTTAAAATCATTTAAATATCTTAATGCATTACATATATAATTTAGTTATTATAAAAATTAACAAATTTATCATATATAACAAATTGCAATTATATATTATTGTAATAAATAAAACTACTGTATATTGTAGTTAATTTTTTTTTTTTGATAAATTAAGTGCCACTTATTTCTGTACAAAATGTGGTTATCATGTGAGTGGCCAGTCAGTTTTGTATTAAGCGCATTTAATTTCTGTTTTAAGAACAACTGTTTTCTTTTTGTGGTCCAAAAACAAAAAGAAAAAGAAAAAAAAAATGTTTTCTTTTTAAATTAAAAAAGGAAATTAGGTGGAAGTTATTTTATATAACTTTATTTTTCACAAATTTTAGTGAGTTTAGGACTTTGTGTAACACCTCACAAAAATTAAAGCTTCTATTAAGGCAATTAAAGTATTAACATCATGTATATCTTACAGTACTTCATTATTAACATGCATTAAGATTACATAATAATGCTAATATGAACTTTCAAAACATATTTACAATATCGCATACAAGACACGATCATCACAAATAGAAAATCAAACACAGTACAACCAAAAACAAAGGGTAAGCTAACCAAATTTTAACAAATAAAAAACATTCAATTTCATGTATCATCACAATATAAGAATCTAACACACTACAAACATGACTCTACTTTTGGAAGATTCGTGTATTGAATAGACCCCGAGATATGCACCTGTTATACATCTCCACGCTGTGAATCCACACAACCTCTACATAAATGAATCGTCAATCATGTATGACAGGGTTAGTCCCTCTGAGACTTTTCTGACCAGGTATGTTTCAGGCTACAGTCACCCAGTTTAGACCTCCTTCGACTCTCACCACCTAGTAATGATCATCTACTTGATTCCTATTACTAGTAGAGTCATGGTATCAATCGTTATTGATCAGATCCTTAGACAATGCACTTCCTAATTAACCAAGACACAGGTGTTTTCTTTCCTGAAACACTATGCCTAGGCTTTGACCAACTTTATCAACACTTTTAACAATATCACATCACAATATAAATCTCTACTCATGCATTCATTCACTTTTAAATCTCAATCTTCACTTCAATCTCAACATCTAAAGAAGTCATTAAACCATCAATATAATTAAACTTAAATTATCAATTATTCTATTTTATTAAATACATACATTACATTCCAAAAACCTTAAATAATCGAAAACAAAAAGCCAAAAAAAAATTATTTTTTTTTAGCTTGAGCTAGACCAATTTCGCCCGGACGAAAATACCCCTCGCCTGTTGGTGGTTTATAAAAATGAATCTGAATAACTGATTTTCTATTAATTTAAACTTTTCTCTACAAAAAATATTTAGGTGTCATCTTATTCTAAAGCTAAATTTTAGGTTCTAATATGTTTTTATTCTAAAGCTATTTTCTAAGATATTACACTACTCTTATATTTTTACTTATATCTACTCGTGTACATAATATTGTCATAGTATATCACCACATAAACAAAACATACAACGACAAACTATTGAAGCGAATTTCTAACATAAAATAAATAAATATGTATATAACGATATTAAGAAGAGGACATCAAATATAACTTAAATTTACAAAATTGACTTACAAGGTGAGTTTTGCATTCACTTGTAAACTTTGAAATAACCTTATCCCTAGTTGATGTAAGACCTCCAACACACCCTCCTCATGCTGAGACTCCTCAACTCGTGTGTGGGATAGTTTGATAACGGCCTGAAATCAAGTGACATGATAGGTCCAACAAACCTTGATAGAATAGACTCTAAATGGCTTTGATACCATTTGAAGAAGTGAACTTTAAGCCTAACTTAACCTTATAAAATTGACTTGTAAGGTGAGGTTTGCACCTACTTAAAACTATGAGATGACTGTGAGATCTCTAACAAAGGAAACAATCTAATTATTATTCCATAAACAATCCAATTTCAATAAAACACAAGCATACAAATACTATATTGACCACACGTGGATTTATACATTAAAAGATATTCAACATATGAAATATCGATAGACGTCTTCTAGAAGACTCGTATTAAGTACACCTACTAGAGCCTAACATCTGATCCAAATAATACTAGATTTACAAGCAAACCTAAGAATAATGAATCATTGTAAGTTTGTTACTTCTATAATATGTTCCAATGTGTAAGAACTCCCCCTCTTAGCTTCTATCAGTGAAGCAAGGGGATCTATGTTACAACATATATGTCAATACTTAATACATAAAACAAGCAATGGTTCAATATCACCCTGTGACTCAAAATTCATATAATTCTCATCATTCTCAACATTTTCACACAACACACATCATTTAAACAAAATCACATATAAATTAAATATACAAATTAATATTTATTTTACATTTATAATAAGCATTAATGCACAATCCATTAAAGAGATAAGAAAAGAAAAAAAAAATTGTTTTATTTTTTTTAACTTGAGCGAAAATAATTTAGCTTGAAATAACATTGGCTTGTTTGAATAAAAATTTTCTCTCTTTTGAGCAAAAATTTGACCAAAAGGGTGAGTTGTGGTACTATTTTCGCTTGAGAAAATGGGGCCGAAAGCAAGACTTAGATTTTTATTATATTTTTTTTTCTATTTTCACTTGAACAAAAAATTTTCGATTAAGCGAAAATATCATAAATTAACCTCATGCAAGAAAACAATTTTTTTTTTCAAAGTTTTATCCAAAACTAATTTAATAAATAGAACTCTTAAACACATTCAAAATGATGAATACAATCTAAAATTTACTCAAACATCATTTTTTCCTCATTTCAAATTCAATTCAACCATGATCATTCAAACTCAATAAATAAATATATATATATATATATATATATATATATATATATATATATATATATATATATATATATATATATATATCAAATTCATAAATAAACTAATATATAAAAAAATTATTCAAACTCAAATAACATTCAATTTTAATATTCAAGCAATTTCCAAACAAAACACAATTCTTAAGTAGAAATTAAAATTTGTAATCAAATCATTTTCTCAACAACATTATTTATCTTAATTTTTTATAAAAATTTAAAAATTTTTTCCCTCAAAATCAACTTTAAATCCAAGCTATAAAAATAAAAAAAAAAAGAATTTGTGAAACACGAAAGAAAAAAAAATGTAAAAGCAAAAGAGAGATTGGGAATGTTAAAAGTTTGGTAAAAAAAAAACTTGGCATAAATAAAAAGAAAATAAAGTTACTCATTATATTTTATATTTTCCTATTTTTATATTTTATATCAAATCAATCAAATAATATAAATATAAGACATTTTCTCTTTTATTCTCACCCATTTCTACTTTATCAAATAATGAAATGTTTTTTTTTAATTGTTTTTATATTTCCATCTTTTCAACTAAATGCATAAAACTAAGAATAAAAATGGAATGAAAAGAAATACGACTAACAGTCAACAACTTCTCGTCAAAACATGTTGTAGTAAGCTTGTTAGGTGTGCACAATTATAGCTGAATGGTCCCACCCAACAACACAAATAGCGTGGTACCTTGGGAATTGTGTTTTTCATCCAATATATATCCGTTACAAGTTACGGAGACTTTATTTGAATTTACCAATTATTAATGTTTTTGACAATTTTTTAAAATATTAGTATAAATTACAATACTCACTTTTTATAATGAACTATTATTCATTACAAACATTTTTAATATTATTTTCTAATTTATCTTTTGAAATTGTATTTTCGAATTATTTTTATAATCAGTAAAAAAAAACAATAGAAACTGTAAAATCAAATAAATTTGTTATTTAACATATTTAACCATCTATGTTTAAAATTAATCATGAATAATTTTTAGATAAACGTTAATAGTTAAAAATAATGTTATATAACAATTTATATTATTTGATATAAATTCAAAAATATGATTCAAATATTTATATTAGTTTGTCGTGAATTTTATTATAATATAATTTTATATTCTACAATATTGGACTATCGTGAATTTTAGTTATATGAAATTAAATATTAATTATGTAAAATCTATCTTTTTATTATTAGTAGGATGATTTTAAGAGAAAGAAGGTTAAAATTTTAAGTTATGATTAACATATAAAATACAATTTTAACTATTTAATAATTTATTTACCAAATATCATAATTTCTCTAATTATTTTCATATTATATTTACCTTCTTTTTAAGATTTTAAAACCTCCTATCATCTTTTCTTCAAATGTACAATTTAGGAGTCAACAGAGTTCAATATATTCAATCATCAAATTTTTGTTTTAAATAAGTTTTCTTTTTCCTTACACTTCAATTTGTTTTTTTTTTAATAAACGTTTACACGTGTGAATTTTTTTTCTTGGATGTAAGATATCAGTTAAATAAATTCATGTATGCTAGTTTGTCTTTATGATCCATTTGGTTTTTGAATTAATATTTTTCAGAGCAAATTAAGTTTTTCATAACTTTGTTAAACTATAATTATTTTTTAGAAGCATAGGAGTATAGATGGCAGAAGTCAGAATTTTATCAAATTAGCTAGACTAAGTTGGTTTTTATATTTATAATATATGATGGATATTCATGTCCATTTGCTGATAAATTGTAAATGCATGATACTAGAATGTTGAAATCCTATATAAAAATCTTACTTTGTGTATTTTCTTTCAAACGATGCATTGATATATGATGTTTGAAGTTTGTGAGAAATGTGAAATTTATATTTTATTTGTATTATAAATGTTGAATTGGTGACTTAGGTATACATGGAATTTAAGTATACTTAAGAAAGGAAAATTTGAATGTTTAATACCAGGGATGTATTCAAATTTTGATCAAAGACACAAAAATCCTAAATTATGCAAAGAAATAATAAGTCTTGAAATCATATAATAAAACCAAATTTAAAAAATATGAATAATAAAAACTCCAAACTAGATTGATGAAAAAACAAAATATTTGTGGGTATAAGACAACGGAAAGCGAGCACTGAAATGACAAACGAGAGCGACTGAGATAGACAATGACACTAGTGAGAAACAAGTTAAAAGAGCAAGATAAGGAGTGAGAGATGAAAAAAAAGTGAGATGGATCGATATTGAGAGACACATCAGAGACAATGGAGAGCGCGATGATAACTGCAGGAAAAAGACACCAGATGAGAGACAACGACAACGAGGAGACGATGTTCGACCAAAGAGTGACGGAGATGAGATGAAAATGTTGAGAGAGTGAGGTAGTGGATGAGTCGAGAATTTGGGTCGCGAGTGTGAGATGACTGAGGATCTGGCAGCGGAAAGCCTAATTTTAGTTTTAATCTTTTGTTTGTACGAGCGAAAAGCCTAATTTTACCTTTAATTTTTTGTTTGTATGAGCAGAAAGCCTATATTTTACCTTTAATCTTTTGGTTGTATGAAAGTGAGTAACTGACTACATTCAAAATTGATGGTTTATACTATAATTCATATAGACCATATTTTTTATTTATTTTAGACCACATTTTTTAATGTGGTCTATTTTTTCTTAATAGAGTACAAAAGAAAATCGTGGCTTAAAATATCCACAGTTCGAAAAGTGTGGCCTATAAAACTGTAGCTTTTCCACTTTTAGGCCACATTTATTTGTCTGTGACCAACAAAAGTGTTGCCTAAAGTGATAAATATTGTAATGAATGTGAATGAATATGGTTAGTGGGGTTTGGGATAGTCAGATGAAATTATGTTTTTACATGCTAATTGATATAGTTAAATTTAGTGTATGGATGTGCAGTGACTTGATAGAACATTTAGATTGCAAAGTTGAAGCGCTTCTTCAGTTTAGGATTTTGCATAAATGTATTTTTTCTACATAATTCGCTTAGCAGATCTGAAATTATCCAAGAATTTTTGAGGTGTTGGTAAAATAAGTTTTGCTACGAGGATTTAAAAAAATAGAAAATTGAAATTTTACAATTTTCTTATATTTTTTTATGTAACTTTGAAATTTATAGTTCTAATTTAATTTAACCTATTTATGTATATGTTTTAATGTTTCTCCTTCATGCTTGAAATTGATAATTAGTGAGAATATAGTTGTTTTAATGAAATATGATGATATTGATGTGAATTGAACAAAGTTGTGAGTTGAGTCATTAATAAACAGAGATATTCAAAGTTCACCAACTTTCAACTCACTTATATAACTATTTATGTGTGTAGTGTATAAACATTTCTACACTATCAACCTTTAGAAGCCTGCTCACTTTAGACTCAATTTACAGAAAAGTTTGCTCTCATACTAAGTACGATCATAGTAGTAACATAAAACAACAAGTAAGGGTGAATTAATAAAAACAACATAATTATATACATGTTATCATCATCAAATCATATTCACCATACTTCATTCGTCATGCACATATTAAGATCATGTATATAATGCAAATGAACTCATATTTAACCACACAAAATTTCGAGACTAAATATGAGACGTCTTCTAGAAAACTCTAACTATGATAAACACATCCTATTAGAGACTAACACTTGATACATACCATAAGCGGGCCAATGTTATTGATGCTAGGATGACATAAAGCATGTGCTATTGAGAGCTAAATGTAATATTGTTGAGTCATTAGACAGTCTTATTGGTTTCATACATTAGACGATCTCATTAATTACATGGTTTCTGATGTTATGTTTTGATGGTAACAAAATCAAGTTTATATTTTGATTATTTGTTTTAATAATGTTTATAGAAAAAATTAAATAATGTGTGTAGGATTAGAATGTCAAAGTCAAAGTAGACCATTAAAGTCAAATTAGATGGTCAAAGTTGAAGTAACATGTCATAAATAACACATCAATTTTTAATTAAATTGATTACTTGTGAGAAAATGAATTTTTGAAAATAAATATTATTCAGAGATAAACCTAAAGTTAAATTTTAATGGAAAGATAAAATTTGATTTTTGATAAAGATAGAAATTAATTTTTGATAAATATAGAATTTAATTTTTGATAGAGTTCAGAATTTGTATTAAATATTAGACGGTCTAAAATTCCTTTAGATGATCAAATCGCTTGGTAAAGTTTTAATGATAACAAAACTCAAGTATATATTTATATTTGATGATTTATATATATTGTGCAGTTAAGATTATTATTAAAGCAGCAGACACATGGTCCATGAAGAGATAATTTTTGTTACTATTTACTTTTATGTTATTAATGTGATTAATTGATTTTATAGCATGATGTTAAAAATTGTTCATAATAGAAACTATTCAAATTATTGATGAGTATCTCAAATATAATTTCTCTATGTTATTTTAAATTATTTTCAATACAAAATTAATCAAGTTTAATGTATTATAAAAAATTAGAGAAATATTTCCAGTTTGAGCTCCATATATTAGAAAGTCAACATTGCTCTGTTCAAGCATCCCAACGGCTAGTTTCTAAAAAGCTACATATAGATGAGTAATTTTAAGTTGAAGAACAAGAAGCAAAAACAGAAAAACATCATACAATACATTAAAGAATTAGAGTATCTACTATTGAGTGTCTATTGTCAAATTGTTATTGAGAGCATATAGGGTCTTGAGTTGTGTGAAACCATTGTGTAATTCTTCACCATTGTGAAGTAAACCCTTGTGAGCACTAACTTTATAGAGAATTTGATTTTGAATAAAAATAAAATTTGAGTTTTTATAGAGATAGAATTTAACTTTTGATAGAGATAAAATTTGATATTTGAGAAAGATAGAATTTGATTTATGATTCAAGATAGAACACTGAATTTACTTGTTTTTACATTTTTTTGCAACACTAATTTTAAAATAAAGATCTGCACAATAACACATTTTGTTTGCACTAGATTTAATACATTGGTTTTGTCTTTTACTATTTTAATTTATTTATCTTTGCCATGTTTCTTATGATTATCGATATTGACAATATTGAACTAAAAAGGAGATTGAAAATTTTGTTCAAGATAAAAAAATGGAATAATGGATTTCCACTATATCTTTCACATTCAAATTTCATAATTTATGTTCACTTTAATATTTCTTTTAGTGGTTGATCTACAATCACTCTTAACTAAAATTCTAAGTACTATTTGGAATGCAGTCATTCTTGGCTAACTCACTGACTATTATTTGAAATGCAACCACTCTTACCTAAGACATTGAACATTATTTGAAATCCAACCACTCTTTGCTAAGATACTAAGTATTATTTGAAACACAATCACTCTTGACTAAGACACTGAGTATTATTTTAGAACGCAACCACTTCTGACTAAGGATTTTGAAAAGGGGATGGAAGTGATATAAGAGATCACACAATTTTTGCTTACTAGATAGAGAGATAGCATCTTACAAAAAATACAAAGTTTAATCACTCTAATAGTTTATTGTTTGAACACAAATTGTGTTCCATGAAGATCTAGGACGTTGTTTTCCACCAGTGTTCTCTCTGACTTCAACTTCTTCAACTTGAAAGGAATTTATTTATGAATTGAGTTGAGATAAGAGCTATTGCGAATCCTTTTTTGTCCCTTTAACATCTTCACTTTTATTGCTTGGTTAGTTCACTCATGAACATAGGGATGCATTAAGTGTGCCTCATGCAATATTAATTGCCAATCCTTCTTTCAAGCAACACTATCATAATCGACATGACATATCAAACCTTGGTTAGAGGGTTTTTAACCACACTGAGAAAAGAGCGTAGGATCATATGAGGTAAATAGTCATTCTAGAGTTTCATGAGACATTTTAGGATTTATGAGACACTTTAGGATGTGCATTGATGTGAAGCAGCTTTAGCATGTCTTAGAATAAATTATTGATACTAATATGGGCTTTGTGAGATCTTCTTGGTGGACATGAAGATGAGAACATTCTATATAACATAATTCATAAATTATAATCGTTATCTTGCACTACAATATGGATGCATATAGTCTGATGTGGATTTATCTTATCCAACGAAACACAAACATATTGTCTGACACTTAGAAACACATTTCATGTTACACGACGTTATATAATCCTTGTGTCTTACATACAAAAGATTTATTATTTAATTTTTTTTATTTCAAAAGCCCAATAAAAACAAATAGGATATGATGGACTTTTCTCTAACAATAAACTAAATTAAGAGTATATATAAAGGATGGATCACATAAGATGCGGGTTAGATATCTACGGTTTGATTTGAATTTTGCTTAATGCAAACATATTGTGTGGTTGACGAAATTCATTTCATCTTACATAATCTATTGTATAATCCTTTGACGAAATTATGAGTGTGTGTTTAGTGGTATAGTTATGGAGGATGACTCACAAAATTGATTTTAATGTTTGTTCTAATAAATTAAAGTTTTAATTCTTAATATGATTTTGATTTAAATACTATTTTATTTTGAAACTTAGTCTTATAAAAAATTTTCTGTAAATCTGATTTTAAATTAGACAGATACGGTATATTTGGTTTGTGGAAAAAGAATTTCTTTTTTATTTTAAATTTAAAATCCTAGTATCCCGATTATTCGAGCTAATTGATTTTAATATTATGATAACTGATAATTATATATATATATATATATATATATATATATATATATATATATATATATATATAATTTCTAAAGGTAGTTACTAAAATTGCTGTTAAA
>Ga0209700_105621_pt1 | contig 20814 bp, 10 predicted proteins | sample SiratroredBW_FD_187528 | JGI IMG/M metagenome (GOLD analysis project Ga0209700, IMG submission 187528) | Root nodule microbial communities of legume samples collected from California, USA - Siratro red BW (SPAdes) (version 2) | ecosystem: Host-associated > Plants > Roots > Nodule | place: USA... | reverse complement strand
ACTTCTCTATTCAAGACTTAAATTTGTAAATCAAACAAGCACTAAGGTTAGCTTCCCTTACCTTAATCGCAGTGAAAGTTCTCTCTAACACTCCCAAAAGCTTAAGATCCTCAGGAACTCGAATCTGTACCAAAGGACCTCTGATCAACGATCAGACTAACACACTAGGAAACTGAGCTCACAGAGGCGCCGTCTGATGGCTCAGATGCCACATGCGAGCTCAGTAAGCAGAGGAAAAACAAAAACCTAAATCTGCTCTAAGGAAAAAGGGTCAGAAAATGAACTTACTCTAACGGAGGTTCTGATCAGATAGACTTGCTCTATTCTCCGCCACGAGTCCAACGGTGGGCTCCGCTTGAGAAACTGATGAGGTATGGAAACAAAAACTTAGAGAGAAGTCAGAGGAAAAGAGGTTTGGGGTTTTAGAGAGATGATGGCTTGAGTTGAAATGAGACTTGACTACTTACTTTTTCTATAAATACGCGTTTTTAGTTTAATAATATAATAATCAAGTGCTCATTCCACTTCTACCATTTTACTCAAATGACAGATTTTCTAGATTGTTACACCAAACACTTCTAATTAGTGAAATTTTGAAAAGAATAATAAATTAGAAACAAAATAAATAAATAAATAAACCTATCAATCAACCAAGCAAAATGGGGCAGAATATTCAACAACTTTTGTAGATAACTAATTTTTAAAGCTGATGAAAACTTTACACAAATAACATGATATAAATAATTGTTTCATTGATGTTGTGTTTTTTTAAAAATTATTTCTAGTCTCAAAATCAACTGTGATTGTTCATGTAAAATCAAGTTATGGTTTTAGGACAGAACTTTTAAGAGAAAAATATAATAAAATAAAATTTTTATAATAACTAAAATTGATTTTTATATAATTTAATTTATAGAAACTTTTCAAATTAATTTTTTTTCAAAATTCTCTAATTTTTTTAACTTATATATAAACGAATTCTAATGTAAAAGTTAATTTTACTTCTTTAAAACAATTATGGAAAGATTCCTTACACATTTAACTTTAATCATCATTTCAATTTTAAAGTTATTACACAGAGTGATGAGGTGGAACTTTATTAAACTTTCGCATAAGTAATCATTTATTAAGGTTCATTATTAAGCTTCTCAGTTAAGTTTCAGTGTTCTAATTGGATTCAGGTTTCCATATGAATTCAAAACTCTTTAAATTCTTTAAATGATAATATACGTATAAATAGCTCTTGAGTCTTGGATATTGGAACATTATTATAGTGCTTTATTTTGTTTGATATTTTTTTTTATTTCAAACAAGAAGGAAATTTTATATTAAATAAGATTAGTTTTTATATAATTTGTTTACCACTCTCTCCATTTTTTAATTATTGGATATTACGAAAATTTAATTTCTATTTATTTATCCTTTTCAAAGGTTAAGGTAGCTTTAATTTTTCTTTTATTAATTACAATTCATTTTTCACCTAATACTTAATTAATTTACTTATGCATCTATTTATTGTGAATTAAAAATATAAAATTTATAACTATTTTATTATGATTAAGAAAAGTTATGGTATTTTTTAGTTACTATGTAATAATCTCTTAAAAGGCAATAAAAAAGAATAGACAGTAGAGTTTCAAGATCTACAAAAGGAATTGTACGAAAAAGTTTATATAATATTAATTTTTTAGAAAAGTATTTATTTTTTATTGGAAAACTATATAATAAGAATTACTAACCATTTTATATATGGTAGGAGGTAGGAGGTTATGCATAAATACAAATTTAGAAAAACTGTATAAAAAAGATTCTACAATTTAATTTATACATTTTTGTTTATAGAAAAGTTAATAGTTAATTTTGTCCAACAGTGAGTCTAGAACACGGTTGAGTGTGAAGTTGAAGGATAATGAGCAAATGTATACATATATGAAGTAATTTATTGTTTCTTTTCCATTATTTGCTCTCTTTTGAGCGTAGAAATTGTAGCAATACAATCTGTTTTATTTATTGAAAATGATATGAAATCACATAATTTTGTGAGTCTTGTCTCTTATTTAATGAAGGTATATAGTGATTGTTGTTTTAAATATATTTTCTCATGATGTAAACAACAAATAATAAAGAATGTATTAGAAGAAGTGTCTTAAAAAAAGATATGGTTAATATTTCTGAGTTAGATTTGCATAATTTATCAGAAATCAGAAACTTGTTTTCTTATTTAACAGGCTTCTCTTCTGATTTTGTAGTTTTTAATAAACTTTATCCAACAATAGAGTGTGGAGAATGTGTTATCAGCATTCCTTTACAAGATACACTTACAATAAATAGTGTAGAGTATGTGATCTTCACATGGAATCTATAATTTTCAGATTTTGGTGGGAATAAAAGTAAGAATTTATAGGGTCAAAGATGAGGGAATTACAGAAGAAGAGAAGTTATTGCAACACAAGGATAGTGGAGAGACTATTTCAGAATCCTGACTCCTGGTAGACAAGACTTTGAAGGCAAGATAATCTCCATGAATCATTAGTTACATGATAAAGAGGGACACACCCTCTTGGCTACACTTGTGGAGCATAAAAGCAGCAAAATGGGTTCTAGAAGATTGTTTTTTTTATTTGGATGGATTCCCAACAAAATAGGCATAGACCATAGAACCCTTTAGAGAAGTGCAAAAGTGTCAGGTTATGGCTTAGACCCTACCTTTTAGCTTTTGTTTTTATCACTTGTATCTCATAGAAAAATGTGTCAAGATTTTGTGGTAGGTATTTTGGATGGTTTAGTTACATATCAATAAATAGTTAAACTTGGTGAGAACTTTAGGAGCTATTGTATTTAAGCAAAGTTGTATATTTTCTATAACTAAAAGAGAAAAGTGTTTGATAAAAATAATACTATAATTATAATATAATATAACTGTTAAGGATAAAGAAACAAAAGAATGTCAGAAAATGTTTCTTTAGATCTTGGAATTTTCTATCAGTGGTTAGAGTGACCATTGAGGTCTGAAGTCAGACTGTTAGAAACAAGCAAAAGGAAAACAAAAAAATGAAAATGTTTTCCTCTACAAGATTTGAGGAAAAGAGAGTAAAATGTTTCTTTCACGGTATAGGACTGTTTTCACAACCTCTTTGTACTAATTGTATTGTTTCAATTTTCTAGACAAAGATAAGAACCAGCAACTTTTACAGCAGATAGCAGGAAAAATAAATGAAAAAATTGAGACAATATTAGCATTAATATTCTTATTCTGGTTTCAGACTTTTCAGTTCGGTGCCAGACTGGCACAAGAAACTTTTGCAAGGAAAGAGATTCTTTCTAGTTATTTGGAACACACGTTAAGTTTAAAATATTGTTCAAGATTTCATTATCTTAAACCAATGCATAGGGATTTGAGATAATGCACTTTCATTGGATAAAAAAGAGGTAATGAAAGTAGTTAAGTAAGAAAAGGATAAGATTGTGTTTGAGATCAAAGCACAACTAGAGAGGTAAGATCATATTGTGAAGTTTTTCGATTTGTGTTTGGAAAATTTCCTTTAAGTCCTGAATTCAAACATGTGTACTACAATATATCTGTAGTAAATGAACAACTTTCATCACTGATGAGATTATCAGTAATAACCTGAAAGGAATCGGGATAATGTGAAGGAGAAGCCATGAAATTGGATCAATCCAAACAATATAGCAGCAATAAAGCACATCTTTGATCATTAAGATGAAATAATAATAATAGCAATAATGAAACAAAATTTTTAGCTGTTTTCTTAGAACATAGCCTCAACAGCAAGACACTTCAATCTTGTGGAGTCCGAAACTTTCAGCTTGTTTGACATCAGAGATCAAATGCTGCCTAAACATGGCAATGAAAGCTTCCACTCTCTCATTCAACTCCTCCTTGGACAGCACTGGAACCTGCTCCTCCTCCTCTTCCTCTTCCTCATCCTCTTCTGCTACTTCATTCTCAACATGAACATAAGTATTACTACTAGTACTAGTACTAGTCCAACTTTGCTTCATGTAGCAATCTTTTCCTTCTTGAGTTTCTTGAGACACCCCACTTGGCCTCTTTTTCTCTTTATTGTCACTCTTCACTTCTCCAACTCTGCTTTCAGTTTCTGAACTGTGATCTAAGTTGGCTGGCCTCAGAGAAATGAAAAGAATGGCTAACAAAATGACATTGAGGATGAGGAACACCCAAGCACGCCATTGCTCAACCAGAAAGTGTTTTAGACACAGCATTAGGAGAAATGAACCTGCTGTGAACACTATAGTGTGCATGCTATCCTCCTTGTTGTGCTCCTCTTCCTTGGTTTCTCTCCTCATCTCCATATTGGAACACTTGTTGGTTGGTTAGTTTGGTTTGAGTTGAGTTAGTTGGAGTGCTGGACTTGCTATAAATCCCTTGGAGAAAGTGGCTCTTGTGCAAGAGGGAATGATACCCTTGTAGCTTATGTGGGGGACTGCATAACCACAATGAAGGGTAAAGTAGTATTTGTGATGATGGGGGAATATCACAGCAAGATGTGAATGGTGTAAGGTGCTGAGGAGACAAGCAAACACATACGTACAAGGACTGCCACTTTGCCACTATGCTAAGGTCCTTGTGCTCATCATAATATCCTCATCCATCTCAGGAATTTAGCTTTGTAAGTTAGTATGTGTCTCGGATTGGCGTGCACACCAAATCATGCATATAGCCACTACCCTTAAAGGGCTGATAGGCTCGTGACACTGCCACAGTGCTGTGTGTCACTCCAACTCTTCATTCAAAGTTCAAAGGCCTTTTTGGTTCCTTTAATTTCTTAGTTCTGCATAACCAAATCATCCATTTTTGCAAAGTTGATTTTTTCACTATGATACTGATAACAACACTCTACTGCATTACTATAATAATATGTTTATGCTGACATGACATTATATTGCAAATTGAGAAAATAAGGAAACTAAAAATGCAATTTAGGCCATGTTGAATATATGTTAATTTCCATATCAAAGTTTGAGTTGGATGTGTTTATTTTTTAGACATAATCAGCAGGGTAAAATGGGCAGAATGAATTGGAAGTAACAGGAGAAAAAGCACATAGAGAAGTGGGGATTTGGAATCTCTCTCCATGCCCAAAATTGAATGACATGGTGCAAGGCTTTTGGGAGAATAGGAGATTAAAGGGCACTAGAGTTACTGGTTGAAAGACAAAAAGGATTGAAAACGTGATAGAGGCTAAGCACGCTTGATATGCACATGTTTCACAGAGTGTCCCCACTTGTCCAATGATGTAAGCACTTAGCCTTGTATGTTTCTTCCCTTTTTGCTGCTCCTGCCAAAAGTGGCCAACCATAGTACACATAGCATCTTTGTAGGTCACCAAATTTTACCATGAAAATCATCATGTGGGATTTTTGAACCCTTCCATGTTTCATCTGGGCTCTTTCCTTGGACCCTTGCTAGTGGGCTTGGATTTTGTTGTCATATGGTGGGAATGGCAAAATCCAGGTGTTTATCTTGTCAAGGATTCATAATATAACAATCAATTTTATTTTTTTTTTGTTTTTTTATGAAGTTAATCTTGGTCAGAAAATTTAGTTTGGAACTTTATGCAGAATTTCTCCTCTCACTACATTATGCAGAATATTTCATTCAGATTACTTACCTAAATATGAAAATTGACTAGAACAAATCAATTATATATGATAATTTAAGTTATTTAAACGCAGACTTAAATTACAATTACAAACAAAAATTCTTCATCTTGATTCTAATGATTCTTCTAAAACACTGTTACTGTTGATTTATGTACTCATCAAATAAAGAAACTATGCAATCAAGGTAGTGTAAGAAAAAATAGATTAAGAACCCCCCAGAAAAATGTCATTAATTACTATTTTAACTCATGTACTACACAGAATAACTGTTTATTTTGATATAATTGAAATTCATAATAAATAAATATTTTGAAATATATAAATAGGTTTACAGTAAATGGTTTAAATTGTTATTTTAGCTATTAACATTTTTGTTTGTAAAAATAACTATTAAATTCAATTTAGAAAGATAAAATAAGATAAATCGGAAAAGATAGAAAATTAAGAACAAATATATGGATAAAAATAATGATTGAGTAAAATTTTAACTAAAGGTGAGACACTTATAACCATTATAAGTTCTATCTAATCTGTCAGCAATAAGACTTTTCTACGTAAAAAGTTCATAGTTTATGATGGAGAAATATAAAACAAATAATAATAATAATAGTAATATTAATAATAATAATAATAATAACAAAAAGGATCCTATAAACATATCCAAACTATCAAGGGTTGCCATCAACATGTTTTTTTCTATATGGATAGAAAGGCAGAAAAATTAAATATAAAAAACAAAAAACTAGAGTGCCTAATTGTTTACAAAAACATCTTTGATGTGCTCAGAGAGACTAAGATAACAACTTCAAAGGTCTGCTATAGTTGAATCCTAAAGCCATAAGCATCCATATTGATATCAATGCCATTTTGCAGACAATGATAAGCTGCATAAACAAAAAAGATAAATCAGTCTGGTGCTTAAATACTGATATTTTAAGAAAGCAACAATTGCAAGCAATTAGTATATTTCCATTAGCAAGCAACTTTCTATTACAAACTTATTTTAAAGTGTATCAAAGTTCCCGTTTGTTAAATCTGAGAAAAAAATTATGTTAATCCTAGGCATTCATGATCCACAACAAACTAGCAGATAACCCTTCATTTTGATTTAACCAAAAATTTCTCAGAACTTAATTCACATTCAATTTATTCATGTTTTGCTCCTAAATCAATCAGGAGGAGTTGTTGTGTGAATTAGAATTGGACAAACCTGATAAGCACCCTGATCCAGGTGCTGATTATTAGTACAAGTTTCCTCCATCATGCTAGATTCTGGGTTTCCAATGCACCATTTTGTTTGTCCTCCATCCTCCTCTTCACTGTGCTCTTCTTAGAATCAACGTTTTGGTGTGTGTTTACCGATGATTCTTTTTTTCGCTTCCTTTGGAATGTATACTTCAGAGGCTTACTGTCATCTACTTGACTGGAAGATCTATCTTTTTCTATAAAAGCTTTTGCATCTTTCATATCAGTATTTGTAGATGAAACATCAACAACCTCGACTTTCATGTCAGAACTTGGACCTGTTAGATTCTGTGTGGCACTTTCTCCTGAATTCAAGAAGTTGTTATCCTTCTCAATTGCTTTCTCCACAAACTCACTGGCCCCATGTACAGGTTCTGCTTCAGTCACTGACTTCATATTTGCATCATATTCATCTTCACAACATTTTGCATTATCACATTCAGATGAGCACTGCTTAAGAACAAATGATGGTTTACAACTTCTAAAAGCACAAGATTTAATTCCTAGATATCTATGTCTTCTTCTCTTTCTTTTCCATTTGACAATGGCACTACGCTTGATAGAAGGTAGAGAGCACACATCTTTGCTCAATTTACAAGAAAGAAAGCGAGACCTATAACCGGAAAATATCTTCCATTTTGGTATTTTAAGGAGCTTGACTTGCTTCTTAATCTTCATTTCCTCAGTCAGTGCACTATATTTTGCAACTTTCCCATCAATATCTTTAGCAATAACCCCGAGTTTTTTACCATAATGTTGATTGTGTACATCATGCATGAGCAGCTCTTCATCCAGCAAATTTCCTTCAAGTGCACGGATTCTCTGAGTAAATCCATTTCGGCAAAGTTCAGGTTCCTCACTTCTTGTGATGACAGAAGCAAAGTCGGAGTCATTACCAGAAGAATCCTCTGAGTTAGAGATGAGCAATTGTTCAGTTTGTTGTTTTGAATTACAGCACTTGTCATCTAAAATGTTCATAGTCAGTGATTTGTTTGCCACATCACAGCTTGTTATACATTCAAGTTCTTTATGAGGAGAGGATATTGAAGTCTCAGGTTTTACACTCATACAAGTTGCAACCTGCTTTACGTTCTGCACCTGGTTATTCCTTGTCTTTTCTAGCAAAAGGTATACATGCTTCAATTCTGCCCTAAGATCTGTTACGACATCCTCAGCTTCATTCAACTGTGCTTCAAGCTCTTCAATTTTTCTTTGCTGCTGCAATGATGCCTTCTCTGCTTCAGCTGTCTGTTAACAAAGAAAACATTAGTTTATGGAAATGCATGGTCTAAAAATACCAAAAAAGTAAAAACACATCAAAGTGGGAATGCAATTACATCAGACAGTATATCAAAATCCAAGGATTCTTCCATTAATGAGAAACCTAACTACAGCAACACCAATAATTTCAGTCATGCAATAAACTAAATTTCCTTCTAAGATTTAAGATTTGATTGTGTTTTCTCATATAGATTCGGCTATTAAGATTTTTTTAGTTTATATAATGTATACTAAACATATAGATTCTCAAAAAAGATAAAAACTCAAAATTAATAACAATCATAATTAACAATAAAAAAGACATGAGTGTCTTGAACATAACATATAAGTAATTACCAAAGAATGATGTATCAATCATCATCTTCTAAATTCAATTCTTCTTTATCATTTTCAAATTTTTCACTACTATTACATCTATAGATTTCAATTTTTTAAATCGAAATTCAAAAAACAGCCCTTCAAAAAAGATCCAATGTCTTTGTTCACGGGGTCTTTCGGAATCTAACATGTCTTAAAGGTGAACTATACCCCTGTTAGCATTAGCACAGGAAATGCATAAGGTGGGAAGCAAAATCCCATTGGAAAGAGGAAGAACACTAAGCAAAGGATAAGAGGTTAATACTGAATGGAGTCAGCTATACACACACATGTAATACATGTCCAAACAATCATTGCAAAATATCAAAGCATCCTACCGGAAACAAGATCAATGCTTACTTCAGAGGATGACAAAAAGCAACTAGTTCAGGTTTTTTTCAAATATAAGCCAAAATGAAATACACAAGAAGAATGCAGCCAAGAGTTTTGATTTAACATATGACTTCATCCAGAAAATGATACACATGAGAATTTGATAGAACAGGGATCAGATTTGGATATAGAAACAGTAACTAGAAACACAAGAATGTCTTTATTGATCTTAAAGAACTTCTCACACAGAAAAAGTTTTCAATTGAATTAGTCCCAGGTATTTCAAGAAACTTGAACCCTCCCACACAAAACTTTACAACTTTCCTAATAAACTTCCCTCTACACAATATTCTTGCCAACGCCAACCATTGACAAACTTCCCTTATAAATAGTTTCTGCTCAACTAGCTGACAACTGACCCAACTAACTTCTTTCTCTACACTCATATTAGATAGAAGGTTGTTTTGTTCTATCATAATTCCACTTGAACAATGAAAAAAAAAAGAAAAAAAAAAAAAAAAAAAAAAAAAAAAAAAAAAAAAAAAAACTCATACTACAAGCACATCAAATGTGATCCTAAGGATCTTCCACTTCAGATTCCAAAATGAAACTCAAAGTGGGCAAACACTGAAAAATTGAAGATAAGGGTGGGGATCTAAAGAACAACATCACTCAATTTGGCCTAGGTGCTTGTTTGGTTTGCCGTAAAAATCATTTCTGTGGCGAAAACAAATGCTAAGTGTAGTTTATGTGTTTGGCTACTCTGGCTTCCAAAAAATAACTGACTCTACATTATAGATTGATTCAGTGAGAAGTGAATTGTTCTTGATTCTACTACATCGAGCTTAAAAATGGTAAGTGAACCATAAAGTTTTCAAAACATACTCATAATTACATTTAAAAAGTGACTCTACTTCACCATTCACACAAAATCCATTCTTATAAACTGACTTGAAATCCTCATTCTCAGTCAAATACAAATCAAACATGTCAATATCAATTAAATTAAAATCTAACCTAAGCAGATTCTCGAATCATTATAATCATCAAATAACCATATCAACCACAAAATTCGGCACTGAAAATAAGACCTTAGCATCCATCATCTTCTTCAGACGCATTAACATATGAAGAGCATTTTCTTTGGCTGCAGTGAGCTCCCGCTGGAACATAAGTGCTCTCTTTTCCGACACCATTACCCGACCTGCAGACTCCTTCACAGTATTCAGAATTACATCTGCATATGCTTTCTTCAAAGCCAACATTTCCTGCACAACCAAACACACCCTTACTAGAAGAACCACAATTATCAAAACTCAACCACATAAACATAAACAAACAAAACACCACACTTTCCATGTTTTTCTCTAATCAGAATTCAAATTTTACATCCATGCTATACTGAAATTCAATAATACAGACTTCTATGACCCAAATTTCAAAGTAAAATCTTGATTCCGACTAGAGTTTAAAGCTAAAAACAGTTAAACTGACATCTAATACAACTTTGATTAGGCAAATTGTCACATTAAAATTTCAATTTCAACTATGATCAGATAACAACACTAAAAACATTTAAGCTGAATTTGAAACAAACTTTTATTTCGTAAATTGTCATTCAGTAAAATTCTAATTCTAAAAAGAGAACAACAATACAAAAAGAAAAAAACAGTTAATGAACTGTATCTACGTTCTGTATATAAATCAAAACCAAAAAGAACCAAAAATCAAAACTAACAACATAACATTACAAAAAAACAAATTTTGAGGACATGGGTGTGTTTGAATAACCATGAAACCATCAGAGTCGTCAGATATGGCGCTAAAGGCGACGGAGATAGCAATCACTGACGGTGACGGTGACGTGAGGTAGTTAGGTTAGTTTTTTAAAAAAATAAAAATTTGAAATTTTGAAGATACCCAAACTCACATGAGATTGATGCTGCTGCAATGGAGTGGAGAAACAATAATGGGAGTTGTGGAGAGGCTCCGTTGGAGAGGAGAGAGAAAATTTTCTCTCTCTTCCCTCCATTGTTGCTGCTTGAACGGTGTGCAAATGAGTTTCGGTTACTTAGGGAAAAATTTTTTTCAATTTTTTTTTTTTTTTTTTTACTTTTATTTGAATTTTTAACTTATCTTTATTAATTAAAAAAACTTAATTGAAAGGAAAACAATATTTCAGTTTAATTATTTTACTTTTATCAGGAAAACGTTAACATCTTAATTAATTAATGTGTTTATTTATATTGTGTTTTTGTCATTTTTTTTAAATTGAATGTTTCAGAATAAAAGTCGAAATTATTTAAATTTGTTTCTTCAAATGTTAGATCATGTCTTTTAAGGAAAGAAAGTAGTTTACACAATAAATTTAAGAAAAAAAAACTCACAATAAATAAGTTGTTTTCTTGAATCTCAAAATTGTAGTTTATGATTATTTTGTAATTTTTTTCTTTTTCATTTTCAAATTTTTTTCAAAGCTGATTTGTTTAGGTTCATAAAATTATTTATCTTAAGATCACTTTTCAGTAAAGTTACTCAATTAAAACATTATGATTATAATAGAATATAACAATAACTAATCATACGCGCAATTAAATAATCTAATTTTTTTAGTTATTTCAAACACATTCTTATATAAAAAGTTCAATAAAAATAAAAGAACGTAATTATATTTTACTTTTACAAACGCAAAAATATTTATAGTAGTGACTAAGTTATTTGATTAAAGATAAAAAAAAATTATGGCATACCTAATATTAAAAAATAAGGTATGTGTGAATTTTTTATAATGAATTTTTATTTGCGTGTGACATATTTATCATGTGACAATACCATATTAAGTATCAGCATAAGTTACGTTAGACTACAATATCATATACATGTTCACATATAATATTTATCAAATATATCTTATAAGTATATACATTTTATCATTATTATTCTTTGAGAAAACTTGTTGACTCAAATGGAATAAAACTTTCTCACTTAAGGAAGTATATATCTATTAAGTAACAACAACTTTAAAGAGAGAATTGATATAGTCTCTCTAACTTAAGTTCTCTCTCTTCATCTAAGGGACTATCATCCTTCCATATTGTTGAAGTGTCACATTAGTGCTTAAGCAAAGATACTTTATGTAAATTCAATAAGTTTTAAAAACTCATTATACACACTTTTACCTTAATGCTTGAATTATTACATTGTTGCTTAAGTGTTGAGTATTTCACAAGAAAGAGAATTATCTTGATATCTCTCTTGCTTAAGTCTCTATTCAACAATATGATTATTTTAGCACTTGAAACACTAATCCATCGCTTTAGCGATATATTTACTGAATTCACAAGCTCTCGTCTTTAGATATGGGTTATAAATATCATTTTACCAATTATACTATTTTTCTTTATTTGTACAAAATATCAATCTTACATTCAACAATTATTACAAAATTACTTTAAATAAAAATAATTTTTTAAATACTAAATATAATTTAGTTCAAACTAACTCATCTTAATAAATATATTATATCTAAAAATAATTAATGTATTTTTCAATATTGAGAAAATCAAATTATACTACCAAAAATTTCAAAGTTACCTTCTTAATCTCTCTTTTTATTTAAACTTAAGAAAAATAAATAAATAAATAGTTGAATCACCACAAACGATTAAGTGTTTCCTCAAATAAAATAAAAAATTCTTCAAAATATTATGATATACCATTTGTTACCTTCTGTTGAATATAATTTTTTAACAAATAACTTCAAATCCCATGTTTATAAAAAGTTAGAGTAGAGAGAATGTAAAAATATAGTTTTTAAAGAGATGAAGTTCTTAATAAGATAAAGAATGCAATGCTATTTTTCAATTTTATCCACTTAAAATTAATTTTTCAAATAAAACTTCAAGAGCTGACAGTTAAGTGTCAAGTTAGATATAATTTATGTGAAAATGAAAGATGAACCAATCAATTAATTTAAACTGAATTGGGATTTAAGAAAATGAAAAAGTTGAAACTAATTTAAACGGAGTTATGAATACCCGAAACCAGAATACACGCGAATGCCGCCGTTATTCGACGTCGTTTTGTAGAGGCGGGAAATCTCGCAGTTCCACATCTGCAAAAGCTGGTCGTTGGTTTTTGCTTTTCGGTTTTAATTTTTTATTATTATTTTAAGATTAAAATGAAACACTGTTTTTTTTTTTTTCAAATTTGAAATTTGGAGAAAAGTGAGAAGTTGAGGGTTGAGTGGGGGGACAAAGACATGGGTGTGCCTTCAATCCATTACTTTAAATGATTGAAAATTATTAGCATTCATCATTGTCACCACATTTCTCTAGCTAACCCTAAATACAAATGGAATTAGAAAATGTCATTTAATAAGTAATATACTTATTTAATAATGTAAAATTTTAACATATTTGTATTACTATGAACTATAACATGGTAACTAGGTTAACAAATATATATTAAGGTAAAAGAATACTTATTGCTAAAAAAAGTTATGTTTGATACATAACTTGCAAAACTTGAGGTGTTTTTTTGTAAGGTGGCAGATTTAATTTTTTTTAGTTGAATATAGAAATAAAAAGGAAATAAAAGGGGAGAGAAAGGCTAAGAAAGAGAAACAAATCAAAATCAAAGAAGAAAATCGAGGGAGATTCTGAGCACTATTTTCAATGGTGATTTTGAAACTTCATGCTTCTCTATTTCCATCATAAAGTTTTTTCAGTATCCAACTCTCTACACAGATCCTGAATTTTCCAATTATCTCAAAATCACTCTTCTTTTGTTAGTTATGTTGCTTCAATGGAGAGGCTATTTCCTTCAGCATCCCATAATTTTTTTCTGCACTTCTATGACGAGTAAGAAATGTCAAAAGCACCCTTTTATATAATTTTGTTGGAAAAACTCACATCTGGAAGATTTATATTTCTAAATATACAATCAAAAGTTAAAAGTTTTAATCTTATGTTCTAGATTGCACAATCTAATATCATTTATTTTCAATGTTATTTAACATTTTAAGTTATATAGTATAGAATATATTATTTATAAATATATTTGAGATTCGACAATACAAATACAACACCAAAATTTTTAACGTTAAAATTGTGCAATTTGAATATTTTCTGAACGACTTTGGAATTTTTTCAAACAAAATTGCATGAGGGTGCTTTTGACTATGGAGGTGTAGGAAGAAACGACGGAGGTGCAGGAGGACACTATGTGAATGTAGAAAGAAAGAGCCCAATGGGAAGACTGTGATCTTTTTGTGTGTGTTTGTGAAAACATTGAAATGTTGAGTTTTTGGCATTAAGGCATACAATATTTTTTCTACACAAGATTTAATTTGTATAGATTTAATTAATGTTCGGGAGTAGGTTAATGTTTTGGTTGTTATATTGTAGTTTGAGGGTTTTGGATTTACGAAGGGTTCAACCTTCTGCACCTAAATATCCTTCTCGTCCTGCACTTCCATGAGTTTTGAAAATGTCAAAACTGTTTTTATGAAAATGACCAAAAGGACCTTCTGTCTTTTTTTAAAAAAAACATACTGAACCGGATGACCCTATCCGGTTTACAAATTAGGATGGAATACCATCCCGTTCACATTTTCCAAATGAAAAAATGTGAATTGGATGGCATCCCATCCGATTTACATTTTGAAAAAAAATTGTAAACCAGACATGGAATACGAAGTTTGTCTTCTTCAACGCAAATTCACTGTCGACGGCAACTCAATCATCAAATTAACTACTCTAATCATCACTACCACTCACAAATTGCTAATAAACATCAAAATTTTTTTACTTTTCACTTGTTTAAAGCTTTTATTCAGATTGAAGCAAATAGGCAGCTTCTCCTCCCAGATCTATGATGTGGTGGTTGCAGACTCTTATCCACACGCACAGATGTTGACGGTGAATGTGAAAAACAGATACAATGACTTTATCATTTATCATTTAAGGACATATTTATATTTTTTGCTGGAATATGGAGGTGGAGGATGAGAGTATTGGGGTGGAGAAAGAATTCGTCTCAAGGCTATCCAAATTAGAGTTTTAGGAAACTTTTTTCATGGCCCTTGTGAATAAAAAAAAATTGTGCAATGACACTTAACCATGATGTTCTAATTTAATCTAAAAGAATAAATGAGAAAGATAGAGGTTACTTCAAAAAAAGGTATTTATTTATTGTATATCCAATAATTAAATTAAAAAAAAAACATTTTCTAACACCAAAAAAATCATTCAATCCTTTCTTTTTCCACTGGGCAAATGGATTGTGTGAACGTAATTACTTTTTGCGCCCCGTGATTTTTTCCTACACCCCCATTTCTTGCTTCACATCGACAAGGTCATCAAAGTAAAATTCTAATTCCAATCAGAAATAAAAAGAAATTCGTAAAACTATGCATAAAAAAAATATAATCAACTATTTATTTAGTCAGGTAACTTCATTTCTATGTATACTTTTGTTGTGTCTAAACCGTTTATCTGAGGCTTTATCACATGGGAGTTTATGATCAGCACAACTCTATCCAAAACATAAAACGGATAATTGACACATTTTTATCAAGTTCATGAATGCATTTGATAAAATACAAAATTTAGATACATTTTTAGAGCGTTCTTATTCTTGTTCTCAAATCATAATTATAGTATCATCCCTAATAACCAATATGACTTTTATTGTATAAATGCTGAAACTCTAATTTTAATTAGAACAGTACTAAAAAAAATACCTGTGAAAATTGTGTTTGATAATTCAAAATCCATACCAGTTTTCTTCAAATGGCTTTCAAAATCCAGCAAAACATTGAGCAATGATTTTCAAGACATTATTTCACAACAAAATTGAAGGATGATTGTAACATGCCAGAATTACTTAATAAGTAGTCCAGAAACAAAAGTTTGAAGGATGCTGTGTGACTTGTCACAGCTTATACGAGATCGGTAAGAACACTTTGATCAAATATCAACATAAAAAACAACATTCCTCAAGTAAAGGCAGTTATATCTGAGGTAAACGAGTTGGAAGATCAGCTGGTACATCTGCACTTGCCTGTCATACAAACAAACAAATCAATTCAGTAATCTTCCAAAATGAAGCAACAAGAACAATGTAGCACACTCTTATATATCAACCAAAAAGCAAAAACCTTGATAAAATCACATGTTAATTCTTGAACTATGTTTCATCATCTTATATTTTCTAGATAAATATTTATTGTGTTCTCATCTAGTAGGAAAACGCTTTCTCGTCGTTTTAGATTAATATTTATTGGATGCTGAATTCGAAACCAAGATTCATTTTCAACATCAACAAATATTAAATTAAGAAAATAATTCTTCTTGGAATACAATTAGGATCTGCCATACCTGAAGGTATCTTGTTAACATAGAAGTAGTGCTGAAATTAAAGCCTTGAACTGGTTCTCCTTGTGTGCGAGATGCATTGAGTTGCTTTCTCACTTGAGTGGCTAATGACTGAATGAACATTATGAAACTCAGCAAACAAAGTCAAATTAAAAAAAAAAAAAAATGTGCATATGACATGAAAAATCCCATCAGAAAGAAACAACTATAGCACAGAATATTTCTGTGCCAAGGATAGAAGTAAGAACATAACGGGTCACTTATCAACCAACTTACCTTCCCAAGCTCCACTCCCCACTGGTCAAAAGAATTGATGCCCCAAATAAAACCTTCCACAGCAATTCTATGTTCATAGATTGCCAACAACTGGGAAAGTAGATAGGAGGTGATATTAGGGCCAAAAATTCAATTTTCACAACCTCAATAAAGAAAAGCATTAGTATAAACTGCTCCAGTATGGAAAATCCACATTTGACCGGAACATCAGTATATTCTATTGGGAGGTAAGATCTAAGGGTAGAAAAAGGATATTTGTGGTTGGACATGCTCAATGGAAAGAACATACTGAAAAATTCAAATTCCTGCCAACAGGAATGAATTATTTCCTTTCTAAATACTAATCATAATAAGTGGAGGGACTTCAAACCTGTCCAATGTTGTAAGCATTCAATGATGGAAGCAGAAGGCTGAGAGAAGGTCGATTCCCTGAAAATGTCTGCAGCATGAAGAATACAAACAGTAAGGGGACTAGTGATTCAATAATTTTAAGTCATGAAGCAGCATAGAAACAGAAGGGAAACTACCTTGTGTGGCACAAGATGTGGAGGAACATTCTCCTTCTGCAACTGTTCGGATGTCTGTTAAAAAAATGATGATTTATTTAACCCTCAAAACAAGTATAAAGAATGCATGTAAATACAGTATAGGACTACTTAAAAATGCGAACATAGGAAGTCTTTGTGAAGAATGCTCATATGCCAACATACTCCCTTCTTTCATTGCACTGAGAACACCAAACACCATCACCCTCTATGCCTTGGGTCCTGTATATGGTTAGGCCTGATTCTTGGACAAAACAAGAATTATCTTGAAGATACCAACATCAAGAATCTTGTTTATATTGTGCAAGGACCAGTTTAATTTAATTTCCATTTTCCATTTATTAAAAACAATCATGAATTAATCACTTCATTATTTTATGATTTATTTTATTCCTACTTCAGATATTGAGAAGAGACAAGCAATCAGGCTACTTGATCCATAAATAAGAAAGAGAGCATAAATATACCTTCCCTAAGGAAGCGCTCCATTTGTTTAGTTAATAAATATGAATTAGATTAGAGAAAGAAACTACATGTGTACCTTCCCATAGGCAAGTGCATCTGGTTGTGCAAAAAAGTTTGACATTAGCTCATCATGGTTGCTCACCACCTCTCCTGCACAGAAAGTGTATGAATTATAAATTGCATGTCTCAAACCAAAAAATCCAGAGTGTAAACATCAAACCAGCCATATTTACCACTCAAGTAAACAGGTTGCTGACTTTTCACAACCCCAATAAAGTCACAAGGAATAACACGTCCCTACAGATCAGAAGATGGAGATAGATGTGTTATTTCACACGAAAGTCATTCATACTGAGATAAATGTAACATCTATGTTGAATTAATGAGCACATTGAATGGCACATATCAGGGAATGATTGTTATCAGACTACAAGGTACTTGAAGCAAATAAAAGAAATAAGCTTAAAGATTGAAATCAATTGTACTTTTTGGTATGATTGATCCCTCTCCAAATTCTAATGCATAAAAAAATTTGTAGAAACTCTTTAATGTTATCCAATAACAATTTCCATCATCTAGTTTATGCTGGGATACCCATGTATGGTATACATCCATGCATTACTAACTTCTGATTTGTTTCAAGGCCTAGCGAAAAATCCTAAATGCGGTTTAAAATGAGCCATTAAGAAATTTTGAGTTTAGAACTGATAGGAGAAAACTAACTCGTGAAAGATAAACCATGAATGCATATGCAACGTAAATGATCTACTGACTAAGCACCACTTGACTCAAAGGTCAGCATAGAGGAAGGATAAAATAATCTTCTACTAAATTTCTATATGGCCTTATGTCCTCATCAACCATAATACAGATTTTACCCAAGCATTAACATGCAAACTCCACAAATTAGAATTCAAAAAGTAATGACAACACAAATATCACTATCTGTATCTCACCTGGTGTATAAGTTGATAAAAACTGTGCTGCCCATTTGTTCCTGGTTCACCAAAATCAATTTCACCAGCCTCAAATGGTAGTGGCACACCATCAATTGAAACACCCTTGCCATTACTTTCCATGCTAACCTAATTTTAACATGCACTAAATAATATGAACAAAGAGAAAAAGAAAACGAAAAAATGCATGAGCATTCAATCACAAGGCAATGACAAACACACCTGTTGAATGTGCGGGGCAAACTTCTCCAGGGCTTGAGAATATGGTAAGATAGCCTGGGTGTGAACCAAAGTTTCAGTTATTGAAAAGGATCGGTTAATAATAAAGAAACATAAGAACTTGTTCAATAGAACAAATGGCGAGTTACTCACTCGGGCAGGATATCCAAGAAATGAGACATTCCATACACTCAACAGTCCCAAAAGCACCTGTCCCATTTACACAATTGAACATTTCACCTTGCATTTGTTAAAGAAACATCACTTATGCCATATAGATGTATAATCCCAAGAAAAGGAAGTATTGGCGTGGTTATTCATTACTCATTGTCCATCAATGATAGCAGTTTATTGCTTCAAAGGAAGAGTAGTTTTCAAACCATGAATGCCAATTCAAATTTTGGGAGCTAAAAATTGTCATCAAACAAGGTCAAGGAAGCGCTAAGTAGAGAGAGAGAGCACCAAGTAGAGAGACAAAAAGAGAGTGAATGAGAAAATAGGCATAAGGGACACCATGAGAAAGAGAAAACATTGGAGATAAATGTTAATAAAGAGGATGACAAATGGTTGGAGATCTCAGCAATTAGAGATATGGCCAAATATAGTATATAAGTAGCTGTAAACCTTACCTTATAAGCCATTTTGTATGGTTGAGTTGGACACAAAATCCACTTTCTAAGAAAAATGTTAAGCCTTACAATGTGGTTTAAACCTAACACAACCCTACAAAACATGCTTGTAAAGTGAGGATTGCTCCCACTTGTATTTGGTACTGTCTCTAGTCAATTTGAGACTTGAGTTTTTCTTAGTTCACCCTCTCACATTCAATACTAGTGAATAGCATGGTAATGTATAGCATGGTAAGTAGTCCTTTTAATAGAACTAGGATAGGTTTTAATACCATCTCATAAAGTGGTTTAGGCTTAATTCAACTCTAGAAAACCAACTTGTAAAATAAGGATTATCCTCACATACTTTAATTTTACATTACACTATTATTAGCCAACAACTTGGGTTTTCCCAATATTAAGAAAAAGTAGTCACATAACTATTCTTTCTCACAATTGATGGTGGATTCTATTCTAAGACTAACTATCACAACAAAAAACCAGCCTTTGACCTCCACTAGTAGCTTAAGCTTCAAGACATGACGATGAGTTGATTTATGATAATTACTTTCCAGCCACTAGATTGAAGCAAAATAAATGGCTTAAAATCTATCTAACATGTCCAGGAGATCCATAAGTACAAAAAATACATCGAAAGACACAAAGGCTGCTGTAGGGGGTCATACAGGTAGATTTCTTTCAAACTGTTCTGAATACATATGTTGATCAATGCTGGAAGCCCCCTTTAAAAACCTTCAAAAAAGAAACGTGATGTCATATACAAACCAAGCACATGAACAACAGAGGATACTCATTCTATCAAATAGGAACCAAAAAAGATAGAAAAATAAATAAATAAAATGAATAGATGGATGAATCTTTACTGTCCTGGAACTAGCCAAGAGAAAACCATATTTTGTTTCAGTTAATTGCACAAAGAAAATATAGAAGCATTTGAGGCATTATAAATTAATTATTAACTAGCTATAATTACAATTTGGGGGTTTTCAACAATATTTGATTGTATTTTAGAATTACTGTAAAGGTAAAAACACTGTGTGAATACAGATTCAGGGACATATATATCCTTAATGGTTTTCTTATTGTAGATCAGAAAGCAGGAAGAGCATATGTACAGGAACATTAATTGCCATCTATGAAGTCGGAATTTCCATTTTTTAACTAAAAAATAGAAGTAATATAGGTAATGCAATGCTTGCTAGAGTACATCAATAATAAGAACAAAGAGTACACTAAAAACACAATGAAATAAGCTACAGTTAAGACCATTATTATCAATGAAATGAAATTCCTACTATAGAATCATACATACTTCTCAATTACTGAGAAACCATATTGTAGGGATAATGGCAATACTCCAACAGCACTGCAGACTGTAAACAACACACCATATAATAGTCAAAATCAAATTATTGGTCTCATTCAATAAAGGGCAGCCAGTGCATACTAGACATGTGCAAAGGAAAAAAAAAAAAAAAAAAAA
>Ga0209700_105619_pt1 | contig 20815 bp, 15 predicted proteins | sample SiratroredBW_FD_187528 | JGI IMG/M metagenome (GOLD analysis project Ga0209700, IMG submission 187528) | Root nodule microbial communities of legume samples collected from California, USA - Siratro red BW (SPAdes) (version 2) | ecosystem: Host-associated > Plants > Roots > Nodule | place: USA... | reverse complement strand
TATATATATACTCGCATTCCATTCCCTTCATTCATGCCCATGTCAATGAAATCCGAGAAACAATGGCAACCTCATTCAACCATCAATGGAGAAACTAACTTCACCTGACCGAGTCTGCTTGATTTCAACATCACTAGCAATAGAAGAAGAACGGGAATTATCATCCTCGTTATCTCTTTCCTTTACTTCATCAATTCTATCTACAACTTCTTTTAAGTCCCATCTCTTGTCCACATCCCCTTCACAACAAGCCAATGCAATCTTCAAAAGCTTTATCATTTCCCCCTCACTGTTTTTGGTTACCTCCATATCCTTATCAAACACCTCACTGCTCCACTCTTCCGAGACAATCGAATGGACCCAGTTTGCCAAACTCCACTCACTTCCTTTACCTTGTAGAAAGTTGGCAGGAAGGTTTCCCGTTAGAATCTCCAAAATAAGTATCCCAAGACTCCACACATCAGTCTTCTTTGTGACGCGACCATGCTGCAAATACTCTGGGGACTTATAGATCACAATGATTTCAGGAGCAAGGTCTTGGTTTATCACTGGTACCAACCCATAATCCGTCAGAACGGGCTCCAAATTTTCATTCAGAAGAACGTTGGAGGACTTGAGATGCCCATGGGCCGCAATCAAGCTTGGCATCTCCGTGTAGAGATATTCAAGTCCTTTTGCTACGCCTTTTACTATCCTCAGCCGACTTGCCCAGTCCAGGCTTGGTTGCCCTAGAGCTTGGTATCCTGAAACAAATAACCATGCATCCTAATTCTTGCATCAATATAGGCAGAAAAACATTGTTTGAAGTAAATACATAGACAAAATATAGCTATGGCAGATTATGAGATATGACAGGCAGAGAAGGATATAATGAAAATTTATGGTATGTCAAGGTATACGCATATCATATCATCATTGATAATCAAAATATGTATACCATGGAGGCGAACAGCCAAGCTTCCATTGTGAACAAAGTCAGTAACGAAGAGTTTCTCTTCCTTTCTGTAGTAGTAGGCAACGAGAGGAAGGAGATTAGGATGATTTAAGCGTCCAAGCCGTCGCATGTGCTCCTGAAACTCTTCCCTGCCCACATTGTTCATTTGCTTGAATCTCTTGACCACCATCACTGGTCCATTTAACAAAGAAGCCTTGTAGGAAGAGCTATAATAACCACTGCCCAGTATCTCAGCTGAGGCTCTAAGTAGTTCTTGCAAATCAAACTGCTCTCTGCCGTCCCTCACAAACGATAACCTCATGTCTCTTCTGCTGTTGCGGCTCGAGGAGCGGGACCTGTCACTTCCTGCATCTGACGCTTCCCTACTTCTTGTTTTCTTGTGGGACATTGATGTTGGATTTTCCGCAGACACATTTGGCACCTGCTCTCTTCTTCGACGAAGGGCGAACAATATTACTGCTCCAATAACAACCAGTGCTACAATAACAAGAACCACAGCCACAATAATGCTCAGAGGCGATTTCTTTTTGGAGGAGCATATTCCTAACGGTGCCCCACATAGCCCTTCATTACCTGCATGCTCATTTGGAACAAACAAATAGTTGGTTATTTATTTAGGAATTATAATATAAGGCTGTAAAACTTACATGCAAATCTGTGTTTTTTGCCCAGTTATGTAATAAAAAATGAAGTTTCACTTCAATAATCTGCATGATAAAAGTATGCATCAAAGATAGAAGGTTGTAAATTGGAGTTGCCTCATGATCCTTATTATTGGTCAGAAACCATGTTTTAAAACCTTTAACAAATAGATAAAAAATTGTATCTTAGTTTTTTCCTTAACGTTGAATATGTTTGGAAATGAAATGCGCAGTGATCTTACCAGAGAAAGCAGAAAGTGGCATGTCATGGAGGCCGTCTGGTATTTCTCCGTCTAATTTATTATTAGCTACACTAAAAGATGTCAATGGATGTGGAATATCGGGTATGGAGCCGGAGAATTGGTTTCCATCGAGCATCAACTCTAAAAGCCTAGGCATGGATGAGAGAGAAGTTGGAATAAGACCTGTAAACTGGTTGTTGGACAAATGGATTTTCTTTAACCATTTCATGTCCTGAAAAGCCTGAGCAGGAATCTCCCCATAAAACTTGTTATTTGAAAGATAAAGGGTCTTCAAGCCCAGTATATCGTTGATGTTAGGCCATTCAGTGTGAAAATCATTGTCCTTGACGCTTAAGGTTCGGAGATAGGGTAACTCCTCGAGGGCTTGCATGTCAAGGACCCCTTTGAGGCCCATGTTCTCGAGCGTCAAGCCCCAGACGTGTCCCTTATAACACTGAATGTAAGGCCAGTTTGATTCTTCACCTGAACATGGAGGGAGGGATTCATTCCACACAGACAATGCATTGTTGTTTTCAAGGGAGTCCTTGAATTTGAGGAGCAATTCTTGGTCTGAAGCAGCCATGATGAGGAGAATGTGCGATAAGAATAATGACGATGAAAGGAGAAATGAAAATGGAGTCAAAGAAGTGGGGAGTGCCATAGTGAAGGGGCAGGGTTGGCACACGCACAAGGAAGGGTGCGGCCTGCACGCCCTCCAGACAGGCCTATCTGTTTCAAACGGGTGAAGAAGACAAAAGTTGGAGATGGAGAATGCACATCTTTAGATGACATTCCATTCAAACTCCGAATAACACAAGGAGAGAGAAAGAGACACCCAATAATAGCTCCCTCCTTCTTTTCTTTTCTCTTCTCTCACCCAACAAATATTAATAATCTTTTCCACCCTTTTAATCACTATAATAATAATAATAATAATAATAATAATAATAATAATAATAATCTATCTTTTTCATAATAATAATAATCATCACCATCACGGTACAAGGTACAAGGTTGACCAAGTCCTCTATTTGTTTGTAGCATCTCAAAGTGTACGTGTGTCTTCTTGTCTTGGTCATCAGAAATACACGCTCAGCCTTTCAATACACCGCACCATCTTCTCCTTCTTCTGCTAATTATTCCCTATTTTTTAGACCTCACTCCACTCCAACATCTTCTCCTTTCACGTCCACCTTAATCACTTTTTATTCACAGTAACACATATCCTTCTCTCTTCCAACTAAACTCACTTACCTTTCAAAGGATATGGCTGCGGAAATCATAATATATGATCATAATAATACAAATAGCAGTTTGAAGCTTAGACCTCATGCATTCCAATTTATGTCAAAAGAAAAAAAATATCTCACATATTCTAATTTATGTCAAAAGAAAAAAAATATCTCACATATTCTGCTATCAAATTACAAGCCAAACTCATGAGTTCTTTTTGTTAAACTTCTTTATTCACCGATAGCCTTTATCATATTCCCTTTTTTAGCCAAACTACGCGTTTGATTTTTTGCTTGCCTTATGTCCAAATTTAAACGAAGTAAAAAAATTTTGGCTCCTAGACAATGAATTGAAAGCAACAAATAACCAACGAAAGAATTAAAACAACTAAATTAAAGTCATGCCTCTCTTCCGCAAATCAATACACAGCATAATCCTCTTGGCTATTTTACACTAACAGCAGCATTATTTATCCACCTAATTTTGTGTAATCTCTTTATAGAACGATGGATAGTGGATCTAAATTATACAGTACATTCAAATAAAAATTATTAGCTCAAATATTAAATTAGTAACAGTTAATTAGTAAAAAAATATAAAAAAATTCATCTACAACTAAAGTAGTGTTAAAAATTTAGAGCAAAATATAAAAGTCATTTGGCAAAATAAATGTTAAATCTTTCTTTTTGCCTTGAATTGTATAATAAGTTGCATATTCATTGAAGTTCTAAAAAATATTCCTTTTCACTAAAATTAATTTAATGAAGTTCTTTTAATAATTATCAGGCTAGTATTCTGGTTTAGGGTTCGTCTGTCAGAATGGTCGGTGAAGTTTTGTAATCCATGATAAATACCTGTTAACAAGTAATGATACTTTTTGTTTTCTATAGTATAACTACGAGTCTTCGTTATTCATTTTTTTTCCATATTCATATTCAGAAAATAACAATTTTAAGAGTTATATTCATATTCATTACTTTAAATTCTCCCATATCCTTGTTCATTTCAAAACTATTTCTTAAATTTCACTTCTTGTTTTAATTTGTATCGTATCAAATTAAAATTATATTTACTGTTAAGTCTCCATCCAAACCAGGCCCTTTTGAAAAATTTTCAATGCTATATTTATTCGGTAAATTATCATTTTTTTTATAAAGTTCTGTAATTTTGTCCACTTTTCTATGGGTGGCAAAATATTGTGTTGAAATAATAAGAAGTTGGCCGCGGCAAAATATACAAAGTTTTAGGACAAACCCCGCCAACACTTCCTGACATCTAATGCAATTATACACAATACTTTACTTTTTTTCTGACATAACATATAACTACAGCGTGATAAATCAAGAAAAGTTTGCACTAATAGAAGGTTAGCTGGTGTTTACATTGTTACATATATTGAGGAGCACTCGATTGCTTATCCAAAGGTGCAACTGATCAGCATAATGAAGCGCATATTCAAACAATATTTGCCTAAATGAAACTTTTGTCGAGGATCAGTTATGTTATGACAACCTTCTGAGTAAGGAAATGCTCGGTCAACAATTCATCATGCCTCACTGACCCTGTCGTATTGCAGCAGACGGTGGTTGAACAGCTGCCAGAGGATTTACTTGGTAGGAAAATGCAAGCTGCCACAAATCTACCAAAGCCCTCTTTACGGAGATAGCCTGTCTTCTTACAATCCTAAACCACGAATAGTCTCAGTCATTCAGAACCATGTAATCCCTCTGAAGCACAAACAGCGAGCAAATCTATATTGCAAAACTTGCTCTAACCCTTATAAATCCATTCAAAGGAGTTTGGTTACAGTAAAAAAGGCAGATTATTAATTTAGCATTCAGTACAATACACTCGCTTGTTAACCAAGGGTGCCTCAACCCCATAATAAACAAAATGCAGATTCTTCACCATGAGACAGCAGAAAGTGAAATGGATTTTACTCATGATTATAACAGATTTCACAAGAATGTAGATACAATTTATTGGAAAATCTCAGCATTTTGTGATAGAGCTCAACTAAAAAGGCGGAGTATGAGAGTAGTTGAGAGGTTTGGAACACTAGGAGGAAGGAGAAGAAACATATTTAGGAATCTGTCATCCATTAAGGAAGTTGTCATCTATTGCTATGTTATTCGAAGTTTCTTATTATCAGGTAAAATTTGTTATTAATTCTTATTCTCTTGTCCTAAATTCTAGAAGGTTGTTAGGAGCAATACTGAAAAGTTATGGGAATTCTGTTAGGGATCATCTTCTGGTTTTACTTAGGAACGTTTCAAAGGTAGTAGGATTCTCTCCAATCTCCACATTAAAGCTAAAATTTGAACCTTTCAACATATTCTAACTTCTTCTCGGTTACTCTGCAATGACCAGTCAGTGGTTCAGATCTTTTCCCAATTTCGGCCGCACACAAAGTTAGCTGGGGCAAATTTGATTTGATGTTTGGAGCTAGGATCCCACAAAGGGAAGAGAGCAGATCACTCCGTATGTAGCTCTCTTTTGGATCAGGAATCTATTAAATTGCTTGAGGTAATAAAGTAAATAAGGAAACAAAGAAATACAATACAAATCAGAATAATAAAGGCCCTAAAGCGGTGATATTTTGCCCAAGATGAACTACAGCAGCCAAACAGGTAAAAACAAAGATGAGTAGTATAAACTAAAGATGCTTTTGATATGCAATGGTGACTGTATCCTCTAAGATGAGAGGATGCAGAAAACAGATACTAGATATACATTCTACTATGGAGCCATAAATTTAAGTGAGTACCTTTTTATAGTGGCTTGCTTCTTTCTGAAAACATAGTAGATGAACACTAGTAAACATCCAAGCATGATCTTCCCACTAGTTATGACAAACTTAGTAGAGCCAATCTTCAGACGGATGCCACGGAAGCAACAGAAACATGCTTCTATTCGTTCAGACAATTTTATAAGAGCATTCTTGGACCTATCCTTTTCATTGTTTAGATGTTTGGTTTTGAAGGTTTGTGGTGATCCTTCAGACAAATTTTGTTCTTTCAAAGAATAATCTTCATTGTTATTAGTAGGTGACCGAGGAAAAGGAATTTGTGACTGAATAGTACTCTCAGGAGAATGCATGGAACGTAACCTTCTCAGAAGTCCCTACAAAATATAATGTCATACTAATAGTTAGCAAATGAATGAGGAAATCACACTGCCTAAGAACAAAAATGCCAAACTTACAAAAAAACTAGAAGAGTTTGTTTATTCTAATTTACAGTAAAGGACCAAATAGAGTGGCAGTGTTAGGAATTATTTTAGGCAGTATTATAAACCTCAGCAGGTTTAATATAGAAGGAGAAAAAAGGTCAACTGATAATTTTGATGTAGGAAACTAACTTAGTTAAATCAGTTTGGTTTTAGTTGTTGTATAGGTTATAAATAAGCCCTCTCTTGATTTGGGAGGAGCTGTTGAGATAATTCTTTTAAGTGGAGTTTTTCGGTGTGAAAAGGAGAGAGCTCCTTTTGAGGGTATATTTGTATTGTGTACCTTTGGTTTCGTACGAGTCTAATAATCACTAAAGAGGACTCCTAACATATAAGCTATTGTATTCAGAGAATGGTTGTAATATTTAGAGTGGTTATTCAGCTAGAGATAAATTTTACCAATGAAATAACCACAAGAGACAACAAAAAAACAACACTATTTGTTTTTTAAAGGTTCACTAAGTAATTTTTCCAAATGTCAGCTCAGACTAATAAATTTAATGTACTGATATACATCTGATTCCTTTCACCAATAAAGACAACAGGGAATGCAGTCAACTGCTTTTTTTTCAATTAATCAAAATTACAACATAACTTTGTCTCTCATTTCTAATTAAAAATGCCTACTTACAAAACCATTTATCTTGACTTATATGATACGTGAAAACTTGTTCTGTGGAGAACATTCATACCTGTCGATTTTCCTCGGGCAATGAAGCATTCTCAACCCAGGAGGTTGCAAGATCTACGTCTTTTCGAACTTTTGCAAGAAGTGTGACGGCATAGAGCTCGACAACTTCCAAATATTCATGAATTTCAAGAACAAAGCGTCTTTCTTCTTTACTTCCATCCTCTACATTCGTCTCTGTAATGACTACACAATATCTTGCATCTTCAAGACTCCATCCATTAAGAAAATCCTCCACAAATTCTTGAACACCGAGTCCAGAACCTTGTGCAATTTGAAAACAAGCTCTGAACCAAAAGTAAAAAAAAAAGGTAGTATCACTCTCCTTACACATGGTTATTGTTGCAGACATATCTATATGGAAAACATAAAAACACTATGACCCCCTTTTCAAACACTATATAGAAAGGACACAGATCCAGTAGAATCATGATCGGGACGAATAAGCCATCTCGAGTATTCAGGGATCAGGAATAAAATGTTCACATCAAGAATAAAAATAAAAAAATGACAAGTATACATGACATATGGTGTGTTCGGAAACCTATTCAATCCACAGCGAACTGAAGTATTACAATTTGTAATATAATGCATGATTGACGCTCAACATGAGTTTAGCTGAAGGCAACTGGTATGGTAAGTGAAATTGTTATTAACGAGAAGATGCTAAAGAAAGCAAGCATACCCACCCAGTAAGAAGAACACGGGGAGGAATAGCTTTGACTGAAACGAAATGAACTGTAAGTTGATCGAGAATTTGCTGTGTCCTGCAGCAAAGCAAAGCAACGATGATACGATTTTAGAATGAAATGAGGAGAAGGATGGAAATGGGAGTGTAAGAAAAAACCTGGGAAGGTGGATAAGTGCCTGGAGCAGCACCATGGCAGCTGATTCCAGCATATCTAGAGTTGCAAGGGGTCCATGACGCAAGCGTTCCAAAATAGATGATGCTAACGATGCGGCTTCTTGGTACATAGAACAAACAAGTAAGCTGCATCGGAAAAAAAACACATAATCAGAGAGATTCTACAATTGATTCACTCATTCCATTACCTCTCTGAAGCCTCAATTTCTTTCCATATCGCAGCAGAGTCAGAGTCTGAGTCTGACTCCAACTTCGTCTCCGGCGTAATTTGCATCAATTCCGGCGTAATTTGCATAGTCTCCTCACCTCAACTCACCAGTCCAAAACACAAAAAGGGGAAAATCAATAACACCTTTCTTCAACTATTGCATATATACGTATATTACCACATATTTTATAAAATTATATTACTAGGATAATGGATGCTGAAATAATTTTATGAATTTAAGTTTAATTATTAAATTTGTTTTAAGAATAAATTTTTATTAATCCTAAGTTACAAATCAAGGGCATGTTAAGATGCCATTGTCCACCTTTCTTCTATTTGTTTAGATTGTGCTGTTTTTCTTTATTTTTTAAAATCAATTAAGAAATTAATTGATTCACTGTAAAAGGTTAGTATTTATTCTCTGAAGATTTTAATTAGAAATTTTCTTAAAGATATATGTACATTTTAAATAACATTTTTGTCTTAAATTTGATTATTTTTCCTTCCATCACAAGATGGAAGATGTTAGTGAACGATGATTTCCTCTCAAGTAATGAGAGGACAGAACAAAAAATTTTATTCTTTGGTCAAGGATAATATCGTACATAACTGGAAAAAATTACATAGTTATTACATTGTCTCCAGAACAAAAAGTTATTTAACCATTTTGGTCAAATATAATTCGAAAAACAATTTTATAGCAATATTTTTGGTGTATTTATTAATTTTCAAAGTACTGAAATTAAATTTAAATACTTCAAATACATAACCGAATCCAAATCATTCTTTACATGTAAATTTATGTAAGTAAATTTAAGAAATTAACAGTTAAATACATTATTAATTATATAATTTAGTAAAGTTATATTATAATAAAAAAATTAATTATATAAAATGAAAAATGAAAATCATTTATAAGTTTATTTTTTTAAATATGAGCCGTTTTTTAATTTTAAAAGACTTTCCTTCTCATTATTTTGTTAGTTTATTTTCTGTTTTTTTACTATATTCTACTTTTTTTTTGCTTTTTGTAATTTAAATATTTGTTATGAATTTTACATAATAACTTAAAATATTATGAGACTAAAATAGGAAAATTACACATTTAAAGTATTAAGTATAAAATTGACTGTATGCAAAATAATTATGTTAAAAGCAGAAACTTTAAAAGATAATTACCAGATTCAATAGATAATTACACTTATCTCCCAATAAGTTGCAGGAATCAAATTTATAGTTGAAAAAGTTTTAATTTATTTATTTTAAAATTAACTTAAGGGCCGTATGAAGCTGTGCGTTTTGGCCGTCTTTTCAATTAGTGAACAACCTAAAACCCTAACACGAAAACCCGCCCTCTGCAACGAGAAGAAGCAAGGGCGGTGAGAGTTGGTCGAATTGAGGCCAAAATCATCCTCATCAATCAATTAATCATCTCTCTTCCATTTGAGAGAAGAAGAAGAAGAAGAAACGAAAGTAGAAGAATGGGTATATTTGAACCTTACAGAGCAATTGGATGCATAACAACCAACGTCCCATTCTCTGTTCAGAGACTCGGCACTGAAACTTTCGTTACTGTCAGCGTTGGAAAGGCTTTTCAGATTTTTAACGTAATTTATCAACCACACCATATGCACATACTTTTTTTTTTTCTTTTTTCTCTGTTTTTATTTTCTATTCCAGATTCCACTCTGTTATTAACTTGATATTTTGTTTATTTTACTTTTAATCAACTTCACCTTGGACGTGGAATTTTCTCTCTGCAGTGTGCAAAGCTCACTTTAGTTCTCGTTGGTAAGTCTCCGGTTTTTTCTTCTTCTTCTCATAATGTTGGGTTATGTTAAAATTTGTCATTTTCCGTGTAGGTCCTCAACTGCCGAAGAAGATTACTGCACTTGCATCTTATCGCGATTACACTTTTGCTGCGTATGGAAGCAACATTGCAGTTTTCAAGCGTGCACACCAGGTTCTCTACATAGAGTTCTATTTGGACGAGCTCCTACATAAATTCCTTCCAATAAAAAAAAAGAAGAAAAATTAAAATGAAATGTTTTATGAGCTCATTTGTAGAAGTTCTCTCACATACAGCTTCTTTAATTTTTTATTTTTAACTTAAGGATTATTTTTTCTCTCTTATAATGACTCATGGAGAGGCTCCACAATATTTATGCAGTCACTTTTTTATTTATTTATTTATTTTTGATCATTTGAGGAGTTTTAACATTGGATGCTTTTCCAGGTTGCAACTTGGAGCAGCCATACTGCTAAGGTTAAGTTGCTCCTGTTGTTTGGAGAACATATCGTCAGTGTCGATGTGCGCGGCAACATGTTCTTGTGGGCTTTTAAGGGAGTTCAAGATAACCTTGATCCGTTTGGGCACATTGTGCTACCTGAGAAATTTAACCCCAGCTGTATAATGCATCCAGATACTTACCTGAATAAGGTAATCATCCTTCTCCTTTTGGAAGATTTGTAGAAAATTATATTGGTCCCTTCGTGATTATTAGCATATAAGCAGGTTCTTATTGGAAGTGAGCAAGGTCCTATGCAACTTTGGAACATTAGCACAAAGAAAAAGATTTTTGAGTTTAACGGATGGAATTCACCCATATCCTGTTGTGTTTCATCCCCTGCCTTAGACGTTGTTGCAATTGGTTGTTCAGATGGAAGGATTCACGTTCACAACATTCGTTATGATGAAGAGTTGGTTTCATTTACACATTCTACACGTGGTTCAGTGACTGCCTTATCTTTCAGTACTGGTAGGAGCAGGAAGCTGCTATTAATGCATTGCATTTGCTGTAGTGCTTTTATTTAAGATATCATGCTACTCATCAAATAATCTGTTTGGTTTCCATCTGTCCTGAGCAACATATAATTTCATCTTGTCCTTTTCCTTTTTTTATATATTTCTAGGAACGGAAAAGATTAATAACTTCAAGAATTTGTATTGACCCATAATAAAGTCATCAAGTAATTTTTGTTACTAGATAATTTTCTGTAAGATTGAATGAAACACCTATTTAATTTCTAACTTTTCATTCATGTATTTTTGAAGGCTCCTAGTAAAATTAATTGATAATTTACCATTCAATTTCTCAGAATGTGTTTGATCCCCCTTAAATTAAATATGCCCAGCTTGAGGTTCTAAGAAAGGTGTTGTTGTATTAATCAACTCAATTAATTGGTTTATGAAATATATTCAATGAGTGTCAGTATGTGTTACACTTCTCTGCCAGGGAAACACTAATCTATTGTCTTCTTCCAATCAAAATATATTGAATTGAATAATGTCAATCTAAAATCTTTTCTGTACTATTTTGAGGTTTGTAATTATTATTTTTAACAATTATTTATTTTACTTGTTTCAGACGGGCAACCTCTTCTAGCTTCTGGAGGTTCTTCTGGTGTTATAAGTATATGGAATCTGGAAAAGAAAAGACTCCAGTCAGTTATAAGAGATGCTCATGATGGTGTGATCACATCACTGCATTTTTTTGCTAATGAACCAGTGCTAATGAGTTCATCAGCAGACAACTCTATTAAAGTAAGAATTATTCTGCTGATGCACCTATGCATAGACTTTACATTTGGGCTAATGTTATTTTTTAATGTAACTTTAGATGGTCTGTTGATTCTGTTTAAAATTTATTATAGAAAAAGAAAGGAAGTTGTTTGTGTATTTGTAAGATATTTGAGACATAGCAGGTAAACTTGGATATCTGTGATATAATACTAAGTACTAGCAACTTGACATCATTTTCCTCAATGATAATGGTTTTCTTTTTCATAGAAAACTGTAGATTTATAGTGACTAGATCACCTGAGCTATATTAGTATATTTTTACTGATTGACCATGGTTATTGGCTTTCAGTATGATGAATTTAGACCGGACTTTGTTTTGGCTTTTGTGCTTTACTTGTTATTATAATGATTCAAGCTTGTGTTCATATCATTGTCCATTTTGTTTCATATTTTATTTAATGAAACAGTTTTTCTGTGCAACTTTTTTGTTCTATAGATAAGTAAATTTATTTTAGCAAAGCGCAAAGACAGTTTTTCAATTTTCATCTTGGTTTCTGCTTTTAATTAATTTTACTCACCCATTCTTCCTGACAATGTAAGAAAATGTTTGTTTCTTTATTTTCTCAGATGTGGATATTTGATACAAGTGATGGTGATCCTCGCCTTTTGCGCTTCCGAAGTGGGCATAGTGCTCCTCCTCTTTGCATAAAGTAATAATTTTTCTTCAGGTGTTAATTTACATAGGAATCATTTAATTTTGTGGCATACTTAGAAAGTAATGATTATACATTTAGTTTTTGAAGGAGTCGATTATTAATTGTGCTTAGGAACAATATTGTTTACTTGACCTCTCTGATGTTCAGCATATGGATTCTTACTTGGAGAGATATTTTGCTGAGAGAATAGAGTTACTTTCTATTGATAGTTTTTTTGAGATTTCTTTTATTCTTTTCTGTGACTGGCTATTTTATTATTTGAGAGGATTCATTATAATGTTAATCATATGGATTACATTAAGCTATTTTTGCATTTTTTTTTAGATATTGTGAACTTACTACTTAATGATTGCGATTTTTCACATTTAATTTGGGATGTGTCCTTGTTAGTTACACCTGCTAATTATATGGCAGGTTTTATGCGAATGGAAGACATATTCTTTCAGCTGGTCAGGATCGTGCCTTTCGCCTTTTCTCTGTAGTTCAGGTTGGTTATATTTCATTTATAGGATGTATTTGTAGGAAAATATTTTTTTGTTCTAGTTATGGCTCCTTCCTTCCTCCCTCCATAGTAGTTGCTATTTGCTTTGGAAACAAAGTTTTCTTTCATTACTAATACTGTTGTTAAAAATAACATGCATGACATTGCCAATGTGGACAGGCAATTTCCTAACAGTTACTAGAGCAGTAAAAGTGGGTCACAACCCGTGGCTCAATCCAGTCCACCATTTTTTGGGTCAGATCAGGTCACACTTAAATCTTACAATGGGTCAAATTTTACAACCCAACCCACTTAAGATGAATCTGTGGTGGGCCAGAATCTGCCCACCAACCCACCTATCTAACCCAAAAAATAAACCCGTCTCATGTTTAACTATGAACAGACCCCTTTGACTCAGTAGCACCCCCTGTGAGTAGCAGTCTAGCCCAAACGAAATGTCTCTCAGACTCACTCTTCCTCTCCTCCATCAACTTGCTCTCATATTTACAACATTGATGTATTGATTGAAATTTTGACAGGATCAACAAAGCAGGGAGCTTTCTCAAAGGCATGTTTCTAAACGTGCTAAGAAACTGAAATTGAAGGTATGACTGGGGGTTCTCATCCTGGGTTATTGTTGCTTAACTGTGCATATGTACTTTCGGGACTGATTACACAGATTTTGCTGTGGTTTATATTAGTTTGGGGGAGTTCTGGTTGCCTAGATTCTCTTATGGTTTATGTTTCATGTCTTGCTTTCCTTTGTTTTCTGTGAATTTTGGATTTCCTATTTATTTAAGCTTTCTACCTGCAGACTCTAATTATTTAACAAACTTGTTAGAGAAGAGTGAACATTGGAATTTTTAAATGTTTCAAACCTAAGATTCAAATGCACATGATTTTGACAACTTGTTTATGTTGAGTGCAGTAAATCATGGTACCTGTATGCCATGTTGAAACTTGAATGTTGGCAAAATCAAGATATTAATTATTTTTATTCTCTAATACTTAGTTATCATTGATATGTTTTATCCCAATCAACCATGAAAATGTATATAGATGATAATGCCTCAGTTGAGCTTAAGGTAAATGTCAACATGGGTAGGGAGAGGGGATTAAGAAGTGTATGGTACTCTGATTCTTCCATTTGTTATTTTTTTGTTTGTGAACAATTAATATGTTATTGGAAGTAGTGGCAGTTGGTAATCTAACTTTATTCAATTTAGTGATTATGGTGCATTTAATTATATTTGTGTTGTAATTACTGAATAACTGCTTCTTGTGTGAACACTAAATTTGCAACTCGTGTTTTACACACTTTATTTCAAATTATCTACTTAACCTCTTTTATTTTGTGTGTTTATCTGTTGCTCAGGAGGAAGAAATAAAATTGAAGCCTGTGATTGCATTTGATTGTGGTAAGTTCTTTCTGGCATTTTTTCATTCAGGTGTAATTGTTCTGAAGGCCAAACTCATGATTGGAACTCCGTCTATTGACTTGACGTTTTTATGAATTGATTCTTTTCATTTACTAAAATTGCAGCTGAACTGATAAAATGATTGAGGGTTATATGGTCATAGGCTTACATAGGGTTATATTGTCTTCTGGTCAGTTTGATTTAAGATTTAGGAACTGTCACAATTTGGAATTGAAACTGTTTTCTTCTTTCCTTTCAATAAACGAATAAAATTATTGAGACAGAGAGCATAAAGTTACTCTGAATTTGGAGGATAAAGGATCCTCCGTAAGAAAAACAGGTTACAAATAAAATAACAAAGAAAAATAAAACATCTGAATGGAATAATGCTGCGTATTCTCTCTGCATGTCTCTGCTAAGGAAACCCCCGTAAAAAATCGTTTGTGTTGAACACCAAATAGATCCCAATCGCCAAATATAGTCCCTAATTTCTTGTTGAGTGAAAGAAAACTCACTAAAATCTTGTGATTAAATTGACACATATACACATGTAGTTTGTCTATTGTTGCAGTTCCAGAATTCTTTTTTCAATGAATTTATTATATAATCTACTGTCAGAAGTATCACATATTATCTTGTGAAAACTTCAGCTGAAATTAGAGAACGTGATTGGTGCAATGTGATTACTTGTCATATGGATACTGCCAAGGCATATGTTTGGAGACTTCAAAATTTTGTTCTTGGTGAGCATATATTGAATCCATGTCCTGAAAATCCAACTCCTGTAAAGGTTAGGAATTCCACTTTATCAATATTTTCTGTTTCTTGGAAATCTTTGCTTTCAAAGAAGATATATGCAAATTATTATGCTTATTTTTTAGTATCTGTTTTGTTGCTTTGAATTCCTTTTTCTAATAACAAACCCATTGGACGTGTGGCATAATAATGTTACAAAGTGTGTGGCGTTCTCTTAGGGTAGGGTGTCAATATTTAAAAGTCTGTTGACAAATGGTTTGGTTCTAGCTGACTACTGTTTTCATATGGTAACAGGCTTGTGCTATCAGTGCTTGTGGCAATTTTGCCTTTCTAGGGACAGCAGGTGGTTGGATCGAGAGGTTTAACCTTCAATCTGGAATTCGCAGAGGTTCTTACATTGACATGTCAGAATCAAGAAGTTGTGCTCATGATGGTGAAGTAGTTGGAGTTGCTTGTGACTCAACAAATACTCTCCTGATTAGTGCAGGATACCAAGGAGATATAAAGGTTTGTGTTTGCTGCTTGAAGATACTCTAACTTCCACTTGTTAAAGTTAATAGAAAGAAATCATAATCACTTTGGTTAGCAGAGCTAAATAGCTAAATTATACTGGAAATTCTCATACAATATATATGTATATATAATTGCAGGTTTGGGATTTCAAAGAACGTGATCTTAAATACAGATGGGAGATTGGTTGTTCAGTTGTTAAGATTGTTTATCATCGTTATAACGGTAAATAGAATTTTTTTATTACTTTTCATATTCCATTTTCCGTGTTTTTTTTTTTTTTTCCTAATTCTTATATCTGGTTAAAAAATGTAATGTAAAATGTATGGGGAAAGAAATTCCTACTGTATAGGGTCATGAAGTGATTATAGAGTTTTGTTGATTTTTAGGTCTCCTGGCTACAGTAGCTGATGATTTAACAATTCGATTGTTTGATGTCGTGGCACTTAGACTTGTGCGTAAATTTGAAGGTCACACAGATCGAATAACAGATTTGTGCTTCAGTGAGGATGGGAAGTGGCTTCTGTCATCTAGTATGGATGGAAGTCTTAGAATTTGGGATGTAATATTAGCAAGACAGATAGATGCAATACAAGTTGATGTACCTATCACAGCATTATCTCTGTCCTCAAACATGGATATATTAGCAACTACCCATGTTGATCAAAATGGGGTATACTTGTGGTGAGTTTCCAAATTTATTTTCTTGGTTCATGGAACATAATTTTGGGGAAAACATTTTCTACTTTTCCAAATGTTTATTGCATCTTATTGATATTCTTTTCTGGGCTTTGGGTTTTTAATTAAATTATAAGACGAGAATACTCATTTTCTCTGAAGTGAATACCATTTTCTAGAGTTGGTAGAGATGTGTAACATTCTCCGTATAAGACATTTACTATCATATTTCTTTGGAATAGCAAAAAAAGTCTGATTTTGTTATTTTCTGAAAGGTGCAAAGAATACTGAATTGGAAAGTTGTTAGTTTGTGATTTAATGTCATTGAATAAGAAATCAGTTTTGATACTGAGAAATTTTATCAGGGTAAACCAGGCAATGTTCTCTAGTTCTTCAAATGTCGATTCGTATGCAAGTGGAAAAGAGGTCGTGAGTGTCAAATTGCCATCTATCTCCTCTGTAGAACGTTCTCAAGATGAGCATTCTGAAGAGTTAGTGAATGCATCTCAACCTAAAGATGATCTGGATTTTCCAACTCAAGATAAGCAAATACCCGAGTTGGTTACACTTTCATTGCTGCCTAAGAGCCAGTGGCAGAACTTGATCAACTTAGACATTATAAAGGTCATCATTTCTCAATAGTATTGCTTCTCATGATATGAGCTTCTTGAATCTTGGAGGTCATTTGGTTTGAGAAAATGTTCTCTATTTTCGTATTCTATTTTTACTTTTAATTACAAAAAATGTCACATTGTTTCACCTTGTTTCCTATTTTCAGAAGTTTATATATGAATCATGGAAAACATTTTAAAAATATGTAACAAATTGACAAAATGGTGACATTTTTGTAATTAGAAGTAAAGAAATGAAAACAACTTTTCGGAATCAAACTTCCCCTTATTTCCTTGAATTTCATTTATATTTTCTATCATGGTCATAAATGACATGTATTTGTCCTGCTTGCTGAATTACAAACTACTAAATTCCAGGTTCGCAATAAGCCCATCGAGCCTCCAAAGAAACCTGAAAAAGCTCCATTCTTCTTGCCTTCTGTTCCATCCCTCTCTGGGGAAATATTGTTCGAGTCTGAAAAGTTGTCATTAAAGGAGAGCGATGGAACAGAGGATGGGAAACAAATGAAGACAATATCAGATATGCCACAATCACGTTTTCTGTATCTTCTTCAATGCTCAAAAGAGACAGACGACTGTAAGACCTCAGCTATTGGTCGATTAATTATAATTTATTTTCTTTGAAAATCTGTAATGCCAGCATATCTAAAATTTAACATTTAACATTGTAGACGCAGAGTTCACTGATTATATTAAAGGATTATCGCCATCAACTCTGGATATGGAGCTTCGAATGCTTCAGATCATTGATGATGATGATGATCAGGAAGAAGCAGAGAAGAGATCTGAGTTGGTATCTATTGAATGGCTTCTGGATTATTTTATTCATGAGCTTTCCTGCAGAAATAATTTCGAGTTTCTACAAGCTGTCATCAGGCTATTTTTAAAGGTTAGGGACTTCACTCATTGTCGGTCAGTTAGTGTTTATTGATTTCAAATGAATGTGATTTTATTTTTTGCTGATTGTATGTTTACAATATTTCTTTATCTTGTCAGATTCATGGTGAGACAATTCGGCAGCAGTCATGCTTACAAGAAAAGGCAAGGAAACTTCTTGATATTCAATGCATGGTATGGCAAAGGGTAGATAAATTATTTCAAAGTTCGAGATGTGTGGTCGCCTTTCTCAGTAATTCCCAAATATAGGTGACAAAATATCAACTTGCAATGCCAACCCTCTAGTGATAGTTAAGGCACTGTGTGTGGACCTGCATTTGAGCCTTCTTTTTAGTTGGATTTATAGAAAAGTGAGGGCAGCAAATTTGATAAAAGCTGGTGGATGAGGTTTCTTATCATCGTTGTCAAGTTTTGACGGTGATCATGGCAAGATATTCTTGTATCGGGATAAACTAGTATCGTGCATCATACTAAAGCAATTTTTGTAACTTACATTTTGTATCAGCATAATTACAATTTAAATGTTCCAGCAGTGCTCTATTTAATAGAAATTTTTCAGCAAATTATACTTCCTCTTTTGCCTCCTCTATTGGCAGTTTTGTAACTAATACTGATGAGGTCCTCCGTAGGACTTCCATCAACATTTAGAATGATTTTAACGGAAGATTTCAACCAAGAATGGATGGAAACCCATGCAACAAAAGAATGAAATGAAAATCAAATACACTGGACATCAAGGAAGAATGTGCAACTTTAAGTGCATTAAGAATATGTGCATGTTACTTGAAAAAACTTTCTAAGAAAAGAATAATAAGTTAATATACTTGATTTTACAAAATCAATCAATTTCTTATATTTTAAATGAGTAAAAATTAGAAGAGATGAGTCTTGAAAGAGTTAAAGAGAATATATATATATATATATATGGTTCGACTTAGAAATTTTCATGCATGAATAAAGAGTTGTTACTCTTTTCATTTATATAATGATGTAATTAGATGCATGAACAACTTTTTACTATTAATAGTTGAAATTAGTTAATAGTACTCAACTACTTTATTCTAAAATATGTTAGAAACATTTATTATATCATTGAATGTTTTTGTAAAGAAAATTTTATTTAGAATACTTTGTGAATATTATTTTAAAATATTCTAGAAAAAATTATTTTAAAGCAAGTAATTTTATTTTTATACAAGAGATTTTTACTTTCTATTCAAATCTATGATTTTGAATATCTCTCTTATTCTTATCACGCTCATTTAAAGGTTGTTTCTATATCTTCCTTCTCTCTCTTCAGCAGTGTTTCGGGGAAAGGAAAATGTATATCAAATGAGAAAATGTAAAAATTACATAACAAGAACATGAAACTATTCATATCCAACGATTAATCCTTTGCTGGGACAAAGCAATTTACATTTTCTATACGTGATTTATTTGACACAAATTTTCCAACAATTACACACTTTAGTTTGCCAACAAACAAGGTAGATAAGTATGTAGATGTAATTATTGAAATGATATACAGAAGCATAAAATAAAACTCCCAGGACGCAGTTTACATGATTGTTATGTTGTTGCTCTCCACCCTTGGTTACTTGTTAGGACAACACAATATGCGACTTCGATATTCTCCAAGGGCCCATATCGGAAATATGTTTCTATACGCAGAGTAACTGATAGTGCAACTCTTATTGAACACTCCCATGATTTCCTACAAAGCATCATGTTATGTATTTCTTTAGTAAGATATATATGGTTTCATTGTTTCTCAAATAATTGAATTCATAACATTGCAAGGTTGAATTCACAGTTAATTCCTTCTCTCATTTCATGTGTTTAGTATGAATTAATAATCTAATAATGAGTTTTATATAAAAATTATACAAGATTAGCAGAAATTTTCATTCATAATTACAGTGATTGTTAGTTACCTGTTGGGGAAACTCCCCATTTTCCATTTGTGAATTAATCAAAACCTTGGCTGCACGATGCAATGGGATTGGATCTCTTTGACCCTACCATAAAATAAACACTAACTTTATAGAAGTTCGTTCTCTCATTTCACCTCATGATTGATTCCATAAAAGAATATGTTGTGCGCATTGAACTTTGTTTTACCTGTCCGGCTTCAGTAAGCGCCAACATAGCCCATGCAGTGTTCACTACATGAGACTTGTTTCCATCCAGATTCGTGTAAACCTGTTTTAGTTGTACTTTTAATCAGTGTAATTGTCTCTAACATGCAAAATCAAATAAGAGTGTCTATATTGAGAAAAGCACAAGATTACCAAAAACAGTTCTTTGAGTTCATTATTTAAATGATTTAAATCACAAGCATTTATATTAGAGAAAAGACTTGAACAATGTCTAGTTACATTTTGAATGGCATATTAGCATCTACTAAGTATGACAATTTATTCAACCCACGTTATAGTAAAATATTCATAAATCACAATGAGCCTGAGAATGTTTTCAAGTTACCTCTTGTTGACATGCAATATAGCTCTCTCCCCACCCACCAGAAAGTTGTTGATTGGAAAGCAAAAATTCACATCCTCTTCTAATGCTGTGGTTATCTTGGTACCTTCTACCCGCAGCTATGAGTCCCTTTATTCCAAACCATGTTCCATAGGTATAACAGATTCCCCATGACCCATACCTAGTTAATTCATTACAAATGTCTTACGTTTTTCCTTTACATTATAAGCACATAATTTACTCAATGTCCAACACCAATAAATCTTTCGAAATTTGAAAGAGAAAGTGTTGGGCTTTGTGGAGGCTTGATTTGAGTTAGGCCCAATTAGACAGTAACCCTAGTTTCTCCCTATAAATACACAACTTGTATTTGTAATCTTTAGCAATCACAAGTGAATAAAATTCTTCCTGTTGCACGTGGATTAGGGAAACCGAACCACGTTAAATCTTGTGTGTTGCCCGTGTTCCGTTCTTTCTTCTATTCCTTGCAGATTATTTGTGTGTGTTGTTTGTTTAAGACTCATCAATTGGTATCAAGAGCTGGGTTCAACACGAGAACACAAATTGCAAGCAGAGCCACACAGCAGCAGAACCACCGCCGCTGCCGCCGCTGCAAATCTGAGTGCGCTGCAGAACCGCCGCCGCTGCAGAACCGCCGCCGCT
>Ga0209700_105618_pt1 | contig 20818 bp, 6 predicted proteins | sample SiratroredBW_FD_187528 | JGI IMG/M metagenome (GOLD analysis project Ga0209700, IMG submission 187528) | Root nodule microbial communities of legume samples collected from California, USA - Siratro red BW (SPAdes) (version 2) | ecosystem: Host-associated > Plants > Roots > Nodule | place: USA... | reverse complement strand
TTTTAACATTTTTTTTTTTTTTTCAGAATATGAATACGTTGAAAAAAAGTGTATCTCTCCTTATCAAATATACTTAGTCAATTACATCAAGACCTTCAGATATCATATAATAATGTAAAAGAGAGAACACGTATAATTCTAATTCTAAATACATGATAAAAGAAAGACATGGATTGATATATATATTTTTTTAATATGAGTGATTTCATGTTGACTTTTTTTCTTAATTTTTTTATATCAACGACTAGACAAAGATAATTATGTAACAACAATAACTTAAAAAAGTAAAAGGTGGGTTGGTTTAAAAGAAATAAAAATAAAAATATATATATAAGTCTAATTATTGAGAATCTTAATCACACATAAGATCATTAAAATTAAGATAGATATTTTCCTTCAATAAATAACTTATTTCAAATAACATATAAATAGAATTATTTTGAATGTATTTGTATGTTTGAGCTTTAAACTCAAAACCACTAATTAAAATAGAATAATCCTACTTAAGTTAATTCACGTTTAATGAAAAATATAGTATATACTAATGACATGCATTTACAAATTAAATATGAAATATCTAAGATAAAAATAAAATATATTCTACAACATTATATATGTAATAATTGTATTTCTAGTATACTTGTATAAGATGGTTGTAGTAAGAAAATTAAAGTTGACTTTAGCCTAAAATTATATTTTTTAATATTTTTAATTATATAATATTTTTTTTGGCAAAATATTTAAATATAATAAAAGAGAATAAAAACACAATACATTTTTTTTGTTTGATTAAAGAAAGCAATGTATATTAATTAAAACTTTTATATTAGATAAAAAACATAAAAAATATATTTGACTAAACTTTTCTTCTCAAGTGACATGATCCTCGTCCTCTCCCGGTTAAAATTAAACAAAGGGTAAAGAGTATGCAGTTTAAGAATTCCACCATTAATTTTTTTTTTTTACTTTATATATTAAAAAATTTTAAATCCTAAAATCAAAGAAGGCTGAGATCTCATTCAGTTTTTCTCCCTTTTCAACTAGATGAAAAGCAAAAATGTTACTTTTATTTTGGATATTTTATTTGCTCTTATGGAACAGTGGTTTTTTTTTTTTTTTTACAGAATTAATGCTACTTTCTACTTTAACATCATTTACATTGATTGAACCAATTCATTCCAAAATAGCTATCACATAAGCCTTTCTTTTCTCCTTCAAACGGATTTTACTATCAGCAAAAATAAATAAATAAACTTTATATTATAAATATGTTTGACAAATAAAAAATAAATTTCTTGTATTAGAATACATATTCCCTCACATGATGACTTTGAAAAAAGTGAAAGGAATGATTCCATCTAGTGCAAAGAATGTACGATATTACTAACTTTAAGAGTATTTATATATAACTGTGGTTTACATATAAGTACCTTCTTATAATAAATACTTGACGTAGAATATTACTAATTTCGTTGATGAATAATCTCTATCAAAAAATATAGTTGACTATTTTAATAAAGTACCACCTCTTAAATACCTTTTTTTTATTCACATTATTGAAACTCGAAAATTTTCTAAAGAAAAAAAATGTCAAACTTTAATGTTACAAATTTATGAAAATTTATGCATAGGGTTGAATTATAATCATTTAAATTTTGTTAACCTAACCTATTATAAGGTGGGATTAATATTTAATAATTTGATGCTTTTGAGGAGTTGAAAATTTTGAATTGAATACTGTGGTTTTGTAATCTGTGGATCAAATTACATCCACACCAATCCATGGTGGTTTTGTATGTGGGTAATTAAAATGTTGCATTTCATTTTTTTTTCTCTCTCTGTTTTCTATCATTTTCTTAATGATCTCATGAATTATCAGAATTTGCACTTTGCTTGCTTTATTTCAAACATGATAAACATGATTTTTGAACAAATAAATAAAACTTAAATTATAATAAAAAAAGGACAATATTCTTCTGTAAAAATTGATAATCATTTTAACCTAGTACCGTGCTAGTTATTTTTGCTAACACCGTATATTTCGATTTAGTGGTTGACAAAACTTCATCTAATAGTGAAAAATAATCAAATACATGTTTTCTTGTTGTTTTATTACGAACTTCTCATTAAACACGTAGAAAAACTAATTACATAATTTTTAGTATTAACTTTACTTTCATTAAACACGTAGAAAAACTAATTACATAATTTTTAGTATTAACTTTACTTTCATTAAACACGTAGAAAAACTAATTACATAATTTTAAAATCAAATATAACTTAATCAAAATTACAAAATTAATTTTATTTAGAATCGGTTCTTTCAATGTTCATGTAAATACGGGTTAATATAAGTAGTGATGATGGTAAGATTTGATAAAGAAAACATTTATAGGATTCCTATGTCACCTGTGGTAAGAAACACCTAAATTACCAATTCAAGGATAGTATAAATAATTCTTAAAAAAGTTTATGATTTTCTTTCTAACTTTTACCATGCAAATTGCATTTGTAGTATTGTATTACTTGTATCAATTTGTGGATATTCTGTTGAAATATTCTATTACTTGTGTTGAAGCCAAGCCATTGAAAAATTGAGCAGAAAAGTTTTCACTTCGCACTCTAAATTTGTGGTTTCTCTAATAAATGGACTTTTCTAAATGATGGTTTTTAGTGAACGATATATTGAGATTTTTTTTTCCTAACTAGCAAATATATCAGTAAAATTTTCCTAACATGTTTTTTTTTCTTTTTTTTTACAAGAATAACACGTATTATTGTGTAAAGGTCATAATTTAGTTATCTCAATATCAAATTTTAACTTCAAACATGTTCTGTAAAAAACGAGTTCAGAATTCGATTTTAAAAAACTAAAATTCTCACTTTTACATCATACATTGTGTTTTAACTTAAAAAAAAAAAAATAAGAATGTCTCGTCTTTATAACATGAAAATTCTAAACAATCCACTAAAGCAACTATGTCTACATAAACAATTTTACATCATTCATTGTGTTTTAACTTAAAAAAAAAAATAATCTTCATAAGCAATCAATCGCGTAGATAACCTTACAATTTTTCCTTTCACTATGAATATGGGCTGTCATGTTCATAAAGGCAGCTTATTTGGTATCTATAAAAGGTAAGTCCTATACTATGGTTATATTTTCAGACAAATTTCCAAACTAAATCATTTTATAAAAATCAGTAGAAATATGTATTATAAAGTTATAATATACCATGCTTATGTGTAATAATAATAGTAATAATAACATCAAGAACGTATTATTAAAATAAAAATAATATTTTAACATATATAACAACCATATTATAATATATTTTTAAGGGCATTATAGTTATTATGAAAATAAAATATTGTATTTATAAAGAAAAAAATGAAAAGTAAAATAATAATTATTAAATGGTCGTAAAAATCTATTTAATGTCAACTATCATTGTTCTTATTAAAATAGAAAAGGCGAATGAATTTTGAAGTCCAAACGCGGTTAAGAATTAAGAATGTACAGTGACTAACGTAATCAAATTTATCCAATTATGCCGATTAAAGTTGTATATGTATAATATGCAATTGTTTTCTTTGGCATCTGAAATTTTTCCAAACTGCAATGTGTAGAAGAATTTTATAAACCATTTAAAAGTAGGTCAAAAAAATGCGTGTGTAGTGTAGTAATACATGTTAGAAGGGCGTGATAAAAACACAAGTTTTGACAACCTCTGATTCTTTCGGTATGTTTGTATTAGGTAGGTGTCAAAATCACAAGGTGGAATCAAACTGCACATCTGCATTTGGCAACCAATCGGGGCCTTGGATAAAGGACTGCACAGTGAACTTATCAGCATCTTGGTCGGTGAGAGTGGGCTTATAACCGGCCCATTTGACCCTTTGGGCCACGTCAGCTCCAGGCCCAGTGTTCTGATATTCTGCATAGAAGATGGTACTTGCAGGTTCCACGTTAGGGACCCAACTCATCCACCCCACCGGATGCAGGAATGAGCCAATATCAGATTGCATGATGACAGTGGTGGAGAAATCTTTCCATGGCCTGCCAAGGTATGTGGGGGCTGTGAGATTGTTGCCCAGGGGAGTAATCGTTGATTTCTGAACTATAATTCCAGTGTTCTGGTTAGGGTCTTTCTTGCCCTGAGCTGTGATGGTGTTGAACTGGTTTGGCAGGGGCTGTCTTGGCATTATCTTGCAACTTTGGAACACAACAGCTGCATTGCCAAATATGAAGTCTATGGTGCCTGTAATGTCACAGTCACGGTAGAATTGGCGGTTGGAATGCGCATAGAGGGTATCTTGGAAGCCATCAAATGAGCATCTGAAGAACACAGAGCGATCCGAGCCAGATCTCAATGCCACAGCCTGGTGCTTTGAAGCACCTGCATTGTTCACAAACCCTATGTCTTTGGCAATGAATCCCTTGCCTTTAACAGCTGCAAAAAGTAAGAGTTTCCTGTTAGTAACATCTAGTGATTGTAATTTGTATCTTACACCATTGTATTCATGTGTCATAGTCAGGCAAATGTGAATTTGTTAAATTTTGTACCAAATCATAGTTTGAAGCATAAAACAGGTGAGCACCTAAATCCATGGCTATTGTCTGAAGACAGCATTTATGGATATTGGAATTAGTTATGAGAAGGTAATGCAGACATCATGCACATGGGAGGGCATGAATAATGCAGAAAACAGAATAATGCTTGGTGGGTCATGATAATGAAAGAGGGGGCAAACAGCCAAATGTGCAAGACTGAACACATGATGACACTTAATACCATGTGCCTCGCCAGACGCACTAAACCACTTCCCACATGCTTTACCATCAAACTTCCTTTTTTTTCCATAACAATGTAACAAACAACAATCAATCCTCACAAATTTTTCCCTTCTTATATACTTTCCTTCATATATTTTAATATAACCATGAAATCATCGATATATTTTATAATAATTCACTCATTAATTGTAGCGACGAAATACCAATCAATTTGTTTTCATTTTCCATAAATCTGATTATGCACACACAACTGAATTTATGCCAAAGTATTAAAGACAGAATAATCAAACAAACTACCAACGGAAAATATAATCATCCTAAAATTTCACAAATAATGCACCAATATCAAACATTATTATTTGTAAAATAAATTAATTGCAGAAAATAAATAAATGAAGAAAAAAATTATTTGTAAAGTGGTTACCGAAGGTTGCAGTTTCGAAAGTGGGCGTTCCGTCCATGAAGTTCCGGCTACCGACGATGAGGGTTTTGTCCTTGCCTTCGCCGTAGATCATCACATTCCACGTGTTCTTGTCCAAATCGATGTTCTCCACGTAGGTCCCTTCCTTCACGAACACCGAGAATCTCTTCTCGCTCTTCTTCTTCACCAACTTCAGCGCTTCGCCGATCGTATTGAACTGTCCACTACCATCCTTCGCCACCACAGCATCAGGCGTCGACTCGTTGTTCTTCTCCTCCAGCAGCCTTCGCTCCGCCGCGCCCAGCCACTCAGGAAACTCCAGCAGCAGCCGGCGGTGAACCGGCATCTCGAACCTCGACAGCAGCCCTAGGATCTTCGTCACGATAGCCAAACTATTGCTCGCGAACTCCGTGGAGTTTCTCATGGCAGTCTCGATCTCCTGGAGAGCGCGGCGAGCGGCGGTGGAGTTCAGCTCGCCGAGCGCGTCGAGGCACGTGTCCTGGTCCGTGAGCGCCGCGCTGAGCCACGTCTCCACGTCGCTGACGTTCTTCGAAGAAGCAATCCTTCCGGTGGTGGTTCCGACAGCGGAGATCGAGTCGTTGAGGCGGTCCAGCGCGTCGCCGAGGACGGAGCTGCAGACGTCAATCGCCTTCTGCAGACGCGCGTCGTGCTCCGCATTGGCGCGAAGCTTGGAAGGGACGCTGGAGAGCTTGGAGAGCTCGTCAATGGCGACGCGGAGCGAGAGCTTGAAGAGGAGCTCCGGGTCGGTGGTGTTGGATTCCGGTAGCGAGGATATGGAGGAGAAGCAGGAGTCAGGGTAGCGCGTGGCGTCACACACTGCTTTGAGCGACGCGGCAGGAGATAACTCAGTTTGCGGCGCGGAGTCAGATGAGGGCGAGGATTCGGTGTTGCGGTTGTGTATGACGACCCCTGCAACCGCAGCGATGATGACCGCAATCAGAACGATGGAAGAGACCGTGATGATTATGAGACGCTTACGTGTCTTCTTCTGATAGGCTTGTTGCTCCAACTCGTCAACTTTGCCGTAGCCCTTGAATGACTTGATTGTATCCATACTTAGGACCTGTTTGGTTTGCTCACACTATGCACTCTCTACTCAAAGCTTCCCACTCTTCTCTACTTTCCCTTTTATATGCAACTTTGTGACATTTTATAAGGCAAAAAAAATAAAAATAAATAAATAAATAAAGTGCATGCACACCTGTTACCTAGTCCTATCGTTAAACGTGTGACACTTTGGATTTACGTGGAATGTTCTGTTTTCACTTAGAACATGATAAGATTTTATTTTATTTTTACTTCACTTTACAGTGGGAGCTTTTTATTAGGACACTTTTTATTTTAATTTATTTATTTATTTTATGCTTTGGGATAAGAATGTGGAGAGTGCTTTTCCCACAATGCTTCTTTGCTAAGATTCAGTGCAATGAGCATCTAAGAACAAATTCATTTTTTTTATGCATAATGAACATTGGAAAGGTTAGCACTCACCATCATGGTGTTTCGTGGGTTAATTGCATTCCTATTAAAAACTTTCACTTATAAGTGTTTTATCGTCTTAATTTTCAACCAATTAAAGCCAAAAACATGTTTCCAACAATTCATGTTCTGATTTGTAAACTTAAACTAATTAGTGAATTATGGTTCTTTCTCATTTAAATTAAATACACGGTTAATTGGATTTTTAAATTAAATACACGGTTTGGAAACGGTATTGTGACAAGCTAACAGAATAAATCCACACGGTTTCCTGATTTAATTTTTCACAGTGAATCTGAGCTGTGTTTTATGATTCACAGTAAGAAGACAGAGACCTTTTTTTTAAAAAAAAAATGCAGTAGGTTTTGGTCAAACCATCAAACAATCATTAAAAAAACTATTGTTAAAAGAAATTAATGCACTCATTTAAAAAAGAATATTTATTTTTGGCTAAAATTATATTGGCAAACCTGGGTTATTTAAAATGTTAATTTGGGGGAATATTTTTCGATTATTGGAAGTGGCAGTGTTTTGCGCTGGCAAATGGCAACTATCCGGTAATCGCGCCATACGCATACGGTTTGTTTGATTGTTTCTTCCTTTTCTGAACCCACCACAAATGTTGCAATTTTGTGTTCCCATTAATGTTCAACTTCAAAATCTATACAAAATTGAAAATCAAGCTTTTTCTGCAGTCTATAGTCACTTTTAAATTGAAGCAGATCAAATAAATACAAGAATATTATTCTTTACCTATAAAATACTTCAAATTTAAGAGTTTAATTTGATACATTATTGTTGTTGTTAATGCCTTACACATGGTTTCATCTTTTAAAATTTCTTAGCTAAGGATTGTTCTTTTTCTAACATTCATCTTGCAGTGTAAAGTTCTGTGTAGTCCCAATTGCTTAATTCAATGAGAACTTCTCCTAAGTTTCTTTGCTATTGACAATTGACATGAGATTTTTTTGACAAGATATTTTTTCAGTGGTTGGAATTTTAATGTGAAAAAGTTCTACAAATTCATTGTGTTGTTGTGTGGATTAATTTATGATCCATTTAATAAAGATACTTTCTATAATATTATATATGAGAATGAATAATTATGATTTTCTAAGAAAATATTGGTAACTCACGTACAATAAGTAGTTTGACAATAGTAAATATAAGCGATCTATCTTTTGATTAAAGAAATGGTTAAAATTTTATAAATTTAGTTCTACAAAATAGTTAAATTGACCACTCACTGACAAACTAATTCCTAAATAGAAAAAATGTAGATAATTAAAACAGGTAACTTTAAATATATTTTCAACTAATTTATATTAAAATCATTAAAACACCTTGCAAATATTGGAAATCCTCAATCATAAAAGTGACTTTTAATTGATTTTTTTTTATCGTAATAAGCTAGATGAATAATATTATTATTCTATAAATCTCTCACGAAATGAAAACTCACATCAATTTGGATAATTTGATTGCATAAATATTATCAAACATCATAACCATGGTTTCCAATCTCTTTTTATCTAAACACATATGTTCTTGTTATGAAATCAAGTTCAATTTGTTTCTTCTACATCCAAGAAATCACATCATTGTCTAACAGAGAAGTATATCCTGATGTCCTAAGTTTTTTGGGTTAGTGTTTAGGGTTTTTATTTCAATATTATCTCAAATAATTATCTAAATAAAACGATTCACTGTAGTAATTCTCAGAATTTAGTTTTCACGAAACTGAATTTTAAAAGTAATTGGATGTAATTTGCTGGAAACCTCAGAATTTGGTTTTTGGATAATCAAATTTTGAGTTGGGTTTGTTTTTTTTTTAATATAAGGAAAAGAGAATTTATAATTTTAGGATTTTAAAAGACAATTGTTTTGAAAAATATTTTTTAAAAAAATTATTTAAAAAATTATATATAATATAATAATTTAGAGAAGTTATTATGTGCAATGTTAGTAAAAGTGGTAAGTGTACAACTCTTTAGTTAATGATTGGTTAGTATACAACTCAAAGTAGATAAATTAATGAATAGTTAATAAAATCTTCAATTTCAATTTCTCTTTTAGCTTCTCTAAAATGGTATCTAGAATTTCTTTTCGACAATCTAGTTTTTTCATTTTCGTATATAATTGTTTATTGAATTTCTTATTAAATGGACCAATTCATTTATTTTAAAAATTTACAGATTTTTAATCTTTTTTTCAATATAATTTTTTCTTGTATGAAAATTGATACCAAATTTTAAATTATTCAGAAAAGTATAAAAAAATTTATCATATGAGTATATTATTATGTATATAATGACTATGACATATATTAATAATAATAATAATAATATTTGTAAATAATAATTTTAGATATCATATTAATATACATATCTAACGTAAATAGTAAGTGATAATTTTAAACGACATCCAAATAAAATATAAATAATATCAAAAGTCAATCTAACATATTCATCTTAAAACTTAAATTCTAAATAGGCAACATAGAGAACTTATGAAATGTATATTTCTTTTACTTTATTTTTAACTTATTTAAGTTATTATTAAGCTATATTATGAGATTTTTTTGTCATCACATGTTATTCAGCCAATCGAATTTATCACAGGTTTAATCCTATGTGAATCATGTTATTAGTAAGCTAGGGTTGATTTCAATGTACCAAAATTTATAATACTTTTTAGTCCAACTCAACTAAAACTTATAGTGGATAAAGTTGATTCATGATACCTTGACCCACTTTCATAATTCTATGTTTAAGGTCATACAAGACTATTTTTGAACTTATACACTTGATGTTCATGTCCCTAGAATATATTACATATATCTTACATGTAGATATTTTCATTGACTATTCCATCCAAGAATGTTGATTTAATATCAATCTAATAAATGTTCAATGTCTTCATGGTAGCTAACATAATAAAATTTTTTATTGTTATAACTATAATGAAAGAGAACTAATTCTTTCTACTTTTCATGTGTTGTTACAACCTGAAAGGATGAACTACACGTTTTGGGTATCAGGTCTTTTGTCCATCAAAACTTATGTTATGAGTAGCACAACTTTATTAATAGTTTCAGCCTAGTTTGTTTTGCTATCATGTTGCTTCTTTGAACATTCATATTATAAATGTTCAAAGTCATAGTAATAATAATACTCTATTGTAGTTTTGTTGATTCATCTACCTCTTCCTTGTATAGCTCCACCTTAAGAAACACCTCTTCCTTAACCTTGTCTAACACTTGTTTCATTTTATACAATCCTCAATACTTACTCTTCATGTGAATTATGATGATTGATTCATTGCTCATGTATTAACAAATTACTTTAGATTTCATCTACAATCAAATTACGAGATTATTCAGTAAAAAACAATGCATAATCATACATGAAGCTAAAGATCATTAAATAAGAAATATTTTTTACCAGGTTTAGATCAAACACCTATTCACCATACATCTTCATTTTATTTTAATGATAAGAGTTTAGGCAAAATAATCATTAACTTATTATTATATTTTTGTTTTCAGAATCTATCAATCACACCATAGGACTTGAAGTGTTACTTATTTTACTTGAGCAATATCATAATATTTTTGTTTTAAAGAATTCAAATTTTTTTTAGATGTATTTTTTTATAATTATGTGAAACACAACTCAATCAATTGTTTAAAACACAACTTAATCGATTGTTTTAAATAAGTAAATCTTTTGACTTAAGTTCTTTAAAAAAATTTCCTTATTCAATGTTAATATAGCATGAACTATATGGTTGGAAATAGAAAAATCTAAAAGATTTGAATAATCTTTTAATCTTAAGATATTTAAGATATTCTTGATACATGATCATTGAATGTAATGCTAATTCAGTTTTGAAGTAACAAGTTACACAAAATTTCTTTCTACCATACTTGAAGTATGTTGCTTTCTTTTAGTAGAAACATGTTATATAGTTGCACAAATTTATTTTTAACTAAATAAAAATAATGCAATAAAAAATACTTTTTTTTAACAAAGCTAAAAATTGATGGTGCTAAAAATTGATGATGGAGAATTTCCTTAGCTCAAAAGGAATGTAGGGACACGGTAGAAAATGGAACAGCTTGTTCCCACAATAGAAAAAGATGCGGTAGCAGCTGACGCCACAAAATCTTGAAGATTGGATGTTAAAGAATAGTAGTAGATCACTTTATCACAAGACACATCCTAGAGAATTTGGTACTCTATGAAACATAAGTATTAAGATACACAAGTCAAAACAGTAATTAGAAAAAACTATAAAAAGGAATTTTTTAAGTACTATATGAATAACCTCAAATAATATATCGTTCAATAATAACACCATACATTTTCATCTTGTTTGAAAATACATGGTATTTTTGTTTTTAACATTTTGGATAGTAAAAGGATTAAATATAACTTTCATTTTATTACTTAGCGTGTTATTCAGTGTTTTTTTTTTATTAATTTTAGTCTCGAATGTTTTTAAACAATGTACTTTCTACTCTTGTGATGCTATAAGAGCATAAAAAATGATAACATCATAGAATCAAGGAGAAAAAAAAAAATAAAAGAAACAAATAAACGACATTTTGAAGTCGTTGAATGAGTGTGACATGGCTCAGCAACTAACGCATTATCATATGCATGTACTAGATTTTACTGTGCCTTGAATGATTTTTTTTTATAATTAATTCTTAAATATGCACATAAAAAAAATTAGTGCCATGTTTAGTCGGTCACCCGTTCGAGTTTAAACCATCACTTACAGATAAAAATTGTCCTATAAAGGATATTTTGGTAATAGTCTTTTTTTATTGCAAACTAATAAGGCTCAAATAGAAAATTTTAAGAATAAATGGTAATGCTTATGCTTCCAAGAAAAATAGTGTAATTCGCTCACTTTTTTTTTTTTTTTTTTATTTTTCTATAATATTTTTTTTTTTTTTTTTTTATCTTTAGCCTATAATGTTTTTTGGTTTTTTTACTTCATTTTTTCTTATCTATTTTCTTTCGTCTCGTTTCTTAGAACATCTCTCATTTAATATTTTTTCTATATTGCACCGAAAAAAAAATATATATATATATAGATATGATGCAGTAATTGGTTTTTCAAACAATTGAGATTTGTGACTTAGAGTGATTCTTCCTGCACCTCCATGGTGACTTCCTGCACCTCCATAATTTAAAAATATTCCTATTTTAACTTTGTAGAAAAGACGAAAATAGCCTTCATGTCATTCATTTTTTTCCACTTTGCGGGTTGCACAAACCGCAATACAATTAAAAAATAAACACATTGCGGGTTGTACAACCCGCAATTATATTTTCTGCACCTTTTATATTGCGGGTTGTATAACCCGCAATATAAAACTTTTTTTAAATACATTGCGGGTTCTTCAACCCGCAATACAAAATTTTTTTGAAAAAAATTTGCATTGCGGGTTGTTGAACCCGCAATGTATTTAAAAAAAAAAATTATGTTGCAGGTTGTAGAACCTGCAATGTATTTAAAAGAAATTTTGTGTTGCGGGTGGTACAACCTGCTGCTGTGGTGTAGTGGTGGTTATTACCTTAGTTTTACACTTAAGGATCTCCACCTCCGAAATATTTGTTTTGATTATAAATTAGATTATTTATAGCTATAAATTATTTTTTTTACTTTTTATTATAAGAAATTTTTTTTGGAATATTTGTTTTTATAAATTATTTTTTTTTACTTTTTATTATAAGAAAAAAATTTTGAAATATTTGTTTTTATCATAAAATTAAATTATAAAAAATTATTTATAGCTATAAATTGAATATTTGTTTTTATCATAAATTAAATTATAAGAAAAGAATTTGAAATATTTATTTTTATCATAAATTAAATTATAAAAAATTATTTATAGCTATAAATTGAATATTTGTTTTTATTATAAATTAAATTATAAAAACAAATATTTCAAAATTTTTTCTTATAATAAAAAGTAAAAATAAATAATTTATAGCTATAAATAATTTTTTATAATTTATGATAAAAATAAATATTCCAAAAAAATTTCCTATAATAAAAAGTAAAAAAAAAATTATAGCTATAAATAATTTTTTATAATTTAATTTATGATAAAAACAAATATTTCAAAAGTTTTGTTGATGCCTAGGATCAGGATCAAGGTGGAAACCCTTAAGTGTAAAACTAAGGTAATAACCACCACTACACCACAGCAGCAGGTTGTACCACCACAACACAAAATTTCTTTTAAATACATTATGGGTTCTACAACCCGCAATACAAAATTTTTTAAAAAAATTTTGTATTGCGGGTTGTAGAACCCGCAATGTATTTAAAAAAAATTTTATGTTGCGAGTTGTAGAACCCGCAATGTATTTAAAAAAAGTTTTATATTGCAGGTTGTACAACCTGTAATGTAAAAGGTGCAGAAAATATAATTGCGGGTTGTACAACCCGCAATGTGTTTATTTTTTAATTGTATTGCGGTTTGTGCAACTCGCAAAGTGAAAAAAAAATGAATGACATGAAGGCTATTTTCGTCTTTTAATCAAGGCTAAAATGGGAATATTTTTAAATTATGGAGGTGCAGGAAGTCACCATGGAGGTGCAGGAAGAATCACTCTGTGACTTACGCCGCAGCAGAATTGGGTTGTGTAGTGTTTGGGTATGGAAATGGGCCAACACTAAAAATTAAAGCATTACTTTCCGCAACCTCGCACCCTCATAATTGAGTGAAATGACCAAATTGCCACGTCCGTTCACTCCACTATTGCAGTTGCCACCGCTGCTCATAACCCCATTTTTAAACCTGCACCCCCATAATTGGATAAAATGACTAAATTGTCCCGTCTGCTTCTCTCTCACTACATCTATCTATTATTGCTGCTGAAACATTCTAAAAAATGCATTTCAAGAGGTTATATTCCAGAAAGTTTATTTTAGAAATTTTGTTAACAAAAACTTGTTCTGGAATGTCGTAAATTTCAGAAAGTCTGTTTTGAAAAAAGTTTCAAAATAGATAATCCAAAAATTACTTTAAAAAATATAAAATAGTCATTTTGAATATCGCGAGAGACAGGTTCAAATTCAAATTGAGGGGTGCGGAAGCAATTGCCAAAAATTAAGCATTCCATTGTCCAAACAACCTAGTGTGTGCTTTTACATTATTGGTGCACAGATAATAGCACTTTCCTTCATTTTTTTTCCCAAATCAAAGCATATTAAGACGACATTAAGGCTTAAATATTTTTCACAAAAGACTTAGGTTTAATTCTCACTACCAATAATCTTTCTTGATACAATCATAAATAGTCAACCTTGGAATGTGGTAGCTTCATGTTATCTCCAAAAATCTATAAAATGGAAACAAAATAAGCCAATATCTGAAGGATCCAAGACCTTGACATACATTATTGTCACCATTATTTAGCCAGTGGTGATATTACAATAAATAGCCTAAGGTAGAACAAGATGGTGTGTTCCAAATTTTTGTGGGAACTTTGCTTTTCTCTGCCATCACATAACAATAACAAATAACAATTAAACCTAATTTACAAGCCCAGAGAGAAAGGAAACCCAGTAGAGCCCAACCAGCTGGAGCCCCCAATGAAGCTTCCAGGGGTAAAAGCCCGGGCCTCAGCAGCATCAGTGATGACCTTGAACCCTTTCCATGATACCCTACTGGAGGTTCCAGCACCAGGCCCAGTGTTCTGATACTCCCTATACACCAAAGTGCTCAATGCAAAGTTTCCACTCCACTCATGCCACCCCACAGCCTCAATCACATCACTGATACTACTCTGCATGATCACAGTCCTTGAGTACTCCTTCCATGGCCTCCCAAGGTAGGTCTTGAAACTCTTCTTCACGGACTCCAAGTCCGAGGTGGCACCGATCCTGCACTTCTGGATCACAATGCCAGTGTTCTGGTTAGGGTCTACTCTTCCTTGGGCCGTCACCATGTTCTTCTGGCCCGAGTCTGGACGCCTTGCATGGATGTCACAGTCTTGGAACACCGCTGCTGAGTTACCAAAGATGAAATCCACAGTTCCTGCAATGAGGCACTTCACAAAGAATTGACGGTTGTTGTGGACATAAAGGGTGTCTTGGTATGCCAAGATGTCACAGTTGTAGAATGCTGAGAGGTCCCCTCCTACTCTTAGGGCCACAGCTTGGTGCTTTGAGGGCCCTGCTGTGTTTTGGAATGTTATGTCCCTGGCTAGGAAATTTCCACCCACAACAGCTGCACCAGCAAAAGGGTGAGTTCAGAATTGACTACACAAAAAATGAAGCAAAGAAGGGACAAAAATGAAAAGCAAAGTACACTTGGAGACCCTAGGGTTGCGTGTGAGGTGTATTCACCTTTATTTTTGTATTTTTTTTTTCAAGCCTTAAAGTCTACCTAAGTTGAAATCATTGTTGGTGAATGCTTCTGATCTATCAGAACAGTAAAACTCAATCATAGTATGTTATAGTTTTTCCTCTAATAAACTATATTCCATCTTGTTCTAGTTGGTGAATTTGAAGCGTGAAGTCTCTATCTAGATATGCTCATTTTGTTTCTAGAAACGTATTTATATAAATAACGAATCTGATACTTAGCCATGCAAAGTGCTTAAATAAATTAAAGCAAGAGATGCCATTAATAGACTACTATGATTGAATAGTTTCAAAACACTGATGTGGTCCAAGTTTTATTAAAAGGAAGGCATATATCCAGTGGTAGGTGATCTTGATTTGTATACTTCTCTTAAGGCAAGTTGAGATGAAATATAGGACATATGTGGATACAAATCACAGCTCACAGGGTACAATTATGCCTTAACTGAGGGGTAATCAAATTTATATGATATATACTTAGGGCAATATTGTCAAATTAGGCTAAGATGAGGCATAATGCAAAAGAGGTGATGTGATAATATGCAAGTTGGATTTTACTTACAATTAAACAAATATAGATCTTAGTTTGTTAGACGTTTTATAGGCATCACAGAAGATAATGACAGGTTAGCTAAACATATTAAGAAAAGCAAAAGGGTGCTTAGATTGTGCCTGATGTGTCGTGCAAGTAAGAGGTTATATATTATATTAGTAAAAAGTGTTGTTTTTTTAATTAAAGTTTTAATTCTATAATTAATATAACAAAAAAATTCACGATATGTCGCATATTATTAAAATTAATCTCTAAATCGATTAGAGAACAACATATGATACTGCATGCATGATTGAAGAGAATGTATATAGAAAGAAAGGAAGCATTATGAATGTTGGTGGCATCAAATTTCGGCTTTAAAGTGGAAAAGGAAAATGCCGAGAAAGACAGGATAACAAGAATGGCATATATAAAGTCAAAGTTATAAGATTACTGATGAAAAAAAGTTGAAGAAATTTTATCTAGCTGTATCCCAACCCTTTCTCCATTACGAAAGAACATCTTCTACATAATGTGAATTCTCTTATATGTTCATAAGTTAATTTTAATTTAGAGAAAAGTTTATTTTATGCAGAAGAGTGCTCCAAACAGTTATAACTTTTGTTACTTTTTAAAAACATGTTTAACTTTTATAAAAAAAAGTGTAAACCTTTTTATATTTAAGAAACATTATCCTTTTATAGAGCAAATATAGACGTCCTAGAAAGAATAGTGTGTCTCTCAATCTGGGCAACCATAGTCCTCAATGCCCTTAGAAAAGTGGGACAACACATAGATTATTTAATTAAATATCGTCACAAGACTATGCTTAGAAAAGAAATATTTGTTTTGATCTATAAACATTATGTAATTTTCTAATGCACGTAATGCTTTTATATATGTAATTTACAATGTGTGACTGCACACAGAAACCTTTGAAAATTGACAAGCCAAAAAAGAGCCATTTTGAAAATGTATTTAAAATGATTCTGAAACAGACACGAGAATTGAATTAAAATATAAAATGATAGAAAAGCATGAACACAAAACAACAACAAAAAACAGTTTTTGTGCCGAGAATGGAGACCGACCCATGTGGATGCTGACCATATTTAGTGAAAATGATAGTTGAATTTGAATAAATAGGTTTCTAAATCATTATTATGGTGAAAAGTTAGGATCAAACTGTCATCTGACCCGAAATTGTCGTTGCTGCAGTCTTCAATTGGGACCTTAATATCCCGAAATTATAGGACTTAACATTGTTTATTTATGTTGTCGTTGGTCAAACCATGTTCCACACCAATCATAATTTATTATTCATCACACTAACAACTCATCAACCAGTGAAAGAGCTTCACAACATTAATCTCTCCACTTAATTTTCAGACACATATCAGTAGTAAAATATAGAAAACTTTGGTATTAGTTGTCACTTGTCAGAAACCTCACCCGTTCTGTCAATGCTACCTTAAAAACTAAGATGAAACAAATCTTCTAGATCAACGAAAAAGCATTTTCTGATGACAACACGTGCATAGTATTTTTTAGATGGAAATTATCTTACTACTTAAATATACCAATATTACTACTTACACAGTCACGATAAGGATAAAATTGAAGGGATTTTACGGTCTTTATCGAATATCAAAGATCCTTTTGTGACCACACCCTTTTACAAATGGTAGGGTCGTTAATTCAAGAACACACATTACCGTTATTATACCCATCATGCTCTTTGAAATAAAACATAAACTTTCATTTTTAGGAAAGAATTACGAGAATAGAATTTGAGTTTATCACTACAAAATAAATTTGCAGGCAAAATAAAATGAGTGAAGGATAGATAAACTCACCGACGGTGGCAGAGTGGAAGGTGGTGCTACCATCAACGACATTTCTGCTACCGGTGATGATAGTGTTTGTTCTTCCATCACCCAAGAACATGATATTTGTCTTCTTCTTAGGAACTTCCACGTTCTCTTTGTAAACTCCAGCCTTTATCCTTATCACAAACCTCTTACTACTCTTCAACGGAGCAGCTTCCACGGCCGCCGACACCGTCTTGAAGTCTCCACTACCGTCCGCAGCCACCACCACATCAGCTTTCACCGCCGTGGCCTGAAGCAGCCGCCTGTCGGTAGCAGAAATCCACTCCGGCCAGACTACACCATCGCCGCCACTGGCATTGCTCTCCTCCGCCAAAAGCTTTCTACTTTGGCCACCCTTGTTGTCTCGGAGCTTCAGGGTCTGTTCAAAGTTGGCAATGTCGGTGTCGGTCATGTTCTTGATCATGGCGAGTGCGTTGCTGCACATGTGCTCCACGTGCACCTGGCCTTCTTCCAGAGCCTTCCGGACGCGCTTGTCGGCGTCCTCGTGCGAGAAGCCGTCGAGGCACGTGACCTGGTTGGTTATGGCGGCGCTGATGAGCGTTTTGAGGTCGTCGGCGTGCTGATACAGAGTTTTCTTGTTGGGGTAGAACTCGAGCTCTTGCTCAGCCTCTCGCAGCTCGTCGAGGGTTTCATCGATGGTTTCGAGACAATCGTGGAGCGCGGTTTTCTCGCGCTTCGTAAGGTCGTGTTTGGCGGTGAGCTTTTTCACGGTGAAGTAGTTGTGCTCCACCGCGCGGGTGGTGATGTTGAGGGAGAGTTGGATGACGTCACGGTGAGAGGTTACTTTGTGAGTGACGTTGGGTTCTGAAGCCACTGCGGAGAAGCAGAGTTCTGAGTAGAATGTGGAGCTGCACGCGCGCTTGATGATCGCGTGGGATTGGTGGGAGAGAGAAAGAGGGGTGCTGCTGCTGTCGGACTTTTGGTTTTTGGGTTTTACTCCGGCCACGACGGCCACGACGGAGGCCGCCACCAGGAGGGTGGCGAAGAGGGTGAGGAGAAGTTTCTTCTTTTTGTTGTGGGTTTTTTGAGAGAGGGCAATGTGGTCGCCGGAATCGGAGATTCCGGCGTAGGGAAGTTTTGGGTTGGTCATGGTTTACTCTGAGAGCAAGAGAGAGAGAGATGGTGAGGGTGCCGAAAGACATTGGAAGGACAATTACTTATAATGTTGGATTGGAGCTAATATTACATTTTTTAATTAAAATTTTAGTGTTAATTAAAGACCATTTTACCTTTGGATATTAAAAAAATAAAATTTGGCATATGTGGAAAATGATGTAATAAAAAAATGAAAAGAGAAACGGTAAGAAAAAATGGAAAGGTTGAGAATAAAGGAAAAGTATGGTCATGTTTCCATAAAATTTATGAAAGTATTATTAGAGTTTAATAATTATATATTTACATTGTAAAATTTTATACGGTTATCTGATCAAAATTAACTTTATTTTTCCAAAATGGAGCATTTGTTTTTGTTATGTATTGAGGATGATTAAGGAGATTGTTTGATGTTAAGCTAGTTTAGGAGCGGGGTTTGTGAGAATTGTGTCGTATTCACATGTCGGAAGAAGATGTAGAAATTTTGTTTAATGGCAAGTAGCCGTTATACGTATGAAAAAACAAAGAAAACAGAGAGGGAGAGAGATTCATGATTAATATTTGAGACACTTATTAAATCGAGAAATGACACTGAACTTTAGTTCTTAGGAGAATAAATAGGCCTTATTAAAATTATTAGACAGGTATATAAACAATGACTTTTAATTAATTGTAAAAATAAAGCTACATAGAATCATGGTTGATAGAGGTCTTAATTTAAAGACATTTAAATATGATTATTATATACCTATTAAAGGTTATTATTCTTTTCTTCTGTAATTATTTATATAATAATTTTATTCTTATCTGTAAAGCTTTAAACCAACACAAGTTGCAAATACTTAATCTGCTTCTTTTAACTTTTCTTATTTAGTTGATACAAATAACAATTGTCGTTTTCTACAATTCTTTGTATAATTGTTTCATTCTCTGTCTATCTGTAAAGCTTAAAGCAACACAAGTTGCAATACTTAATCTGCTTCTTCTCATATTTTATATAATTATTTTATTTTTTATTTTTTGTAAGCCTTTTCATATTTTGATATTAAAACTGTCAATAGTGTGTATTAAATTAAATTAGTCTATCAGCACGTGTTCGAATAAATTTGCTTTCTTCAACCGTAAATAATCCAAACAATTTAAATCTTTTTATGTACTTTCTTTTTGTTTAATTGGGACAAGAATCTAAGCTTTTTTTTAACACAATTTGTACACTTATGATACGGTGTCTACGTTATTTTTAATTCATAATTTGCCATTACTATTTAAGGTAACCATATCCAAAATTGACTAAAACAAAGTTAACGTAGCTCCATAAAACCATGACAATAACCCTACATTATTGGATCCGGTTTGAACTAATGAGGCTTAATCCCTATTTTATATATTTTATTTTAGTTACACTAGTTATTAATATAGCATCTTTGATACACATTTTTATATTAAAAACTACTATATATGACTTTTACATATATATATATATATAATTTGTTCGTAAAAAAGTTTACAGTGAAAGAAGCAATGCAAAGATGAACTAATATAGAGTGAAGTGGTAGGAAAGCTACATCTCAAAGGAACTTACTAAGGACGTGTTTGTTTGTTCCAAGAGCTTTGGTCCAAACACGGTCTTTGGATATTTGGAGAAAGCAATAAGCTAATCTTACAATGAACCTAATTAGCTTCAATCCAAACATAATCATTCAACACTTGAAGCAGCAATTTCATCACCTTGATTTTTCAAACCCTACGTTTAGGTTGCACTACAATATTAATGACTTAGTTATCAATTACTAATATCTATTTTAGGATAATTTTATTAACCATGTTTTTAATAATAAACATTCATAATTCATCATTAACATATATATAATCTATACCAAGTGCAAACATAAGTACAAACTTGTGTATTTGGACGTTTCTAAAAGTTGCATTAGAGTGAGTATAAATTATCAGTAAAAGGAAAAAAAAATTTATAACATACAAGTACTAAATAATATATGTTATTATTTTTAATTATCAACAATCATATATGATAGACTTGATAAATTATATGATAATTACTACAAATATCGTATTCAGAATAAATTTTAATTCCATTTGTAATGAAAGTTTTCATAGAAGAGACAAGTATGATGGCTACTCACCATTTATAGAGACACTTGGATGCTTTCGAGAATATATATATA
>Ga0209700_105615_pt1 | contig 20836 bp, 19 predicted proteins | sample SiratroredBW_FD_187528 | JGI IMG/M metagenome (GOLD analysis project Ga0209700, IMG submission 187528) | Root nodule microbial communities of legume samples collected from California, USA - Siratro red BW (SPAdes) (version 2) | ecosystem: Host-associated > Plants > Roots > Nodule | place: USA... | reverse complement strand
CCTTCCATGGAAAACCTTCTTTTATAGCAGCAGGGTTAAATTTGTAATTTCCTCATGTCTATTATTGGAATTTTGAAAATTATGGAGGTGCAGGAAGATGATATGGAGGTGCAGGAAGAAGCAGTCTGACACGAAATCAAGCCCAGCCCAGGTGATGATGAGGCCCAAAACTGTGTGTGTCTGGTTGAAATGGCGGGAGTGTAGTATCAGTATATTCTGATATCAATGTCACAGAAGTTTAGTGGCTTCCAACTTTGAGACCTTACGGTGGTTTCTCTTCCTCCCCACCCCACCATGGAGACCGTTCCCTCTGTTCTCAAGGTAACCCTAATCCATGCCTTTACCTCTACCAACCTCGTTTTACTGTTTCATAAATGATGAAAATTATTGCTTTTACAATGCCGTTAATCCTTTGTAAGATAACTTCAATACCCGCTTTCCAGTTTTCAGTTCCGTTGGTGAGATGGAAAAAATTTTTTTTTTTTTTTTTGTTGGTGCTTTATCTGAATAATAAATAATTGAATGTGCAATGGAAATGGTGTTGAGTTGCTCCATCAGTGTTGTGAATGACGTGTTAGAGGTTTTGAGGGTTTTATGATTGTTGGATGCTGATGTGTTATCTACTGTTGTTTTCAGAAATACTTTGGGTTTTCTGATTTTCGGCCTTATCAGAGAGAAGTTATTGAGAAAATTGTTGAGAAAAGGGATTGTTTGGTAGTCATGGCTACTGGTAGTGGGAAGTCCTTGTGGTAAAAAGCATCATCATTCCCCTTGCACTCTCTCATTCTGTGTTTTTTTTTTTACCTCTTCTTGAAGCTAATTGCCTAAATTGGAGAGTTTAAAGGTGAACTGTATTTTATTTTTTAACAGCTATCAGGTACCTCCCTTGGTTGTTAAAAAGACTGGGATAGTTGTGAGCCCTCTGATATCGTTGATGCAAGACCAGGTGAATTGATTGGTTCTTCTGAATGAGTCTTCCCGTTTTACTTTTCTATGCTGTCAATGCCTTTCTGTATCTATCAATAGTGATTATCTAATAAGAAGAGATGGGAAAACAGGTGATGGCTTTAAAGCAACGAGGTATCAAAGCTGAATATCTTGGAAGTGCTCAGAAGGATTTCACTGTGCACTCTAAAGCTGAACGTGGTCAATTTGACATTCTGTTCATGACTCCTGAGAAGGCATGCACAGTTCCTACCAGGTAATGGATTATACACATGTCTAACCTTCAGCTGGCAGATTGTGACCTTTATTTTGAGTGCATTTCACCGATAATTATAGCTTTTAAAAATAGAAGTGTCATGCAGCTATTCTAGAAGTTATACGACTAGTTCACTTTATCAGTTAATTATCTTTTTAATTTATAGAATTAGATCGCCGATTTTAGTCCGTACCATGTCTTGTCTAATTGTGATATTCTGTTCACTTGAACTTATTTTTGTAGTTTCTGGTCCAACTTACTAAAGGCTGGAATTAGTCTTTTTGCTGTTGATGAAGCCCATTGCATATCGGAATGGGGACATGATTTTAGGATGGAATACAAGCATTTAGACAAGTTACGTGAGGTCTTGCTTGATGTTCCTTTTGTTGGTCTAACTGCAACTGCTACTGAAAAGTAAGCATCTTTTGCTTTGGCTGTTAGTGAAGCATATCATTGCTGTACTTTAAAATGATTCTGATACACATTTTGTGCCTTTTTTATCTTGTATATATTCGCTCTCCAATTGTTCGTTGACAAATTTGTTTATAGTTGTAATTGCAAGTCCTTGTCAAGATCATGGTTCTTTACTTTTACGTGAACTTTATCACCATGCTTTGCTTGTGTTGGATTCAAATTTCAGTCCATTTCAGCCTTCTATCTGCCCTGTCTGTCTATTTATCTATTTCTCTCTCATGTTCCCTTTCCTTTTCCACAATTAATAGCAAGAAGGGTACATGCTGGAGAATGATAGAATTATAAAATGAGGGTAGTTTGACCTATAAAGACTGACTAGAAACTAACTCTTTTTTAGTATTTTATTATGTCATCAAAATAATCATAAACTGATAAACAGGAGAATTGAAATTAATCTCTTGAGGTATTGAAATCTATTTAAGAAGTTGATTAGGTGCAATATGGAAGGGAAGGAGAGCCAGGTCTTGAATGTATTGGGTTTGGAAGCAGTGCTTCTTTTCTACGGCACTGATTCGTATCTTCCTCTCCGATCTGGTATTCTGTTATCCAATTCATAGATTTCGAGAGATAGAGGACTTTTGTTCGTAAGCATTGCATATTGTTCTATGTTCTGATCTAGTTCTGCAAGAAGCCTACTAGGTTTCTTAAATTTTTAAATTGATGCTGTTTGTGGAAAAAATAAATTACCAGGCTCTGGAGTCACTAAACCACCTCTGCAGAATTCAAACTTGTTTCTGTTGAAATCTGTTGAAGGTCTCGTAAGATATTTCTCTTTGATTTAAATCTTTACTGGTACAGTGATTCCTGCCGTGTTTCACATACTGTGTACTTCAGGTGGTTTCGTTCTCTTTTCCATTTTACTACATCTTGTCATCAAAAAAGTATTTTGTTACCTGTGTTGAACACTATTATGAGCATTGCTATAGTAATGGATTAAAATTGATCAATATTTCTAAATTAATTAATGAATTTATGCGACACTTCTTTTTGTTACATTGTCATTTGTCATGGTTCTTTTAATTAATAGTATACTGTAGCTGTATTTAGATTAAAGAAAAACATACAGTCATGTTAATTTCTGTGCTTTATTTCCAGGGTTCGATTTGACATCATCAGTTCCCTGAAGATGGTTAACCCTTATGTTACAATTGGTTCATTTGATCGGACAAACCTTTTCTATGGTGTCAAACTATTGAACCGTGGACAATCTTTTGTTGATGAGCTTGTGCGGCAAATTTCAAAAGAAGTTGCTACTGGTGGTTCAACTATAATTTATTGCACGACAATCAAAGATGTAGAGCAGGTAATGTGCTAGAAATATTACAAACGAATCCCAAAATAGTTTTCTATCTTGTCCTTTGTTGAAGGAGAATGAAAGATTTTGCACGACTCAACACTTGGTAAACTGCCGAAGGGACAGATTGCTTGATGACTCGTTAAGATTTTTTAGTTATTATGCACAATAATTTAAGGTGGAGCTGTATGGTACTATATAGGATATTCATTCATGATTCAAGACAAATATGAGAACTTTCAACCTATTGTGTAATAGGAAAAAATTGCAAAACTCATGCTAACACCAAGTGTGCCTTCTTAGATATGGAAAAAAAATAAAAAAAAAACTAAATCTTTTGCATTGAAATAGCCACAGAGTTCACTATATCTGGTTACTTATCATGATGGTTTGTCAAAAACTGAAATAATCTATCTTTCTGTTTTGGCTACTAAACTCTTGTTTGCATTTTGTTGTCTAAATTCTGTTCGTCGTCTGCAGCCTTTTTTAATTTTGTATCTTGTTTTTTATTGTTTTAAATAGATATTCAAGTCATTTACAGAAGCAGGCATTGAGGCAGGAATGTACCATGGCCAAATGAATGGAAAAGATCGAGAGGAGTCTCATAGGTGAATGTTCTTTCTTATTTTAGAACACGAATAAAATTTAACCTCTGATCACTGCAACCCTGTTCTCTAATTTTTGAAGATGCTTCAATGGTTTGAACCTAACTGAACTTTGTTCTAATCTATTCGCAGATTATTTGTTAGAGATGAACTGCAAGTCATGGTGGCCACCATTGCCTTTGGCATGGGCATAGATAAACCTAACATTAGACAAGTGATTCACTATGGTTGCCCTAAAAGCCTAGAGTCCTACTACCAGGAAAGTGGACGATGTGGTAGAGATGGTATAGCTTCTGTTTGTTGGCTTTACTACACAAGAAGTGACTTTGCAAAGGGCGACTTTTACTGTGGAGATGTAAAATCAGTATGTGTATTTATATTTATCTGAAAAAGTTTGGCTAAGGATTTATTTGTAGTTAAATGAGCATTGAAGCTGCTTACTTCTTGCATATTGTCCCCATATAAGTTATCCCCATTCTCCTACTAATATTTAAGTCTCCCATGTACCAGGAAAAACAAAGAAAAGCTGTTATGGAGTCATTGCTTGCTGCTGAACGCTATTGTGTGCTGACAACATGCAGAAGAAAGTTCTTGCTTGAATACTTTGGGGAAAAAATTTCAGCTGATAGATGCGGTTTGCCTTTTACTTAGATGCTTCATTATTGTCCTTGTAAAATTATATCTTAAACTTAATAGCTTGTCATTGTTACTTTATTGACTTTATACAATTAGGGGAATCGGGAATAGTGTGGTTAATCCTAATACCCCACTCAAGGTGGATCATGTGTGTCATATGCTCCCAAGCTTGCTAAATAAGGTTAAATATAGGCTCTCTAAGGGACTTACAAAATATATCAGCTAACTGGACAAGTTGAAAAACCAATAGCAATCTTTATCTTGACCGAAAGTAACCTTTTCTTATTTAGTTTACTCCAATTTTTATTTCTTTTATACGTGCTTTGTAGGGAACTGTGATAATTGCAAAGTGTTAAAGAAGGAGCGTGACATGTCAAAGGAAGCATTTCTTCTAATGGCTTGCATTCATTCATGCAACGGCAGATGGGGCCTTAATATGCCTATTGATGTCCTGCGTGGGTCTCGAGTAAGATTTTCAAAATTAAAGCTAGGAACTGTTTCATTTCAGTTTTAGAGAATTCATTTAGAGTTCTTGTTTGGTAGCATTAGTTTCTTATTCCTTTATTTAATCATGTACTCCCGTTTTTTTTTTCTGCGGTCATTGTTATCCTTGTGTTTTCACTAACAATATTTTTTTCTTTGGTTACTCTCAGAATTTAGAAGGAATAATATATTCTCTCATGTTAAATTATGAGGTCATTGGACCTATATATACATGAGCTTGCTGGCTATTTTAAGAAATATTAGCAACTGATCCTAAGGAGACAAATCCCTATAATTGTGGGATTGTCCTTAAATACATAATCCTAATATTAATATAAAGATATTGCTGTGATACAGAATAAAATTACATCAAGGATAAAATATAAAACTTCCTAAAATATAAAAGTAACGTGATTTTGACACTCCCCCTCAAGCTGGTGACTAGGTGTTCTCCATTCCTAGCTTGGATATAATTCTTTCAAAGTTGATGGCATTCAATCCTTTGGTGAGTATGTCTGCAAGTTGACTCTGAGTAGAAACATATGGGGTGCAAATCAAGCCACTATCCAGCTTCTCCTTAATAAAATGTCTGTCTACCTCGATATGTTTAGTTCCATCATGCTGGACTGGGTTATGGGCTATGCTAATTGCAGATTTATTGTCACAATATAACTTCATAGGTTTATCCCACCTTAGCTTCAAGTCTTCCAATATAATCTTCAGCCATAGAAGTTCACATATTCCTTGGGCCATTGCTCGAAATTCTGCTTCAGCACTCGATCTAGCTACTACACTTTGTTTTTTACTCTTCCATGTCACTAGGTTTCCACCAAGAAAGGTGTAGTATCCAGTGGTTGATCTTCTATCCACAACTGACCCTGCATAATCAACATTAGTATATGCTTCTAGAGCTACACTTTTGTTTCGTTTGAACAAAATCCCTCTTCCCGGAGTTCCTTTCAAATATTGAACAATTCTAAGGGCAGCTTGCAAATGTGCTTCCCTTGGTTGGTGCATAAATTGGCTGACTAGGCTCACAGCAAAAGCAATGTCTGGTCTAGTGTGAGATAAATATATAAGTCTGCCCACTAGTCTTTGATACATTTCCTTGTTCACTGCATTGTCCTCCTCAGCACTTCCCAACTTTATATTTGGATCAACGGGAGTACTTACTGGTTTGCAGGCTGTCTTCCCTGTTTCTTTAAGCAAATCAGTAATATATTTTTGTTGAGATATGAAAATTCCTTTCTTGGAATGGGCCACTTCAATTCCCAAAAAATATTTAAGTCTTCCTAATGTCTTAATCTCAAAGTTTGTAGCAAGACATTGACTTAATATTATCTGCTCCTCTTTGTCATCTCCGGTTACTATAATATCATCAACATACACCAATAATATTGTTACTCCCCCTGAAACTGAATGTTTGATGAATAAAGTGTGATCTCCTTGACTCTGTTTGTAGCCTAAATTTGTCATAACTTTGGTAAATCTTCCAAACCATGCTCTTGGGGACTGTTTCAACCCATATAGAGCCTTTTTTAGCTTGCAAACAGTTCCAACAGCAACCTGTCCATCATAACCAGGGGGCAAATCCATGTATATTTCTTCTTCAAGCTCTCCATGCAGGAATGCATTCTTCACATCAAATTGCTACAGATCCCAATCATGATTTGCTGCTAATGACAGTATTACTCTAACTGTGTTCATCTTAGCAACAGGGGCAAATGTCTCCAAGTAGTCCACTCCATATGTTTGAGTGAATCCTTTGGCCACTAACCTTGCCTTGTAACGTTCAATGGTCCCATCAGCCCGATACTTTATAGTATATACCCATTTACAACCTACTGGTTTTTTTCCAATTGGTAAAGTAACAAGTTCCCAAGTATTGTTCTTGTTTAATGCCTCAATTTCCACATCCATGGCTTGTTTCCATTTCCTATTAGATAATGCTTCAGATACAGTGGAAGGTGTGGGTGTAGAGTTTAAGTTTGTGAGAAAGGTTTTATGGGTAGGAGAGAAATTTTCAAAGGATAGAAAATTTGATAGAGGGTAAAGTGGCTGTTTGGTACATGTTCTGGTTCCTTTTCTAAGGGCAATGGGAAGATCTAGGTTTTGATCCACCTGTGCTTCTGAATTATTCAAGACAAACTCATTAGAATTATTGGAATTTATAGGATTAGAAACTATTACCTCTTGTAACAATGGGTTGGATTCTTGGATATGGATAGATTTTGGAATGGCCTTTTCTCTCCTTGAATATACCAGATTTTTCCCAAATTTTCCACCATGTTAGGTGCAGGTTCAGCCGTTGGTTTAGGTACTTGTTCAGTTCCTGCTATTGGTTGAGGTGTTTGTTCAGGTCCAGCTGCTGGTTCAGGTGTTGGTTTTATTCCTCTCTCAGTTTCAGTCCTAATTTCAGGTCCAAATGCTATATTTGGAAGCATGAGAGACTCATCTTCCTCTCTTACACTCTCCCCTTGAAGATGAGGTTGAAAGTAGCTCTCTTTTTCATTGAACGTGACATCCCTTGACACAAAGAATCTCTTTGATGGGGGGTGGAAACATTTGTATCCCTTTTGTGTGGTTGAGTATCCTAAGAATACACATTTGACAGCCCTAGGATCCAACTTTCCCCTTTCATTACTATGAACATGCACAAAGGATATGCACCCAAATATTCTAGGTTTGAGTTTATTTGTAGAGTCTAGGTGTGGGTAGAATGAGGATAGGACATCCATGGGACTTTTTGATGCTAAGATTTTAGAGGGTAACATATTTATTAGGTAGGTGGCAGTAAGAAGGGCTTCCCCCCAAAATTTCTTAGAAACATAATTTTGAAAAAGTAGAGCTCTAATTTGGTCTAACAAATGCCCATTTTTCCTTTCTGCAATCCCATTCTGTTGGGGTGTGTTAACACATGAACACTCATGAATTATTCCTTCCTTTTGACAAAAAGAGTTGAGAACAAGATTGAAATAGTCCTTGGCATTATCAGACTTAATTCTTTTTATATTAACACCAAATTGATTTTTAATCATAGAGACAAACTGGATAAACCTGGAGCTGACCTCGGATTTTTGTTTCAATAGGAAAACCCATGTCACCCGGGTACAATCATCTATAAAGGTTAAGAACCATCTAGCACCTGAGATATTAGAAACATTAGAAGGACCCCAAACATTAGTATGAACAAGAACAAAAGGTGAGGGACTAATTTTATTGCTAACAGGGAAAGGTACACGCTTGTGTTTAGCAAGCTCACACACCTCACAATGGAGACTCTCCACATCTAAATTCTTAAACAAGGAAGGGAATATCAATTTTACAACTCCAAATGAAGGGTGTCCTAACCTACAATGGTATAATTGAGCTTTCTCTTTACTGGTCATTATGGATTCAGATATGAGAGAGTGACTTTTAATAGGTAGATTGGGATCCTCCATGTAGTATAAGCCATTCCATTCTCTAGCATGTCCAATCGTCCTCCCCGAGTTCTTGTCCTACAATATACAATAGTTGTTATGAAAAACAACGTTACAAGAGAGATCTTTCGTTAATTTTTGAACAGAAATCAGATTGGTAGATAGTTTAGGGACATGGAGAACATTTTTCAAGGTTATAGATGGGCTAATTTTAACATCTCCTTGTCCTGCAGCAGTTATAAAAGTTCCATCTGCTGTAGAAATTTTCTTGTTGCTAGGGCATGGGAAATATGTGGAGAAGTATTTGGGTAAAGGGGTCATATGGTCAGTGGCTCCAGAATCTAATATCCAATAATGGGTAAAGGGTGTATCTGAAACATTAAGTCTAAAAGAAAATGGAAACTTACCAGAATATGTTAAGGAGCACGTACCTGTGGGTTTCTCCAATTTACTAAGGAAAGATCTTACCCTCTCTATGTCTTCATGATTCAGCTGGACATATTCTTCACTTTGTCCTTTAGCAATGTGTGCTTGCCTATGCTCTTCCTTTTTTAGAGGACCTCCTTTCTGCCCCCATTCTCGGCTTGGAGGTTTTCCATGTAATTTCCAGCAGTTCTCTCTTGTGTGGCGTGGCTTATTGCAATAGGTACACCAAACTTCGTCATGTTTTTTCTCCAAACTGTTTTTTCTCTGGTTGGCTATCATGGCTGATCCTCCTTCAATCATCATTGCTGAACTTTCAGTAGTTGGGGTCTCTAACATCAGTCCTCTCCTGCTTTCTTCACTCATGATAATGGCTACCACTTCATTAAGCCCTGGGACTTTCTCCTTTCCCAAGATTTGGATTCGGACCTGGTCATATTCAGGATTCAGGCCTACCAAGAAATCATAGACTTTATCTTGTGCAATATACTCCTTAAGGATTGTTGAATCTTCTGCACACTTTGTCTTTATAACTCGATAATGATCTAATTCCATCCATAAGGATTTGAGTTGATTGGCATATTCTGTGACTGATTTGTTTCCTTATTTGGCAACCACAGTTTTCACCTTTACATCATATATTTGGGCAACATCCTTGGCCTTCGAATAGGTTTGTTCTACTGCCTCCCAAATTTCCTTCGTCGATTTAAGAAACATGCAGGTATCACTAATTTCCGGGACCATTGAATTCCACAACCATGCCATGATCATGGAGTCTTCTTCATCCCATGTTTTGAAATTGGGATCCGCTTCATCAGGAGCATTGCCAATTATATGGCTGCCCTTTCCTTTTCCTTTCAAGATGGTCCTAATGAGTTGAGACCATTTGAGATATTTTTTTCCATTTAATCTATAAGCAGAATGAACATTCTGCAACTCCCCAGAAATCTGGGATCTGTCCCCAGTTTCCGAAATAGGGTTCACGATCTCAGCCATCACAGGTTGGGATAGATTGCACAACAATGAAGGTTATACGAAAAGGTTTTAAGATTGCACAACAATGAAGGCTGCGGCAAGGGCTTAGGGTTTGTAATCACAAGATGACGGCTACGATTTAGGGTTTACAGGCACAGTTAGAGACTCCCAAGGATCGGGAGCTCTGATACCATCTCAGAATTTAGAAGGAATAATATATTCTCTCATGTTAAATTATGAGGTCATTGGACCTATATATACATGAGCCTGCTGGCTATTTTAGAAAATATTAGCAACTGATCCTAAGGTGACAAATCCCTATAATTGTGGGATTGTCCTTAAATACATAATCCTAATATTAATATAAAGATACTGCTGTGATACAGAATAAAATTACATCAAGGATAAAATATAAAACTTCCTAAAATATAAAAGTAACGTGATTTTGACAGTTACTACTATCACTTATTGTTTACAATAAGTTGAGTATTATTTTTTTATCGTCATTTTTTTTCTGGGTTAGTTTATACCTATAGGTTGCCTTTAGCCTTGATAACTGTGGCTTATTTTCTTATGTCCCTTTCAAGTATGATTGTGTCTAATTGTCTATCTACTATCCATTAGGTGTTTAGAGAAATAACTGAACTTCTACAAACAGATGAAAGTTGCGTGCAAATTTAAATAACGAAGCTGTAAATGTAATTTTGAATGAAAGAATGCTATTGGATCGCTATACTGTAGGCTAGCACTACAAACTGTACCAATCATATGCTCTATTCTTAATACAATTAAAAGAAAAAAAACTAAAAAAGTGGGGGGGGGGGGCATAATTGAGAACTGTTTGACGGTAGACAATTTGGAAATTTTGTGTGATGATAGGTCTAAGGATGGGAAGTTTTGGTCTACAGAATGCAAAATTAAATAGAGTATTGAAGTAATGATTCTGACAGAATGATTAAAAACCATGAACTTTACAGTTGCACAAAGAAAATAAATACACTAAATTTAGATATTTTAAACTAACAAATCTCATTTCTTCATTTATATGATCCTAAAATTGTTCAAAATGAACATTTCAGTTATTCAACTGCACAAAAAGCTCTCTTAGTTCATAATGACAAGGTGGCTTTTAACAAACCTATAAACCCTGTTTCCTCTTATTCCTAGTGACAAACATTGAAGCCTTAGTGCATATGGATTTTGATGTGACATGGTAGACGAGCATATTCAAATCCTCGAGTACCCAAAATGATTTTGAATCTAGCAATTTGGCACCTTCTTTTTGCTGTCTGTGGTTACTGCACTGCTTTAAGAATACCCTCTAGTTGGTATACTCTAAAAGCATAAGTATCATTTAGTTTTCATTCATCCTTAACCTTTATTGTTGCCTTTAAATTTATTTAGTGGTTCCAACTGTTGATAGTTGTATTAGCTTGTAACTTGTAGGTCAAGAAAATTCTTGAGGCTCAGTTTGATAAGCTTCCACTTCATGGGCTGGGGAAAAATTATCCAGCAAATTGGTGGAAATCACTTGGGCATCAATTGATTTCTAAAGGTATTGAGTGGAAATAATTTTCCAAGTTACGATAAGTTACGTTGAAACAGTTCTGATTGACATTCTCAGTTCAGGGATAGTTTGGAAGCAAAGCATTTTCTGTTGCTCTGTTTAAGTTGACTGCCTGTCTTTTTGGGCAATTTGAATCATTAGAAGGCAGTTTTAACGTTGTAAATAATTTGCTGTATAAAGTATTTGTTGTGAAAAATGAAATCACATTTTCTGGTTTCTGTTGGCTTGTTCGCTGTCCCTTGTTTTCATTTTCTAAGTCTTGGGTATGTTCGGATTGCCAGCACTAGGTTAGATGGTACGACACCATTGATGAAAGTCTGCCTGTTTCTCGCTTTGATTATTTGAGTGAATATGTTACATAGAAGCATAAGAAACCCCTTTATTTTTCATTTTTATTCAATCCACAGAGGGTTTGGGTTTATTTCTTGCTTTAACTAGAGCTTTTTTAGCTAGTAGCAGTATCTACTAGAATAGGTATTAAATAAAAGGTAGGAAGTAATTGAATTGGAAAATTATTATATGCTTACCTATGTGTCGTACTTAGGACTCTAGTTTTGATCTTTGCTCTTCCCTATAATTGTATCAGAATTCTACCAATATAAATGAGAACATATGAGAGGAGTGAACAAGCTCTCTCAAATATAGTCTCTTTTATTTATCTCAACTTGGTATCAAAGTGGGTTGATCCCTCTCTGCTGGTCTCAGTCTTAGGCAAATATTCACCGTCCTCCGTCCCCATCGCCGTTCGTCACTGGCGTAGTTTTCTCGGGGAACCACCGGATATGGAGCGCCTCTCCAAGCGACGACCAACCTTGCCAGTCTTAGAAGCTGAAAAAGCCCCCCAGGCCACCACACACACTCTTCTCCGCTGCTGCTAGGCACATGACGTCCAGACGTAGTCTTCCTCTCACTATCTCCTCCATACGACTCGCTAGACATCCTTGTCTCCTTCTAATCGTGACCACTGGTTCTTTTGGTGAGGTTGAAAGTCAAAGCTAGGGTTCTCTTTTTTGGTCTCTTATTGTTTTTTTTTTTCTTTTTGGTCAACAGAAATGGCTTCAGACATGTTGTCTCTTCTCTGGACTCCTACCATTACCTCTGAATAACTGAATGGAAAAAACTATCTCTTGGTCGGCTTCGGTCAAACTTTGGTTCCTTAGCTAGGATTCCACGATCACCTTGAACAAGATGGGAGTAATGTACCATCTGATCAAGTTGAATAGTGGAAGAGAACTGATTTTTAGTTATGTGAGTTATTGTGGCAATATGTGGAACCCAAATTATTGATTACTCTTACATCGCTTAAAACGTGTCACTCCTTATGGAAAAAGGCTCAGAATATATTTGCAAACAATATTCAACGCCTTTATGATTCTGCCGATAGGCTTGCTTCTCTTAAAGAGACCAGGACATGATGTCTTTTATGAGTGAAGCCCAATCTGTTGTTGAAGAATTAGAAATGTTCTTAGAGGTTGAGTCATTGGACGAGATCAAGAAGAAGTTGGATAAATTCTATATGGTGATGATTCTCCATGCCATGCCATACATCTAGACTTTGAATATGTTAGAGATAAACTTTTAACAAGTCACGAAGTCCCATCTATGGAAGACTTGACAACACAACTCCTTTGGGTTCCAACACTTCAAAGCAAGAATGTTCAAGAACCTGCAAAATGTGCTGTTATGGTTTCCACACATGGAAGGGGAGGACATAATACTAGAGGACATGGTGGTAGGGGACGTTCTCAATGCACTTACTGGAAGAGAATGCGTCACGTTCAAGAGAATTGTTTCTCTCTGCACGACTTTCCTGACAAGACAACCAATGTCTCTAAAATTGAAGTTGTTGCCCAAATTCTCTAAATTTGAAGTTGTTGAACCCAAATTCTCACAATCCGTGGAAGGTCAAAGCCATGGATAATTGACTCTAGTGCTATTGATCACATTTATGGTAATACCTCTTTGCTCTCCTCCTTTTCTTTAAAAAAAATCCTCATTTCATAACCTTAGCCAATGGTTCTTCCTAGGAAGTTAGTCAAGTTCCGCTTTCTCCTTTCTTAAATCTAAAATCTGTTCGTTTTGTTCCTGCTTGCCCTTTCAATCTTATCTCTTTAAGTCAATTAATCGAGTCGTTCAATAACCTTTGCTGCCAATTCCTTCTTTATAGGAAAACGTGGTATTGGGCGACTAATTGGAAAAGGACACGAACCTAGAGGTTTATATAACTTTGGAACTAGTCCACATGTGTCTTGTTTTGTATCTCTATCTGCTAAACTTTTACATGATCGTTTGGGACATCCTTACTTGTCAAAATTAAAAAGAAAAACATTCCCTAATCTGAGTAGCCTTTTGATGTTAGAATGTGAGGCCTGTCAGCTAGGAAAACATGTTAGAATTTCGTTTCTTAAAAAGTCAGAGTCAAGATCCAATTCAAGATCCAATTCTGTTTTTTCTATCGTCCATTTCAATATTTGTCGAGTCGTGTCTCATCTTTTGGTTTTAAGTATTTTGTTACTTTCATTGATGAATATTTTAGATGTACTTGGGTTTATCTTACAAAGGATTGTTCAGAATTTTTGTCTATCTTTACATCCTTTTTTAATGAAATAAAAAATCAATTTGGCCAAGTAATTAAAATTTCACAAAGTGACAATGCCAAAGAGTACTTCTCGTCTAATTTATCTGCAGTTTAAGTTCACATGGCATTTTACACCAGTCTACTTGTCCTCACACACTTCAACAAAATGGTATTACAGAGAGGAAAAATAGACACTTGGTTGAGACTGCCCGTACCTTATTGCTTGGTGCCAATATACCGGTCCATCATTAGGGCCATGCTATAGCTGCATGTTTTCTAATTAACAGAATGCCGTCCTCTTCTCTCAACAATAAGGTTCTTTATTCCATTCTTTTTCCAAATGAGGCTCTCTTTCATGTTTCCCCCCGCCATGTTTGGTTGTGTTTGTTTTGTTCATGATTTATCTCTAGGGTTGGATAAACTCTCTGCCAGTGCTATTAAATGTGTCTTCTTGGATTATTCTTGGTTTTCAAAAAGGGTATCGTTGCTACTGTCCTGAAACCAAGAAGTATTACATGTTTGTTAATATCACCTTCTTTGAACATACTCCTTTCTTCTGTCTGTCTAAGATGTCTCTTTCACCCAACAGGTCTTCCCTATACCATTAGTTGAGTTTAGTGTTCCTCTTGCTCCTAACAATATTATTTCTTGGAAGGAAATATTATTTCCTGGAAAATTAAGAAACAAAACGTAGTTGCCCCATCAACTGCTGAAACTGAATATAGGGCAATGACATCTCTTGTGAACTTTTGTTCAGGAAAAGTTGTCGTCTAAAGAAATTTATACTGAATTTGTAGGATCCAATAAGGGGCTCTTGAATTGATTTTATTTGTTCCAAGCTTGGAACACACAATTTGAGGAGTGTTAGAATAGGTATTAAATAGGTAGTAGTTGTATTGGGAAGCTACTATATGTTATACTTATGAGCTGTACCTAGGACTCTAGTTTTGATCTTTGCTCTTCCTTATAATTGTATCAGAATACTACCAATATAAATATGAGAACATATGAGAGGAATGATCAAGCTCTCCCAAATATAGTCTCTTTTATTTATCTCTACTGTATCAATATACGTCTATACAAAGAAAAAAATGCATTTGAAAAATAATTGCCTTTTTTTTCTGTTTTCAAACATAATTTTAATTCTTCATACATTTCTTGCTATTTATTTGGTACTGGTAATTCTATTTCTTGCTTCAGTATATTTTAAATATTACTATTCACAATCTTTGTCAAAAAATGACAATCTTTTATACTACACAGTAAATTCTGTTACAAGAAATTGCTAGATGCAAGTTATAATGGACTCCTATTGTTCTACAGGTTATTTGAAGGAGACTCTTAGCGACGTATACAGAACTATAAGGTAGATTCTTCAGGTTATTTGGTAGATTTCAGTAGTTATTTGAAGTCTTTGTATGCTACTATCTGTTAACTGAAAGTAGGATGAAAAGAATAATTTATGCACAGATACCTTTGTGGAAAATAATGATTCCTCATGGAGGAAAAGTTTACATATAATTATGACTGGGATTTCGAGAGTCCTGCTAACATTCCAAAAACTGTCCTATCCCCTTCCAACTCCCTGTTTATCCTCCCCGTAACTACTACTAATTTTATGTTGCCCTTATCCACCTCATCATCCAGACTGTTAATAGAGCCGGACTTCTCTAATTGGGCATCCTACTTCTATTATAATTTTTCATATTTGGGACCTAAAAATGTCAAAACACATCTATTATGCAACTTTTGAGTTTCTTAGTGTTTTAGTGTGTTTCACAACTGAAGCTATATTTAGACGTAAAATTTCTTCTTCATGAATCAGTGTCAGTTCAAAAGGAGAGCAGTTTTTGGCTTCTTCTAGACCAGATTATCAACCTCCTCTGGTTTTGACATTGACTGCTGAAATGCTTGAAGAAGATAATGGAAACACACAAGAAGAATTCAAAACTTTATCCACTTCAGAATTAGAAGGTTTTTCAGAGGTTGGTAATTAAGTGGTTTGATCTTTATCCAACATCTTTTCTTGCTTTTCTTTTTTTCTAATCATTAATGAAGCTTCTTGAATAGGTGCTTGACAATTATATGTATACGTAAGATAAATAAGCCATTTATCCATGAAAGATAAGAAAAAGATAAACAGCAATCTTATTGTTTCCAAATTTTGTTTATACGAGACATTATATTAATTCTAAATCTGTGTGCTGTACTTCTATCCTCAGGCCGAGAGAAAGCTCCACCAAATGCTTTTGGAAGAAAGATTAGAGCTTGCAAGAAGCGTTGGAACAGCTCCGTATAGTTTTTATTTTTTAACAATTTGACGGATATTGATTCTTAGTTTCTTTTATGCATAGTTTCATCATACAGCTGTTATACTGTCTTTGTAGATATGCTATTTGTGGTGATCAAACGATCAGGAAAATTGCTTTGACAAGACCATCTACAAAAGCAAGACTAGCAAACATTAATGGTGTAAATCAGGTAACCCTTCAATGTTTTGAAGATGTCTGTAAACTGGACCAGCCCTAATGGTTCAAGAAGAAATAGCAGAAACTTATCAAAATGGCTTTAGCAAACTTAAATTATTTATTAATTTCCTAATTCAGCTTTAGTAAGTATAAAATTCTTGGCAGCAATTACGTGTATGTAGAAATCTCCCAATTGCGAAGGTTTGTTGAAATACTATGAAATGGTTTGCTAGATTTCCAAACAGGGGGAGAAATTATTGTTGCAAGCAGTGTGAACTAGTTAATCCTCTGAATAAGCAATCTCCTTGACAGTAGTTTACCTTCCAATGATCAGTAATCACATATCAGACCTGCTGCTTTGTAAAATTTATTTGGCCCGTAAACATGTCTTTAGATAACTGAAGCATTTTTATTTTATACCTTCTGTCTTTGTCATTTGAAATACTAACTTCAAGCAACATTGTACAGCACCTAGTGACGAAATATGGAGATCATTTTCTTCAAGTTATTCGGAAACTGTCGCAAGGACTAAACCTATCATTGGATGGGGAAGAAAAGGTTCCAATGGCTAGTTTACAAACTAAAGAAGTAACGAAAGTATCTCCACTAACCAACAAATCCAAGAAGTTGACATCAGCAAAGTTTGAAGCATGGAAAATGTGGCATGAAGATGGTCTTTCTATTTACGATATTGCTGTATGCCGTTCAAATCTGCTGTTACTAATAAAGATCTATACTTCACAATTTCATTGTATAACTTTATGTCATATTAGTCTGTTGTTACTAAAGAAGATCTGTGCCCACATGTTTCACTGTATAACTACTTTATCTACTGACTCCTCTTTCCATAATCTCAGAACTTAAAAGATAGATCGGCTCCTATAAAAGAACAAACTGTTGCTGAATATCTGCTGGAAGCTGCTCAAGAAGGATTACCTTTCGATTGGGTTAGATTCAGCAAGATGATAGGACTGACACAAGAGATCATATCAGAAATTCAGGGTGCTATTTCAAAAGTTGGATCTACTGACAAGCTGAAGCCTATAAAAAATGAATTGCCAGAAGATGTAAGTTCAGATTTCCTACCTTCATGATTTGAGTACATCTATCTTGGTATTTATGCAAATATATGGTGCAATATATTTCATTCTACTGCTGTATCCTCTACGGCGACAACTTCATGATTTTAGGTTTACTTGTAAGTTGTAGGTATCTGCTTCTTTGTTTTTCTAGAATCATGTTTCACTCTTGACTATGTGGTTATCAATTGATCAATGGACAAGGTCAACAACAACCAAGTGTAGAAAGAATTTGTAGATGATGGCTTGAGTTGTGTAGTCAGGTTTCAAAAGTTTTTACCAACGAGATACTATTTTTCTCTCATGTGAAGTTCTTTTTACGTTGTAATTTGTAAATATTAATCATTAAACACTGAAATGGAAATGTCCCAAAACCCTGACGACATTGGAAGGTAACCCTGAACTGCTTATTGCTTCATTAAATTTGAGATTGAATAATTTGTTATGGTGCAGATAAGTTATCAGCACATCAAAACTTATTTGTCAATGCGAAACTGTGGTATATCCTTGGAAACAATTCAATCCGGAAGTAACCAGACCGGGAAGGATGATGAACTTGCACACAATGCTTCAAATTTGTCAGACTCTACTTTAGAAACATGTCCTGACAGGCATTGTGAAGATGACATTTCTGCAAAAAGTTTGGCCGAACAACGCCACTTAGAAATGGATGAGGATGAGGTACCTTTACCTGTCAACAGTTCTGAGGAACGGAAGCTTTCAAATGCCAGTGAAGGGGATTTCACAAGAAAACGACAAAAGGTCAGTGAAACGAAGGAAGTAAATTCAACTAAATTGAAGGCTACAGCGAGTTCTGTTGTAGAGTGGATGAAGAACCTTGATGAAGGGGTAAGTGGAGACTTGTTTTTGTTTCTGACGACTTTCTGAAATATGTATATGCGTGTGCCTATATGTATATGCTTTACTTTGTAATTATAATTGTAAGAAAATATGTTGTTTATTGGTTTCAGGCTACGTTGAGCACTGTTTTGGAACACTTCAATGGATCCAGTGAAGATTCTGTGGTTGAACTGCTAAATTGCTTAGAGTGTGACTTTCTAATATATAGGAAAGGGAACGTGTATAGGGTTTTGTAACAAAGTTTATGATCAGGTTATAGATTACGCTTGTGAAAAACTATTTCTTTGTAGTATGTTGCATTTTCGCTACAATGTTATGTATTGAGTAATGATAATATTTGCAAATACTAGTCATTTCGTAGCAGTTATAGGTTGGTTATAGATTACTTTGACCGCTCGTTTTAATTGTTCGCTTTTAGTTGTAATAATTTTTAGCTATTCATATTAAGTCTTAGCTTCATGGTTCCATGGGATAAATAACAAATATAATAGAATGTTCTGTATCATTAGTTTATGTAATTTTGTAAAGAAATGGTTTATAAAATGACCTTCAATGCATTTTATACGTTTTCATTAAATATATAACTTAAACTATAATTTTGGACATTTTTTTAGTTCTTAACGTGATTTGTTCTCGTACACATAGGTTGTCCAAGCATCCTTTTACCACGAATTTTTGAACTAGTGAAATTTATTTTCACTTCAGACCAGTTGAGACATTTATACCAACCGTTAACAGAACCGTGGAAAAAAAAAAAAAAAAAAAAAAAAAAAAAAAAAAAAAAAAAACTCAACCATGAAAGATTCCTGGACTAGATTCATCAGGGACCCTAAGGCATGACTCGTTCTCACAATAATAAGGTGCCATCAACAAATGGGACAGAACATAATCTTCATGCATTGTTAAGAAAATGAGGCAAATAAGGAAGTCAAAACTATAGTTAGTTTAATCTCCTCCCCACCAACACTAAAACAAGGGAACAAGGTTAACTGTAATATATATTTGAAAAGAATTGCAAATTCTCATGAAAATGTTAATCTCTATGTAAAGCATCTTCAAGATCCAGTTCCACCCCTATGCGATTTTTTAAAACGGTAGTAGCATGTAAAGGTGTTTTGCACTTGCACTGGAGCTCCTTGAATCTCTCAATGTCAAAATTATGCCTCTTGCAAAGTTTCCTCTGCCTTGAAAGAAAAAGCCTCTTCATCAAGTCTTGGTAAGTAGGGTCTCTTGAAGTGAACAAAAAGTATGCATAGCCTATGACCAACCCTGTGGTTGTGGTAAAAAATGCAATTGGTTCCATTACATCCCATGAAAATTCCCAGAATGTTAGCCGGAAGAAGAGGCTCACGGTCACTATGCTGAATCCTAGTCCAGACCAGAGGATGCGCCGCACCTGTTTATGTGCCAACACATCAATTTCCTCTTTCTTCTCCTGCAGAATCTTCAACTCCTCCCTTATAGGATCGTTGTCAGCAGTCAGTGCCAGTGGAACGGCTCTGCGAACCAGATCTACCACCTGAAGCACAGAACAGCATAAACATAATCAGTGAATTTAGAAACCTTTCCACACTACTATGACAGAATTGAATTGCATATCACTTTCTAATGTCTTTTTCAAAACAGTTTTCTGAAGTTTAGACAAACATACTGCTAAGATTCTACAGACAGTTTGTACCAGACCAAACAGACCATACAGAACTTAAGGAATCACAAATTATTTTCTACTGTTGTTTAGGTTCTGTCGTGGTTTTAGTTTGATGCATAGTAGCAGTTCAAATGAAAATAGTCCTGCACTGAAGTAGGTTTAGGCACGATAGTCCATGACAAACAGCTTGAAACACAACTGATTAGCTATACCTAACAATATTGGAATTTTTCATGAATACCACTCCCTATTATGTTTCGTTAGTGAATGCATCAGCCCCAAACCAGTAAAATTGTTCAAATGAATAATCTATGTCTTGGAACCTTTTGCATAACTAGCACATTAGAAGACTAAACTAAAATATTACAATCTTGTACGGCTGCACATGTCTATTTCGCCATTTATGATCTTCTAAGATGAAATAAACCTATGTAGTGACATAATAAGTTAACAAATTTACAGGGCGAGAAGAAAAAGAAAATCATAGTGATGTTAATATTCCGCAACTGAAAACAAGATTCCAGAATCTAGATATCTATATCAAGACAGGACAAGCATAATGAAAAGAGAGGTTGGATCTAAATCGATGATGTCATTGAGAGGATGCAATAAAATAATTTGGACCTGTAGTGTTCTTGAGAGCCAATGTTCTTAAAGTTTCTAAACTCAGTTTATTCTCTCTATTTCACAAAAAACCGGTAACTGAATCAGACTTGATCTAACTCAACTACCTAAAACTACAATGAAAGAGAAAGCAGGCAACACAAAGCATAAAACTACGAGAATCTACATTTGAATCAGTAATTGATAGATGAAAAAAAAAAAAAAATCACTCCCATCCACCATTGAGTTAAGCCAAAGGTTGAATCATGAGATTATTTCAGCTTGAATACCAAGAGTGCTAAAGTGTATATGCAGGATAAACTGAAGATTCACTAACAAAAACCCAAGAGTAACCTACATGCTAAAAGGGTGGACAATACAAGTAAAAATCCATTCAATTTTTTTCCTTTACACATACATATAATATTTCCCTGTGAAAAGAGATGTGTAATACATGGGTCAGGGAGGACCCTCCCACACTAAAAAGCAGGAAGAAAAGAAAAAAAAAAAAAAAGGCAA
>Ga0209700_105614_pt1 | contig 20836 bp, 14 predicted proteins | sample SiratroredBW_FD_187528 | JGI IMG/M metagenome (GOLD analysis project Ga0209700, IMG submission 187528) | Root nodule microbial communities of legume samples collected from California, USA - Siratro red BW (SPAdes) (version 2) | ecosystem: Host-associated > Plants > Roots > Nodule | place: USA... | reverse complement strand
TGATCGTATAAAAAAAAAAAAAAACGTATAGAAGTGCTGCACTTATGAAAATAACCACTATTTCAAGCGTAAAAACAATAGATGTCACGTTTTGTGTCCAGTAAAGACAGATTATAATTTTCCAGGTCAAATAAATTATAATCGTCAAATAAAAGTAATTTGTAGAAAAAAGTAAATGGAGAAGGAAAAAAACGTATTAAGAACTTCCTTCGAGGACAAGGTCCGAGAAAGAAAAGAACCCTCCTAAAAAGAATTGACCATCGCTCTAATCTTGAGAACTTCATATGCTTTTAATTTACAAGAAACGGGTTGCTTGCAACTTCAACGGAATTCCATTTCATTTACTGCATTTGTCGGTGAATTCATTGTTTTCAAAAACACGAGTTACTTTTAGAAATTAGAAAATAAATAACAATAATGCCAATTTTTTTAAAGTACAATGATAGAACGATAACTTATCTAAAATAAACGAATAAAATAATAATGATCGTTTTGAGCAAAATAACAAGGACGAAAAGACCGCTGTTCTGGGCGCAATTTACATTTACTTCGACTTGCTAAAACACGAACAGAGATTGTATAACATAACTAATGACCATCCAAAGTAAAAGAATAGCAAATTTTCTAAATCCATGAAAACATTTATTGCTAAAATTAGGGAATAATTTCCTTAATCAGAAGGATGACAATATATACATTAACTTAATCAGAAGGATGACAATATATACATTAAATTAATTGTCCAAGACAGCTAAATTAGAATAAACCCATTTACGGTAACCAAGTTTTAAAATTAAGCATAAATTCATTTTAGGCATCACTGTTTAGAAAGTGTCATTGATATGGTTTTTCATCTTTAACGTAGATGAGAAGCCTATTTCCAAAAAACATTTTGAATATAACGTAACTTCACACAGACAACAAAATCTTGAATCTATGGAATTAAATCATGATAACAGTAAGATAAAACATAGATAGGTAACTGAAATCAGTACGGTCCACCAAACAAAATCTCTGAAAGGAGTTGGTTTCTCTTCAGAACACTACAAACTAAACTGAAGTTTCCCAAAAAAGGTTCTCACTTGAGAGGAATAAACCTGGATGAGTGAGTAGCACCAATACCAGGTCTTCCGTGCTTAACGGGCTTGTATGAGATAGAAAACTCGGCCAAATAATGACCAATCATCTCTGGTTTGATTTCAACCTGGTTAAAGGTCTTGCCATTGTACACTCCAATGATGCTACCAATCATCTCAGGCACAATGATCATGTTGCGGAGGTGGGTACGCACTGGTTCTGGCTTCTCACCTGCTGGAGCTTCCCTTTTCTGTGACCAAAAAAAGCTTAAATATCAGAAAATCAATTCTAACACATCACCATACACTTCCCATTACGAAAATGAAAAATGAGCACGTATTATTGGATTGAACAGAGTTGAATATTAACTTTTAATTAAGAATTTGCCCACTATTCTTGTCCCCACTATATTGTTTTGGTCCCATAGGCACGTGTACTACTTCTAAAGCCCTTGAACATGCAAATGCGCTCCTCCAGTCTCTGGTTTGTTGAAAAAAATTTATCTTAAATGTTTCTTTTACTGCATTCGGTTTCATGGTGGGAATACTAAAAGTTGACATTAAGCACAGCCAAGCAAATTTTATAAATACAAAAATTTGCGGTTCTTGCTAAGTAAAATTGATTTCATTATACTGAAACAAACAGTATAACCTTACTCAATAACAGTTGTTAATGAAAACCACAAAAGCAATATTACCCCTCTCTATATCTCCAGTGCCTAAATCAAATAATCTTGTTTGCACATTTGCAGGAATGGAAATAAGTAAAATGATTTCGTTATACATCATGTTTTTTTTTACTATTCGGGTTGCGATGAAAAAATTATACAAGTTTAATAACAAACTTGCTGTTCGGATAAAACTATAAAAACATAAATTAAAATTCAACATAAACCAATTTTTCAAAATAATTCAAAAGCACCGCAGCAAAACACGCTAAATTAAAGATTTAGCAACGACAACTTTTGTGCAATGCAAAAATGAATTCATTCATAATAACTAGTAGGTGTAAAACATATCCAGCATATACAACAAATTGACGCCGTGGGAATCAAACTTGGAAACATAACAAGCAAATCAGAAACGAAGAGAGAAATAACAGAATACAGTACCGCTTTGCGGAGCTTCTTGATCAAGGCCATGGGCTTTCTGGTCAGGCCTCTCTGGAACCTTCTGCGAGCGCGAGCACTGAAAAGCTTGACGAGTTCATCGGTGGACATATCAAGAAGCGCATCGAGATCCACGCCTCTGAAACTGAACTTCTTGAACGTTCTCTTCTTTGGCACTCCTGCTGCCGCGACATCGACCTCAACGTCTGCCTGAAAATTCAATCAAAGCGATGAGAAGCATAAACCAACAGAGACATTGTTAGCGTCACTGCCGTGGGAGAGAAGCTCACCATTCTTGCCGCTTCCTAGGGTTTCAACAACAAGAAGCAGATCTGATGTTGTTTTGGTTAAATATGAGGGTTTTATGCGCGAACCCTAAACCATATAGAGTCGCGTGAGTTCCTGGACTGGGCTTCAACCAAAAAGCCCATTGAATTTCACTTTTGATTAGTAACAATTTGATTTGATATATATACATATAGACTTGGTTATATAATAATATTTATTAATATAAATTAATTAAAATTTAATTAGTTTTTTGAAAAATAACTAAATTATCTCATTACAAAATAATTAATCCAAATCGAATCATCGACATTAACCTTCGAAAGTCAAAGATTAGAGTGTCTAAATTTAAAACTAGAATGTGTGAGTTCTTGATCGAAGTCTTGATTTTGGGGTTTTATTTATTAAGATTTTTTTTTCATTTTGTAATTTTGTTCATTTTACATTTGGGTTTGTGATATTTTTTTTATATGTTATTATAACTTTTCTTGTATTCTTTTTATTCTTCACTAGACACAGATAAAATAATATCTCTTATTTGTAAAAGTTACTTGTCCGAATAACTTCAAAAAAATTAAGTGAGTTCAATTGTTATGTTATTATCTTTTTCAATTATAAAATTGTTTGAAATAAATATAACGAATGAAGAGTCTTCCTCGATCATGAAGGTGTAAATATGAAAATGAGAATCATGCTTTATTTGATTTTGTATTAGTAAATTCCTCTTGTTATTTTATGTTGTTAAACTTCTTGTAATCAACTATAAAAGGAGGATATTTTCGTTCTAATTGTAATTTTGTGAAGATATAATTTTCATGAAAGAAAAAGCGTGAACATGGCTTTGAATATTTCATTTTCTATTAAATATCCACTCAGTATTAATAATATGACATTTTTATTTTAAGATATAAAATAATTTTAAAAACTTAATTAAATATAAAAACTTAATTTTATGAGATGTTTCAAGGGCGTTGAAAAATAAAAAAGTATTAATTGTAATATTTTCCTTTCGAAAATAATAAAGTCCCTTGATTTAACGGCAACAACCCTGACTAACTCAAGGGCAGAACACACTTATTTTGTCTCTCACCGCTCCCAGAAGCTTATGAAATTTTTTGGCGTTAGAATTGGGCTTTTTAATTTGGGCCTAGTGTAAATAAAACAGAAGCCCAGACCAATAGTGAGGGAAGTATATAAGCGCCACGGGTCTCGAAAAGAAATCTGTTTTGTGTCTTTGAATTTGAGTTTGAGTTAAGGAGCGAAGAAGAAGATGTCGGGTATGGGTGACGGGTACGTGGGCACCGCCCAAGACGCGGTGAGGATTCGGCGGTTGGAGAAGCAGAGAGAGGCGGAGCGTCGGAAAATCCAAGAGCTCAAAACCAAGTCTGCCTCTGCCAAGGGCCAACCCGGTCTCCTCCAATTCGGCTCCAGCACTTCCGAGGTACCACGTTCCTTCAATTTCTCTATCTTTTCTTCTTTTAGGGTTCCGCTTTTCAATATGGCAACCATCTTAACTTTTCATGAATTTCAGATTCTGGAGACCGCCTTCAAAAAAGAAACCGTGGGTTTGGTCACCAGAGAGCAGTATGTAGAGAAGGTATGCTATCGTTTTCGTAACTTTACTTTTACATGCTATATATTGTGGCGCAACTGATGCTTTGCTTGTTCTTTATTTGTTAATTGTAGAGGGTTAATATTCAGAGCAAAATAGAGGAAGAAGAGAAGGAGAAACTTCAGAAGCAGCAGCAAGAGTTCGTCTGCTCCCCATTTTTGTTTTCTTTTTCTTTTTCTTTGTTTATTTAGTACTTATTCACAATCTCCAAACAGGGAGGAGGAGCTTCAGTTAGAAAAGCGTAAAAAAAGGAAGATCAAGGGCAATTCTCGATTGTCCTTTGCTGAGGATATTGACAGTGAACCCCAAGAGGAGGAGGAACCACGTCATAGTAAGTTGATGTTTGGACATAGCAAGTTATGTTTTTGTATTGGATCAAAAATTTAATATCGAGTGTTATTACTAGCTTATATTTAGAATAAAAACATTCGAGCATGTCAGATCACTTTAAAATCAAAATATAGCATGTTTGGGTTAGCTTCACTTTTGCCAAGGCCAATTTAGATTTACATGTTGAAGGCTAAAGCAACACAAAGTTGCTTGGTTTTCACAGTGTAACCGTGATTTCAGTTATAATCAAAATCAGTTTTTTTTTTAAATCAATTTTATTCAAAAATCTGTTTTGCAAACGCTCATCCAAACACACTCTAAATCACTTCACTTTACATCTCTGATTTTCTTTGCAGTTTCAAATTTAGATTTTTTTCTTTGTTTATCAATGTTGCGTCATATGCCACAAGGGGTTTAAACGGAGAATTGTGAACGTGTATAGATCAATGACATATAGAACACATAAAAAGACATTGAACCTTGCTATGTTTCTGGCAGATAATCTGGAAGCCAGTAGGTTAAGGCGTGGTAAACTTGGTAAAGACCCTACTGTTGAAACTGGCTTTCTACCTGACAGGTGTGTGTGGCATCTCTTCCTTTTCCTTTTTCCTTATTCTTTCTTACACCCCTTCCCTAGCTATGAAGCATGGGCACAACTCTCCAGTGTTGTGTTCCGGTGTCTCTTTGTTTGACACTGATACTTGTAGGATACCCATATTACACTGACACTGAAGTGCTGAATTTAAAAAATGGTTTTTTTGCGGCTCTGGCACGAGTCTAAATCGGGTGAGTTAACATGATAGACAGTTATTTTTTTGGAAGTTGGAAATTAGGAAACTTATTGTGTAAATTTCTATTATAATTATAGAAATAAAGAGTAGATTTTGTATAATCAGGAATATCTAGATTATGTATTAATTATTAGAATAGTCTTCTGTCACCACTTTTAAAATTGTTATATTTGACTAACTTTTGTATAGATGATTTTGAATATATAAATCTTGATTGTCAATTTAAATAATCTATAATGATTTTCAATATGTATATACAATATACAAGTATGTGTTGGAGTGTCCCTGTGCATGTCTGGTGTCTATGTCCATGCTTCATAGTTCCCTTGTATTCTTCCTTTATTTGTTGGTTGTTGCCCTAACGTTTGGGCATAGGAGTGCTGAGGATTCCTGTTCAGTGAGCGAGAGGCTGAGGAGCAAGCAGAGCGGGAAAGGCTGCGGAAACAGTGGCTTCGTGAGCAGGAGCAAATTCGAAGTGAGTATGCTGCATTAATACTTGTTTCCACTGAGAATCTTTGAACTGTTTTTGAAGCAATGCTAATAAAGGGTCAAGAAGTATAGATAATGCAATAGGATTATATATATATGTATATATATTAGATAAGTGGGGGAAATTATGCTTATTTAGCTGATGCAGAAAACACCCGACCATTTAATAGTTTATGCTTAATTAAGTTATTTCTGAACATCAGATGAACCTCTTGAAATCACGTACAGCTACTGGGATGGAACTGGCCACAGGCGTGTGATCCAGGCAAGTAAACACCATATGCTTCAACTTCTCAAATTCTTGAACATGCCTTTACTATGTATGATCGTATGACTTGGTGTCTGAATCATTTTATATTATGATTCAGGTGCGCAAGGGTGACAGCATAGGAGAGTTTCTTCGAGCAGTTCAACAGCAGCTTGCCCCTGAATTCCGAGAGATTCGAACAACTTCAGTAGAAAATTTGTTATATGTGAAAGAAGACCTTATCATTCCTCATGTATGTACTTTTAGTTGGTTTTGATTAAAATTTGCTATCTTTTTTGGAGTATAGTGTGTTGCGTATGTATAAGCTGTGTGTTAACTTAACATTATTTTGATCAAAGGATATCTGCTAACTTATTTTTCCTGTTTTCATGTGCATTATAGCAACATAGCTTCTATGAGCTAATTGTGAACAAAGCTAGAGGCAAAAGTGGGCCGGTATGTTCCTTTTATTTTGTGTTCTTCACCGAAGGTGTATCTTTTGTTGTTATTTTTATGAGATGTTTTGTTCTTTTGTGTTCTTCTCAAAAGGTGCATCATTTGTTCTTTTCTACGAGATATTTTGTTGTTAATAGTATAATGATTTATTTTAAAGGGCTAGCATTTAGGAGTTAGGTCCCTCCAAAAACTTATGCAAATGATATAGATGTTCTTTATTTTTCCAAAAAAAAAAATGCTCCCTTGCCCTAATTGATGCGAATATTCTTTTTGGCTCCTGTAACAAAAAATTCCCAAGTTTTTCCAGTGCATATGGTTTCTATCTTGAGATTAATTTGTGGTATTAACGGTACTTGTGTTTCTATCTATACAGCTTTTCCATTTTGATGTGCATGAGGATGTACGAACAATTGCTGATGCCACTATAGAGAAGGACGAGGTATACTTTCTTTCTTCCTAATTATTTTACCGCAATCTTAAAATTTGGATTTCCAAGTCAAAGGAAACAAGTGCATGTATGTCCTTTGGTGGTGTTCTAATGACTTATCTTACGGGTTTTTGCTTAATTTTTCTTACGCTGGTGATCTTGTTTCCACCGACAGTCTCATGCTGGGAAGGTTGTAGAAAGGCACTGGTATGAAAAGAACAAGCATATATTTCCTGCTTCAAGATGGGAGGTACTCATTCTTTCTGTCTCATGTGCGCATAGTGCATGAGTTGGTCATTCTTCCTCCTCTTGGCTTGAGCATTTGTAGCGACATTTAATAAATTTCTATATGGCAGGATATTCTTCAACTGGCTATTTATTTTTACAGTCTGTTAGATAAGAGTGCATTTTGATGTGTTGCAGTTTCATGGTTAGGTTCTGATTCTGGTTACCATTATTTGCACCTTTTATTGCAGATATATGACCCAACGAAGAAATGGGAACGTTATACTATCCACGGGGATTGATTTGAGGCTGCCATATAGTTTGCATTTGCTGTATTTTCCTTTAATTTGATCATCAGGTCAGCAGCTGCACTCCGTGGTGTTTCAACGTTTTATTGTAAAGACTTGGACAACAAGTCCAGAGAATTTAAGCGCCTATGTCTTGTCAAATGCGTTCTAATTTTTGTCTTATCTACTTGTTTGATAGTTGCTTATTTCATTAGATGCATAAAGCATCGTTATAGCATGTATTGAATCTTTATAATTCCAGACCAATATACTTTCTCATGCACAATTCAATAGTTGTAGCATAGTGTATCGACAAAAAATATATTAACTTGGAATTAAGAGTAAAATACATTGACATTAAAAATCTTTGAGGAGTTTTCTTATCCGGAGAAGTGTTCGCTTAAGCAACCCACTTTGAGTATGTGGATTCTACGATTTTGCTTGTATGTAAGCAACCTATTTACATTTTACTCCAATAATAATTATTAAGTAACTCACGTAGCTCTTGCTAAACAACTCCATTCGAGTTGCAGCGGTATGAAAAATAAAAATCATGATGATTGGAATGCAAAAGCTCAATATTAATCAGATACAAAAAGCTCTATTCAATAACTTTTGGCAACCAAACCCGTAGCCAATGCTTTAGTTTATGTTTGGTTTTAATTTCGACAATATTGAACAACATTTGACAAAAAGCTGACAAGAGTAACTTCCACGGTTTCAATAATTTTGATGCAAAAAAAATAAAAATGAAGACTCACGTTTATGATGGAAATCTAAAGACATTTGTCAGTTTTCTAGGCATGATTTTTATTTTGCTTGTGGAAATAACGTTAATGTTAACAAAGTATTCACTTCCACTTGGGGTAACTTTTTTTTTTCAATGACCCACATTGAAACCAAAATAAAAGATCTTGCATGAACGATGGTCTTCTCTATGCTAGTTAGTCTAGCTACTTGTTGGGAGCAACTGGGATAAACTTCACAAGCAGGCCAATTGGCCAAGACAAAACTCCAATGCCAACACAAACTCCCCATTGGCACCAAGTCAACCTCTCAGTGTCGGCAAACTTCCTCAGAAACTCAACCAACACTATCTGAAGAACTACAGTTAGGCCAACAATTACTATGAACAACTTATTTTTACCAAGCCCCTCAAAGATGTTCTTCTTCTCCAGCTTCCTTGCATTGAACTCGTTGAAAACCTGGCAGAAGACAAAAACATTGAAAATAAGGGTGTTCTTCACCTTCTCACTGACGTCAAAGATTGATCTTCCCTTGAATTGCAGAATCAGTAATACAAGCACTTGATATAATGCTTGTGAAATGGTGTTCCTCAACATAGCTATAGTTATAAGTGGCTCAACTCGCCCTACAGGTGGCATTTTCATGAGGTCATTAGTGGGTTGCTCAGTGGCCAAGGCCAAGGCTCCAAGAGTATCCATGATCAGGTTAACCCACAAAAATTGGACAGCTGTAAGAGGCACTTTACCAGAAGAAACTGCAGCTATAAAGTTTATGACAAGTGCAGAAATATTAACTGTGAGCTGAAACTGAATGAACCTCTGGATATTTACGTGCACACATCTTCCCCATCGTAGTACTGTGACCACAGAAGAAAAATTGTCATCAAGGATAACAATGTCTGAGCTCTCCTTTGCCACTTCAGTGCCCTGTATTCCCATGGAAAGTCCAATATCAGCTTCCTTCAGGGCAGGTGCATCGTTTGTGCCATCACCTGTAACTGCCACCACGTGACCCTTATGCTTTAAACATTGAACCATCAGAAGCTTGTCAAATGGAGATGATCTGGCCATCACTCTGATCCTATCAATTTTATCCATTATTTCCTCATGTGAGTAATTCCTGAACTGAAACCCTTCCACAACTGCTTCTTCATCGAATTCTTCATTAGGGTCCAGAATCCCGCACTCAGAAGCTATGGCCCTCGCTGTGTGCACATTATCTCCTGTGATCATCTTGATCTTCACTCCAGCTTTCTTGCAGGATGCAACAGCTGCTTCAACCCCTGGCCTACAAGGGTCTCTCAATCCAAGTATCCCCAACAATGTTAGTCCACACTCTTCAAGCTTTTCAATGTTTCCATTAACCTGCCCCTTGGAACTCTTTTGTGCAAAGCCAATGCATCGCAAACTTTTGGTAGCCATGCCCTTCACAATGTTCCCAATTTGTACTCTTTCTTCATCACCCATCATCATGATTTCCCCTGTGTGTTCGTAGTAACTTGAACACATGGCCAATATCATCTCAGCAGCACCTTTCCAGTGTGTACGCACCCTGTTGCTCCCTCCCTTCTCCCTCACCAGAACCCCACTTCTCTTCTTCTCAGAGTTAAACGTCTCCACACGAATTATCTCACAGTGCTGCTTCACTTCATCAATGCCCATCCTCAAATCCATCACTGCCCAAGAAAGCAACGCTTTCTCAGTAGGACTACCTGAAATTTCAGGCAGAGAAATTTCTCGGGGTTGGTAAACACTTCCGGTGGTATTCAACTCAATTCCTTCTTTCAATAATTGGACTAAACTCGGCGCCAAATACCCACCTTCCGCTATTAGCTTCTTCCCCACCCAAACCTCAGTCACCTTCATCTCATTCATCGTAAGAGTACCTGTTTTATCGGTGCAGATCGTTGTTGTCGATCCCATTGTCTCACATGCAGAGATTCTCCTAACCATGGCATTATCCCTCATCATTTTCTTCGTGGAATAAGCCAAAGTCAACGTAACAGCCAGTGGCAACCCTTCTGGAATGGCCACCACCACAATCGTCACAGCCGCAGCAACAATCCCCACAACCGCATTCATCACATCATCAAACTTTGTCTTTCTCCCGACAAATTTCCGGTGCCCAAAATCATCTCTTGTACTTCCCGTGAAGTACCGTGTCATAGACGCCACCAAAACAAGTGCAGCCACCAACAACCCAACCTTGCCAATAGCTGAAGTCAATTTCTTGAGACGCACTTGCAAAGGTGTCTCCTCATCAACCTCTCTCGTGATCGAACTTATCATCACACCACACGCGGTGTTCATACCCACAGAAGTTACAAGCATGTGTGCGAAACCATCAACGACCTTTGTGCCAGATAACAGGAAAGGGTTTGTGTCACCGTTCACATGCACGTGATCACTCTCCCCCGACATGCTCGATTCGTCCACCTGCAATGAATGCCCCTCTAAAAACAACCCATCCGCGGGAACCTGATCACCAATCTTCAAGTACACAACGTCACCGACCACCACCTCGGAGATCGACACGCTCTGGCGTCGACCACCTCGTACCACTTCAACTCCTATGTTGCCACTCTTCGCAGAAAGCTTCTTGAACAGTCTAGATTGGTTGAAGTTACTCGCGGAAGACACACCAATAACGAGAATAACCGCCACTACGATGCTTCCTCCGTCGTACCATCCCTCCTTCCATCCATGTTGTTTGATTCCAAAGCCAAGGGAAAGCACAGCACAGACCAAAAGGATGATGATAGTGGTATCCTTGAAAGCTTCAAGGACAAAGGAAAGAAAACCTTTGGATGGAGGCTTGGCGAACACGTTGGCACCAAAAACTCGTTTTCTGCGATCAATATCAGCATTGTGTTCGCTTATGCCACGCTTGAGATCGGTTTCAAGAAGTGCAGCGAGTTCTTTGACGTCTCCAAATTGGTTATGGAGTCTCTTGTGGCCTACCATGTCACTGAGAAGTTTGGGATCAACGTTGGGAAGATTGTCACGTGGGGAAGGCATGTGGTGGACCAACATTGTGAAGAGGTTGGAGAAGGAAGGGAAGAGGATTGGGGGTTTTATATGAATAGCTTTCTTGACGAAGGAAATGGCGGTGAAAGGCATTGGCCACCTTTTCTTGCATGCGATGGGGTACGTACTGTGTGGTCGTCTCACCATGATAAGATATGGTCAAGAACAAACAGAAAAGAAAAACAATTTAGAGTTTAAACAACAAAGAATTTTTTGGAACTGAGAAGGTCAAGAAGAGAATGGAGATAGATAAGGTTTGATGTGATGAAAAAGAACATAAATAGTGTGATATTTGCTGATTCAACCATCACCTTTAGGTAACATATGCAGATGAAGTGAAGAGAACGTATTCAAACACTTGTTGCTGGTTTAAATCATAAATTCTTGTAAAAAATTAAGCAATCATTGCAAATTCACTTATAAATGTGATGCTTACAATTCTAACATAATCAGAGATAAAAGTTAAGTAGGTAAAAAGAAAACAAAATAAATCAGGGAAAATAAGGTTAGTGATAATCTCCATCTTTTTATTCTTTAAACATTCAATTAATAATTTGGGACATTTACTATTTAATTATTTGTTTGTTTTATAACTATTTTAATTATTTTAATTATTTGTTTTCTCTCTAATATTATATTTATTTATTTTATAACTATTTTTTTCATGTGCATTGACTTCATTACATTTATTTATTTATTTTTAAATTATCTTTATTATCTTTGTTTAATTAGATATTTCTAACTTTATTTTGTTTTATTTTATAATTAAAAATGTTTAACACAACATCTCTACATACTTTTAGTTAGCGTGAATAGGATAAATAAAGTTTTTTTACTTATTAATATTAATATTATGTATATTATAAGTATATAAAAGTAAGTAAATGAATATTTATATATATGACAGACACTTGATAATGTGTAATATATATATATATATATATATATATATATATATATATATATAAAATAAAATATATATATATATATATATATATATATATATATATATATATATATAAAATACAATATATATATATATATATATATATATATTATATATTTATTTAATAATAAAGTAGGAATTTTGTAATTTTATATGTTGATTTAGATATAGATAATTAATAAAACGTCTATACGAATTTAAAATAATTTGTAATTGAATGTTTGGTTTCGGGATTTAAATGAAACAAATTTGAGTAATATAAAATAAATGAATATTTTGAAAGATGTACATGGTATTTTCTTTTTTTAAATTCAGTCATTTAATTTAATTTTAATTACAATTGGAAAATATTTTCTAAAATTACAAATTAGAAAAGACAAACAATTATTTTTGTGTATAAGGAAGGATAAAGTAAAGAGAAAATTCGGTTCATTAAAAAAAATTCCTTGAAGTAGGTATTGGTTACTCTAATTCAAGATTGAGAGTGAAATCAACCTTTAAAAACTCACATTGCTTAATTAAAGTGTTTGAGGTTTGAAATTTCACTAATGGAAATGTATAAAATTTAAGTTTCAAGGGACATTCATCATTTAAGTTTCAAGGGTTTATAAAAGTAATTTAATTATACACATTAAAGAGGGTAGATTGAAATTAACAAACAAGTAAGATCAAATATATAGATGAAGATAAAGAAAAAGATAGTAGGCAAATATGATTACTTGTTTTTATAAGTTTTAAGATTAACTTATGAAATCTGCTTTTTAAAGAGAGAATGAGATAATATTAAGGGTGTTTATCGGTTTGGTTTAATAAAAAAATCAAATCAAACCAACCTTTTTTAAACTTAGTCGATTTCATTTTGAAGCAAACAGGTAAAATTGAATAGTGATGAATTCGAATATTATATTTATGATATCTATAAATTAGTTAACTCAAAAAGCTTTTTTATTATTAATTATTATCCTTTAGGTTTTATGATATAATTATAATAATTTTATAATTATCATTATTGGGTTATGTAAATGAGTTACTATTCATCTTAATAACAGAACTATGTGTGAATTTTTGGATATATTGAGCATTTTTTTCTTCTGTTAAACAAAATTTAACATATTCACATATAAATTGGATTTAATTGATATGATCTGAACCGACTCGTTTCTTTTATAAATTAATTTAGTTTATATTATAATTTTCTTAAAATTAAATCAATAACAATTGATTACTTCAAATTTTTTTCTCTCTTAAATTTAATGGTGCCGGAATTACTCACAGTAAATAAATATTAACATATAATATCTCTGTGTGTTTACAATATAGAAATAGACTAATGGTATTAAAAATTAGTTTACAAAAGGTGAGCCAAAATAAAGTGAAGGACATTGGTTCAATTGAATATTGACGATGACAATTAGTTACATAATAAAAGGTACTTAAATTGGACCATTTTTCTAGGCAATAAAAGATTTTCAGGATATTAACATTTATGATATTACATTCTTAAGAGTCATGGAATTCAAAATAAAATAAAATAAAAAGAATATTAAAGAACCAGGGAATCTTGGCTGCATACATCAGTATGAATGAGTTTTTTTTACTATGAAGTTTTAGTTTAGTTTTCATGATTATCTATTAAAATAATTTAACATCATTTTCTTCTTAACGGTGAATATTTAATCATGTTTAAGTAAAGAAAGTAAAAATAAAATAAAATTTGTAGCTGTCACAAGTTCCAAAAAGTAATTGACTACAAATACAGAAGTTGTAACTTTTAACACAACGAGAAACACATACATAAAGAGAGGAAGTAAGTTAGGTCTTTATTTTTTGAACAAAGTCATGAGATCTGTCTTTGCATAGTAAAACCTTGAATCTCTGTCTTTGCAGGTTTTGAGAAAGCGAAATATAGAAAGGGAGGGAAACGTGAAAAATGTATTGAAATAAAGAAAATATTAATGGTAGGTCCAAACAAGGAATAACCAAATTTGAGAGAAAAATATTAGGAAGATGTTAAAATAATGAGAAATCAGTTAATATATAAGAGAATGACACCACTTTTAATCTAAAATCTTAAGGTATTAAGTTTGTTGCTCAACTTTCTCATTCTTACCTAATATGGGATTTCGACTCACACTTGAATATCTAACGATATTTCCCTTTAAGTGTGAGTCCCTCCTCTACCACATTGATACACTACCTCTCCAGCGGAAACATTCTCAACCCGAGTACATTACTCATGACCTCTCACTTGTACCGCCGTTTACACATTTATATGGGACACACTTGCCTGAAATCACCATTACGAAGACTTTCGGTATAAGGACAAACTGTATTTGTCCAAACTGTAAACTAACGGCTCTGTGAGACTTAGACTCAATCTTAAATACCAAAAAAGAAAAAAAAAAAAATGATAAAAACTATCTAAGATTAGAAATTTCCATTTTCTGATCAGAGTCAATAGCATGTGCGCAAGAAGTTTCAGCCTTTGGTTTTAATCAGAAAAAAAAAAAAAAAGCTTTTTGACCAAACAAAGAATTGATTTACGATCCACACGTAGTAGCATAGGGAATCTTGTTCTCCCACTTTCTCACCAATTTCTCCACCTTTCACTTATACTAATTAATTTCAACTTTTAAATAGTTCATTTCTCATCTCAAATCTCAGTTATTTTACTTTTGTAAAATTATTTCATTTGTAACTAAGCATTACTTAAATAATATTTTCAATTTGTAATATTAAAGGAAAAAAACATAGAATTCACATTATGGGTAGTAAGAAGCAAAGCCTTAATGCACTTGTGCTGAAATTGACCAATTATCTGCGTCCTGGTTACGAATTCGGAGCTACTACACCTTTTCTTAATAAGCTTGTGAAAATGACACTTTAGCCAACTATTAGAAATTTGTGGGATTTTTTTAACCGAATTCGTGCAATCTTCCTAAAGAATTATCAAAATAGGAAGATTTTTAAAACTTAATGTATATAATTAAGTCGTGTTATTGTAAAAGAGTTGTATATATATAATATGATTTTAAATTTATAACAGTAGAGCTGTATCGTCTTAACAAGTTTTTAATGTGTGAAGAATTGAGATTTGTTTTTTTATTTAAACTAAAATTGTGTCATGCTAATATTTTAGTTATTTTAAACTAAAGTTGTGATAGTACTATTTCAGTGTTATCTGATTTAAATTGGGTTTATATCATGTTAATGTGATTTTATTTAAAATAATAAAAATAAATAAATCTTGATTATTATTAATCAAAATTACATGAATTAAACATAATTTCAATTTCTTAAATAAAAAATTATAATGAAATTGTATCATATATATATATATATATATATATATATATATATATATATATATATATATATATATATATATATATATATATATATATATATATATATATATTATTTCTTTATCATTTCTTTACAGTGAAATCATATTATTTTGTTACCATTTATCTGTATACATAAACTTTGTAAAATTTATATATTTTGATAATTTTTTAGAAAAATTGTACCAATTTCATTAAAAAAAGTGACATTTGTAAGTGATTTAACATTAATTTAATATTAAATAATATAATAAATTTTCAGACATCTTATTAAAATAAATTTTATATTATTTTAAAATATGTTTTTAGTCAAATTTAATTTTACAAAGTGAATTTATAAAGTAAATTTTATAGTTATTTATATACTTTAATTTAATTTGATTTTATTTATTTATTTATTTTGTTCCACACTTTTACATTTAATATTGAATAGATACTCCTAATCATTTATCAAGTATTTAATACTTTCGTATACTAATTTATAATTATGTATGAATAAGCATGTTAACATTTGTTTATTATAAAAAGATGAAGAATTTGTCACTAATTCTGGTGGTGATCTACATGATTCAAGGTAAGTTGGATATGTTTGTTGTAATAACATGAATTGATGAAATTGTAGCATGTTTGTGCCTTATATGGCTAAGAATAATATTCTTTAAACAATTTTATGAACGACTTTGTGTTTAATCACCAGTATTATTTGAGAAAAAAATTATGTTATGCTATTAAAAAATGTTATAGATGAAAACAAACCAATAAAATATATTTGAAGTGTCAATATTTACTCAGTTACAAAATTAAGTTAAACCTTCATCTTAATATTAATGATTTTTTATTTAGAGTATTTTAACTTATGTGTCATTATATAAAATCTATAAAATTAAAATAAAACTCATTAGAGTAACCATACATTGTAATGCTCTAATGTTGAAAAAGTGGATCTAATTTCTTCTTGTGGGAAGTCTCTATTTTTATATATAAAATTTAGTCCTTTGGGTCTATCTTCAAAACTTGGCCTAATTAGATTAGATTGATTAGGAATATCGGTATAATAATAATAATAATAATAATAATAATAATAATAATAATAATAATAATAATAATAATAAAGAAATAGTTTGTAAAAAGCATTCCTTTATGGTAGCGTTTAATTGTGGTTTAAGAGTACAAAAATAATAACTACTCTCAAGTCAATATTACTTTATGATAATAATATTAGTTCCAGAATATAAGAGTATATTATCTCTTTCAAAACATAATTTATAATTTAAAACATGAAACCAATAAATTTCAGCTACCTTAAAAGGCATATAGTTAATAAGATTTTACACGGACAGTGCGCAGACAAATTACGTAAAATTTGTTCAATATATACCTTATATACAAATAGTTATTTAAAGAAAACTACAAATAGTTGTTTTTGGTTGATACATGAAAAAATACAACAAGATACAAAACTTAACATGTTTGTTTTTGCAAATCAATATTCTCCCTTATTATATCAGTGTCACGATGATATTGTTTTTTACATTTTATTATTATGAAAGTATAAATCTTCACATAAGACGCTTTATGAGATTGATAAAGTTGGAAAATTAAAGTTGATAATTAAGTAAAACATTAAGAACATAATACTGGTAAATTTCATTCCATGTAAAACAAAATTAGAGGTGGTCCGAACGAGGGTTTGTACTTTATTGATCGTTGCAGGGTTCATTTGATAAAAAATTTTGTAGTATACATTTAATAAAACATAAAACAAACACAATAACAGGGACTAAGATGAAATTATTTAACTCTTGGAAATGCTGTGCTAAGTTCTTTATATGTATAACATTGAAATTGCATAAAAATTGCAACTCATCTTTCTCTACAATTTTGTTCATCCCTATAACTCTCAATTTATGAAGATACAAAATATTGACATTGTGGCCTACCCTAGATTAAACTGTTCAAAAGCTCAAATCTTTTGAAGACACCATTCTTTGAACCAAAATATCTAATGCCTCCTTCATCCACCAATGTTGACAAACTTCTCTAGCTTCACCAACAGTCATCTACAAAAGGTAACCACAAAAAGATTAGAAAAATTTCCAAATTATATATACATTTTTAAAATCAATTAACATGTGCAACATATGAGTAGGCATAAACATACCCATATTCTTCGCCGTAAATTTTTCTCTGGCCACGTGTCAAGTTGTTCCTTCACAAACATGGGGAACATGTGGCCTTCATAGTATACGCCATGTCTTTTGCTGATGAAGTTCCATTGCCCCAATTCATGCTGCACATGAATACAAAAAAAATTATATTCAAGTTTCAATAACCAAATCCATTGAATGAAAAAAAAAACAAAAGTTGAAAACAATACACACCTCAATACTTCCCAATACTCCTGCTTCTTCAAGGGATTCCCTACAAGCTGCTTCTTCTACAGATTCATCAAGTTCCCATCCTCCCTGTGATAATCAGATAAATGCAATGTTATTTGATGAATGTTACACTAAATTAAACACCAACTATGAATACCCAATTGAGAATATTCAAATGATATGAACGATGAATACCTTAGGGAACATCAATCCTTGGCCTTTCTGAGAACTAACGACGAGTACTTCCAATTCGTCACTCATGTTACCATCTACGTCTTCTTTATATCTATAAGGTATGCACCTGCACAAATCAACATTATAAAAACCTAGTCAAGTACTGAAACAGACAAATCCAACGATAGATCTATTACGACCCTTTTCAGTGCCAAAACAAAAGTGGGAAGATCCAAAAAAAAAAGTGCGCCACCAGGGACCTACCAAAATATAGCAACTTCTATAGAAAACAAATTAACCCACGTGAAAAATAAAAAGAAACATTTCGGCAGACATACAAGACACAGTACTAGAAACAAATCAAGCCACCAAACTCACCCAACAACTTGGCGGCCACCCATGTTGTTGTACCTCTGCAATTCCCTTCCCGTGCGAGATACCAAGCAAGCCATGTTTCAAATTTGTGGATCCGAAAAGACTAGGTTTTCAGTGAGAAAGTTGAAGGAATGAAGAAGAGAAGAAGAAGAGTGGGATGAAAATAATTGAGTTGGATTGGTAGCTATAATAGATGTGATCGATCTGTATGATTGGTTGGAGTGAGAGAATAAAAGGTGGAGATGAAGAGTGACAAAGAAGAAGAAGCTATATATAGAATAAAGGTTGAGAATTTTTGGTGTTGTAAGCGTAAGCAAGCCCATGAAACGCGTAATTGTCTCCTTCCTCGACCCTCATGTACTACATTATTATAATATAATAATATGGGAAAGTTGTTAATGAACCAAATACTCTTATATGGAATAAATAAGAATGAAAAGAGTATTCTGTGTGGTTTTTCACCAACGAGTTATTTACATTTGGCAACTAAGTCAACATTAATAACTTGCTGCTGCAGAATCAAGTTTTCTTTAATTGTTTTCCATAATAACACAGTCTTCACATCAGAGTCGACACGGAGAAAGTTGACTTTGGAAAACACGTTTCACCTACATCTGCTATCATAATTGCACGCCCAGTAGGATAATGATAGTGGAGCATCTCACTGTTTTATATATATATATATATATAAAACTTATAGAAAGATCAATTGAGATTTGAATATCTAATGTAAATTCATAATTTTAATGTAATAAGTGTAAATCCATACGACAATAACTTCTACAAAGAACCAACGCGTGCAAATTAAGTACTTTAGAACCCTAATTCAAAGCAATTAAATGAAGAATGGTAACATTTTCAAGTGAAATGAGAAAATAAAAGTTTTTTAGTAATTTAAATTGTGAGAGTTGTGAACTGAAAACAATATGAATGAGAAAAAAGAATGGAAATACTTTGAATATTAATTATATATTTATAATACACTTGACTTGTAGAATTGGTAGTTATCAGTGTATTAATTAATTAGGTGTGAAAGCTGATGTTAAGTGTCTTAACAACCAAAAAACTAAAATATATATAAGACTTTTAGTAATAATTGTGAAAAATAGACAAACACGTGTAAACAGGCTTTATAAAATTTTGAAGTCTATCTCAATCTATATATATTAAAGGTAGTTGTTAATAACTTTATCTAAAGTATCGTTATAATTTTATTAGTAAAAGTGGTTATTAAAATATTTAAACATGTAGATTTTTCTTATTATTTTGTGTTTGTCTAATTATTTAACTACAAGGTCGCTTTTTCCATGCGAATATACATTAACGGGGTAAATGGTTTTTCTACTGTAAACGATAAAAAAATCATTTTTTTTACTATTATTGTTATAAAACTATCATACAATTTTTCTTATTGGTTAACCATGTAATGTTTTTTATTATTTTCTGATGATAATTTGTACACAAAAACTCAATAAAGAAACAAAAATCTATAAAAATGGTTTGATTGAAATGACGTGCAGTACAAACTATACTTGATTTAAATTCGTGTACAGAAAATTATCAAAATCTATTCAATCCAAACTCAGATCAAAGTCACTTAATTTTTTTTCTTTCTAAATTTAAATGGCAGTTTGATTTAAAACTAGGCACATACTTATTCACACACATTCATTCCTGTAAATCCATATTCATATACACTAAGAGTAGTTTAGAGATATATTTAAATTAATGAATAATGGAAAGACTTCAAACTTGTTAGCTTTAATATTATTTAAAATGTTTTTTATATCATTTGTATTATATTAAAATTACAATTTAGAGCACATGTATTTGTATACTAATATATAAATAACAATATTCAACTCATAGAGTTTCAAAGATCCTTTGTTGTTATATTAATAATGAACATGTTAGCATTTGTAGATGCTATATTAATTTCCTTGGGCCTACAATTATTGTATGCCTTCATTAAATTTTCTTCTATATTGTTTGAGGCATGTGATGAAAAATCACTGCCTTATAGTCTCCATGTCTAAAGTTTCGGAAAATTATTTCTCTCACACCCTTTGAGAAATCAAGAACCATCTTTAAATATCAGTTGAGCAAAATAAATTTTTATAGATTAAAAGAAAATAATCATTTTCAAAATAATAAATATTGTTACTATATGATCTCTAATCTTCATAACTGTACTACAGTAAATCATTGTCTATATTATTACTCTTTTTTTACTCAGATAGCATCTGAAGTACGAAGAAACTTGCATTAAACAATACCAAGGATTGTGTCTAAATTAGTCAAGTATAATTTAGTTATGATAGAAATTTAAACATATATATATATGTGTGTGTGTGTGTCATGTTAATTAAATAAAAGTTACAACAATTATATATATATATTTACTGAGCAACTGTTTTATATTCTTAATATGTATTTTTTTAAATATTATGTATATTAAAATTAAAAATTTCAAAATGAATCAAAGATTGGTAAATGTTTTATGCTATGTATT
>Ga0209700_105613_pt1 | contig 20841 bp, 15 predicted proteins | sample SiratroredBW_FD_187528 | JGI IMG/M metagenome (GOLD analysis project Ga0209700, IMG submission 187528) | Root nodule microbial communities of legume samples collected from California, USA - Siratro red BW (SPAdes) (version 2) | ecosystem: Host-associated > Plants > Roots > Nodule | place: USA... | reverse complement strand
AAAATAATATTACTATTAACAATAATAATTTATATTTCTTTTAAAATAATTAATAATTTTATTAATTAATATAATAATTATATTTAATTTTAAATTAATTTTAATTATAATTTCATCTACTAAAAAAATATTTTATCAATCACACGCATAACATCATTCACAAATTTCTATAAACTTTTCACTTAAATTTCACTATCTTTCCCTTAATGCAAACAACAAAATTTTCCACACAAATCAACTCATCCATTTCCACAAATCCACTTCCTAATCCAAACAAAGCCTTAATTTCTTAACTTGTTTGATATCATTAAGTTCACTAAAATACCAAGATAACTTCGCTCTCGTCACAACTTTGAATACACACTTTTTTTCTTTTGTTCAATTTTATTGGTGTATTGCAATTTAAAAAATAAAAATCTCAATTTTTTCAAATTAAATCTTTTCTAGAATATACATGTGCTCATATATATTATACTTAAATATTATTATTCTTACAATGGTATCGGGGTTTAGGAAAGGTTAGACAAGGAAATGATAAATATGATGAAATGAAAATATCATGTTATAAAAAGAAAAATATGAACAAAAATAAACAAAGGATATGAAAACAGGGAAGAAGGGTTTTCTTGAATTTATTTTTCTTTGTTTACAATAGCTCACTTAATATAGAATTCTAGGAAACTAAATATAGAAAATATTCCAAATAATTACATTTGATTTTCCTTGATTATCTTGGATATTCTACTGATTTGTTTCTCTAATTATAATATTCTAACATAATATTCTAGCACTTCCTGTCAAGGTGAGCATTGGGATCACCAATTCTTAGCTTGCTGAGGACACGGGTAAATGCTTTGCCTGTAATAGCTTTGGTGAGAATCTCTGCCAACTGGTCTTCTGACCTTACAAACGGAAGCTCAACACTGCTATCCGCAATCTTCTCCTTGATGAAGTGTTTGTCCACTTCAATGTGATTGGTTTTGTCATGTTGTACAGGATTCTCTAAGTTACTGATTGTTGCCTTGTTATCACACTTTAACTGACTTGGTAGTTGTGGTGGAAAACCAATCTCAGTTATCAACTTCTTGATCCAATAGACTTTAGTTATACCTTTGGCAAGTCCCCAAAATTCAGCCTCAACACTTGAAAGAGCAACCACTTTTTGCTTCTTACTCCTCCATGTCACCAAGTTACCTCTCACTAGAGTAAAATAGCCCAATGCAGATCTCTTATCATTTGGAATACCAGCCCAATCAGCATTAGTGTAAGCTTCAATGTTTAAGTGCCCATGCTTTCGGAACATGATCCCAGTTCCTAGTGTCCCCTTCAGGTATCAGAGAATCCTCATGGCAGTTTCCATATGATCCTCTTGAGGTTGATGCATAAAATGGCTTATTACCTCTATTGCATATGTTTTATCTAGTCGAGTGTGTGACAGATAAATCAATTTCTCAACTAACCGTTGGTACCTCTATTTATCTACTAGATTAACTCATTCCTCAAACTTTAAACCATGGTTAACTTGTATAAGAGTATCTGCTGGCTTACAATCGACCATTCCTGTTTCAGCAAGCAAGTTCATGATGTACTTTCTTTGAGAAATAAAGATTCCTTTGTTGGAGCAAAGAACCTCTATTCCCAAGAAGTACTTTAGTCCACCTAAGTCCTTCATTTCAAATTCTCTGATCAAGTTATTCCTCAGTCGTACAATTTCTTCTATATCACTTCCGGTTATGATCATGTCATCCACATATATTATTATACATGTGATCAAATCTCCTTTTCTTTTCAAGAATAAAGTATGGTCAAAGTTGCTTTGTTTGTACCTGTAGCTTTTCATGGTCACTGTAAACCTCCCGAACTAGGCACATGGAGACTACTTAAGCCCATAGAATGTCTTTTTCAATTTGCAAACGTCATTTCTTTGAAAGTCTCTAAAGAACCCTAGAGGAGCTTCCATGTACACTTCTTCTTTCAAATCCCCATGCAGAAAAGCATTCTTGACATCAAATTGACGGAGTGGCCAATTTTTGTGTGCTGCTATTGAAAATAGTACTCTGATAGTGTCAATTTTTGCAACTGGTGAGAAAGTCTTTGAGTAGTCAATGTCATAAGTCTATGTATAGCCTTTTGCCACCAGTATTGCCTTATATTGCTCAATGGTGTTGTATGCTTTGTGTTTAATGGTGAAAACCTATCGAAATCCCACTGGTTTCTTCCCTGCTGGTAAGATGCACCTCTCCCAAGTTCCATTCTTTTCTAGAGCTTCCATCTCTTTTTTCATAGCTTCTCGCCATTCGCCCTTCTTACTGGCTTCATGAACTGTTCTGGGAATGTCTTCAGCTAGAAGGGAGGTAAGAAAAGCTCTTGCAATGTCTGTCACTCCTTTTCTAGTTATCTTCATAGGATACCTGGAATTTTGGGAAACATGTTCTGGAGAATATTGGACAGGTGGTACCTCTTTATTTCTTCCTGGCAGAAGTGTGAAAGGCTCTGGTCCTAGTGCTAACCTGTCATTGTTAGTGACTTCACTCATAACAGGTGACAACTCAGTAGAGTGAAGATCACTTACCTCTTGTTGAACATTCTCAAAAGGATCCTCATTGGTTGTGTTGGTCCCTCCTATGTTGACAGAGACATACTCATTGGCTCCATCTACTTGCTCTTTCGAAACAGTTTATGGGCAACTAAGGCTACCCAACCAACTTGGTGGTTCACTAGTTTTCTCCTCCTGAACATGAAGTTGGCTACTGAAGAAATATTATGATTCTAAAAAATCACAATCCATAGTCACATATACACGATGAGTGACTGGGTTGTAACATCTATACCCCTTTTGATGTGTAGCATATCCAACGAAGACACATTTCTCAGCACATGGATCAAATTTGGTCTTATTAGCTTTGGGAATATGAACAAACACAGAATACCCAAAAACTCGTGGTGGTAACATTTAGACAGAAGGGATATCAGTCTGAGTAGTTAGGATTTGTAGGGGTGTTCGGCGGTTAAGGATCTGGAAGGGTAGCATGTTCAAAAGATAGGCCGAGGTAGCGACAGTTTTGGGCCAAAAACGTGTCGAAACCTGTGCATCAAAAATCATGGCCCGAGTCATCTCTAGTAGCTTACGATTTTTCCATTCTGTTGGGGTGTGTTTGGACAGAAAGTTTGTTGGATTAAGCCATTTTCTATGAAAAACTCTTGCATTGATTTGTTAACAAATTCTCCACCATTATCTAATCTAAGTACCTAGAAATTTTTTTTTCAAACTGAGTGTGATAAAATTCATACAACTTATCGAGTACTTCAGATTTTTGTTTTAGAAAATATACCCACGTCATGCAAGAGAAAATCGTCCACAAATAACAAAAAATACTGAAATTAATTATTATGGGAATTAGGACCTGGGTCCCACACATCAGAGTGTACTAATGAAAAAACACATTTGACTCTATTGTTGTTAAGAGGAAAAGTAAGTCTATGATTTTTTTCCTGTATACAAGTTTCACATTTAATGGGCTTAGTGTTATAGTAAATAAAATCTTAAGATACCCAAATGGAGAATGTCCCAAACGTCTATGTCATAACTAGAGTTGTCTTGTAACCGTTCCGTGAGCAAGCATGACATGTCCCTTGTGAGAAACTTCATCAACATAGTAAAGACCTTCACGTTCAGTACCACACCCAATGATCTCCTTCATAAGAATGTCTTGTAAAAGGCAAAAAAGTAGAAAACATGATAACCACACAATTTAGCTCCTTTGTAACTTGGCCTACAAAAAGTAATTTTGATGATAGTGCAGGAACATAGAGACAATTTTTTAATTTTAATTTTTTTGAAGAAACAATTGAGCCCCTTCCTAATTCTCTACTGACTGTTTAATATGAGTTTTAACAGGTGTGGAGAGACTGTCAAAATCATGAGGGTCATGGGTCATGGTTTCAGTTGTTGCACAATAAAAAATCCACTGATCAAATTTTCCTGGCTAGTGCCTCCTCTCTTTTCTTACCTCCATGAGTGACTGCTGCTCTTCCATGGAAAACTTGTGATTTTGTTTCTTCCTTTCTTTCGTGTCACCACTGCTGCTACTGGTGGTCTGCGGGATGCCCACGACGGTGGCAGCCATGCGATTTTTAAGTTTGTAATTTTCCCACCATTCGGGATAACCCACGATTTTGAGACAAGTCTCCTTGGTGTGTTTCTTCATTCTACAATGAGTATAGTAGAGGTGGCTTTTGTCTTCCTTGTCTCGCTGTGATGGGGATCGTTCGACAGTTTCTGAACGACTCCATCTCTGTCCCTGTCCCGGTGGTCTGTTTCTTGCGGTTAAGTCGATTTCGACCTCCCCTAATGATGTGTTACCTTCACTATTGGTGGTAGGCTTTAGAATTTGGAATCGGGCTGCCTCCCTTCAGACAATAGCATAGGCAGACTCTGCTGAAGGGGTCTTCTCCGACATCAAAAGATCTCTTCTAATGACTTCAAAATTTTCATCTGTTCCTGTTAGGAACTGATATAGTATGTTCTCTTGTTTAATTTTGTCGAAAGTTGCAATATCATCTGAGCATTTCACAGGGTCATGTTGCTTTTTGTCAATCGCCATCCATATAACTTGTAATTTGATTCATGTTATTGCCAATTTCATCATCTGAAAATGATATTTTTGATTTTTTGGTGTTTTTCGGATGTGAGGGCTAATGGAACAATAATGTTGGTTTATGAGTTCCCAGGATCTAACACCGCTTTGATACCATCGTAAGATGGTATCGAGAGTTAGGAAAGGATATGATAAATATGATGAAATGAAAATATCATATTATAAAAACAATATGAACAAAAATAAACAAAGGATATGATAACAGAGAAGAAGGTTTTTCTTGAATGTATTTTTTTTTTGTTTATAATAGCTCACTTTATATAGAATTCTAGGGAACTAAATATGGAAAGTATTCTAAATAAATACATTTGATTTTTCTTAATTATCTTTGATATTCTATTGATTTGTTTCTCTAATTATAATATTCTAACAATTATTTCTTGTTTTTTTTTGTTATATAATAATGTATGAGTGTCGATTTTAATTGTTTAATTATATAAATTCTTACTTTATAATATTGTATCTTTCATTTTCTCTTTGCATCTTATTTATACTCTTCACATAATAGAAACGAAAATGTGATACAAATTTTATACCAGCTTAAACTGACAAAATTGAATATGAATATTTACTTCAATAAGAAGGATAGATAGAGTCTAACTCATCCCATCCCATTCTATCGTTTGTCATCCTTGTCATACCTTCTTATTGTCTTAATAACCATTTCTTAATTCACCACTCTTGTTTCTCTTTTCTTTTGGCAATCTCACATCTCTTTCCTTCCGGTTTCTCTTCATATTATGTTCATCTTTTTTGTTCCATTCTTCAATCACTCTTCTTTTTCTTTTTCTTTTCCTATTCTCTCATGTCCTTTTATTCACATTTTCATTCTCATTTGTCTGGGCCTTTTTATTTCTATTTTTCCCCATTTCACTTTCACGCCTATTTTTTCTATTTAAGTAGTAAATAAATCTTTTCACTTAAAGCATACGTCAAAATATTGAAGTAATAGACAATAGGCTGATGTACGTGAAAGATTTATCATTATTGAAATCACAAAATATTGAAGTAATAGACAATAGGCTGATGTACATGAAAGATTTACCATTATTGAAATCACAGTAGATTTTCTTGAGAGATATAAATATGTTGAAGATTTCACATCGAGTACAAATGAAACCTTTTAATAATTTATAAAGTAGGTGTAAACATCACCTCAAAAGCCAATTTTGTAAGGAGTTAGGCTTAAAGTTTACTTCTTAATATGGACGAATTCTTCCTCCACCCTCATACCTTCTTCTTGTACCTCCACAAAAAAATTTAATTCCCAAAATACCCATATTAAAATGACCAAAATGACCTTAAGTGTCATCCGGTTGTCATTTGTAAAACAAAATGATAACCGGATGACACCCCATCTGCTTCACATTTAAAAAATAATTGTAAACCGGATGACACCCTATCCGGTTTACATTTTGAAACAAATGTCAACCGGATGGGGTGTCATCCGCTTCACATTTGCAAAATGAGAACCGGATGACACCCCATCCGATTCACATTTTGAAAAAAAATGTAAACCGGATGAGGTGTCATCCAGTTGTCATTTTATTTTGCAAATGACAACCAGATGACACCTATATCTGGTTTACAATTTTTTTGAAAATGTGAACCAGATGGGGGTATCATCCGGTTATCATTTGCAAAACAAAATGACAACCGGATGGGAGCAAAAGTTGTCGTTTGCCATCGACAGTCCTCCAATCGCCAAATTAACTACTCTAATCAACAATATCACTCACAAATTACTAATAAACATCAATAATTGCTTACTTAGGACTTGTTTGAAGCTTTAATTTAAGATTTGGACGGCGTTGATGACATGGTGGATGACGTATGAGAGTTATAGAGGTGAAGGAGATAGAGGGTAATATTGACTTTTCCAATTTTAAGGTAAGGATATATGTGTAATTCATATTCACTATAGAGGTGTAGGAAGATGGTATTGGGGTGGAGGAAGAATTCATCCTTAATATGGTATCAAAGTCTATACTAAAAAGGTTGTTGGGCCTATCGGGCCACCTACTATGAGGATGTTATCAAACCATCCTTACATAGTCTCAAAGAAGAATGTGTTGAAAATATCATATTTATTAGAGATGAGACCTTTCAATAATTTATAAAATAAGTACAAATGTCACATTACATGTTTGTTTTGTAAGGTTAAGTTATAAGCTTAAAGTCTATTTCTAATAAAACATTAAACTATCTTTCTCTCTTACATTAAAGCATGAAAATTAATATATTTAAGTTAATATTGTTAACATAATTATTTCTCTATTTCGGTATATGATATTTTGTTTACTCTAATATGTTGTCATTATTATTAATTAATTAATGCAAGAGAAGTAAGTAACTGCACGAGAAGAAATAGTTTATGTTATTTCTTGCCCTGGCATGCTTGCTTCAATCATATCACTATCCCTGGGTGAACTTACCTTATTTCTCAATTGATTGTATAATATTATGCAAAAATTATTTTCAACCTAATATATATATTTTTTATCACGGATGAGTTTCATAAATCAAATATAACGGAATTTATTAAGTTTTAATATTTGCTTAAAATTGTTTACCGTATTAAATAAATAATATAAACTAAATTTTTATTTCTATTCAAGTGAAAAAAGATGTTTTACGTTAAGATTTTTATCATTAAAAATTTATAAATAGTTCATGTGAAGGTGTATTTCCGCATTCCACAACTTAGTAAATTATATATATTTTTTAATTTATAATTACTTAATGCTCATGTTTACATAATAATTTCTCAGTTTTTTAATATTATTTACTTGTCAAATATTATCAATCAATTATTTAAATATATTTTTTAATATATAAGAGTATCTTCATTGCTCTATTAACTGTAAGATCTTAAATATTTTCATTTTCAATTTCACAGTGTTACATGATTTTGAAAACTTTTTTAGAATTTTTACTCCAATGTAATGGTTTTATAAGACTCACACCTTTATTGATGCTTTATTTGACTATTGGAAAAATATATGTTTTCAAGACAAAAAATAATTTCTTTATTCATATGACCTCGGATGTTATTTAAAATCATCAGCCTTATTTATTATTCATATTTTAATAGAAAAATATTATAAAATCTTAATCTTAATCTTAATCTTATAATTTAGGGTATAACCCTTATAATTTAGGGTATAACCCTTATTAAGGTTGATAATCACTATATTTGATTAATATGTAATTTAAGATTAAATTTGATGACATTCTTAGGTTTTTCAAATTTCAAATAATATCTCTAGTATTTTATTCTATACTATTTTTAGAGGGAATAGTTGCATTCCACTATATTCCTTCCCCATTCGTTGTCATTCTTCTTCACCTTATTTCCTACCCTGAAATTGTGCTAAAGACTTCTTCATCTCTTAAAGACCTCTTCAATTGAAGTAATAGCAATATGCAGTTAATTTATTTTGTTAAGATTAAACAATCCTATCATCTTCCTCAGCTTTTGAAAAGCTTCAAGTCTCATGACTTTAGTCATCAAATTTGCAATCTAATCCTGGGTTTTACAATGTACCAACTTAACTTCTCCACCCTCTCTAAGATATCTTGATAAATGGTATCTTAATAAATGGTACATTGACTCTTGTAAATACGACTAAGCTTGTTTTGATGAATACACAAAATTAAGCACACACTAAACATTATATTGAACTCTGTAGTTGTAAGATACATTAAACTTTCAACAATTTGCTTACTTAGGAGTAGTTTCCGGTCAAATAAATGCAATTAAATGCAGTATTAGGAAGTGTCTCCTAGGTCATCTCCAAAGGACCTAGTTCATGTCAAAGGATTAAATACAGAAAGAGAAAGGGAGGGGGTTTCATGGAATAATCAAAATTAATAAAATAAAAAAAAACCAACAAAACCGAATTAGATTTCCTTAACCGAATTAGATTATCCTCTTGATTAGATTGTAGTCCGCTTATCACACGATACAGAAATTCATGCTTAACTTATTAAACCCTAATTCCAACCCGAATTAATTAACTAAGCGAGAATTAACACGAGTTTTTCTTATGCAAATTAAGCATTCACATACATCATTCATTCCATCCCAACAACTCGTGACTCACTCCATCAAGCATGAACAGAGACACAAAATTCATATTAACTAAAACATTAAGCATGGACCAGTAAAAGCATTAAGCACATAAATAAAATGATAAAGAGTAAAGAGACAAAGAGAGAAAAAATAACACAACAACAACCTCAAAGCTTCATTGCAATCTGAATCGAAAGGATAATTAACCTTATAAATTAGCCTTCCATTAAATTCGAATAAAGAAAACGAAGATTAAACGAAGTTTACCTCGTTTTTCCTTTAGTATGTGCACATGTGTTATGCAACCCCAAACTCGAAAATGTTCTACTAAAGGTTTGACTCTACTTTAAGCTTCCTAAGGAGTGATGTTCTTAGCAAGTATTAGATGTAAATTCAACAAGTAGAATGTCAGAGCCACAACTTCAACCCCTTGAGAACCCTTTTAGAAAAGAGCATGTAACATACCATATTCATCATTATTTTTGTTTTGTGTTTTGCTACCCCTCTTTGGTGTGAGATATATGTTGTACTACATTGTCTCTTTATTCTCTCTTCCAAAAAAATGATTTGAAAATGAGAAAATTGAACTCCCCTCCTTTGTTTATCCATAAACACTTCGTAGATGCCTCGACTTCCTTTTTCACTAGTTTGTTATAAGTTTTGAAACACTCCAAGGCTTCTAATTTAAAAAAAAATAATAATAAGAAAATACAATGAAACCTTATGACTATAGTCATCAATGAAGCACGAAAGATATCTTTTTTCGACTATGTGATATAGGCTATTGGTTTGAAAATATCTACATGTATGAGTTTCAATATATTATTAGCACATTAATCACATTTCTTTGGTGGAGTTTTTATCGAATTGTGACGCTTAAGTTATTTTGCTCTTATTTAGACAGAATTGCACTTTAACTATATTTATAACTTTTAGCCTAGTGGTAAACGCTCTATCCAACAATTGATATTAGAGTTAAGGTCATGAGTTTAATTCCTAATGGATAAATGTTAGGGGGAGATTGTTGTAGGTTGCATCAATTGTCCTATGAGATGTTAAACAAAGGTTAGGTGGGTCAAGTCATAATCAAAGAGTTTGATTCCTAGTGGGCAATTGTTAAGCCAAGATTGTTGCAAGTGACATCAATTGAATCATGATGTTTGTGTAGTTTCATTCTTAGCTAGAAGGAGTTACACTTTAAGTATCTGTTATACCTTTGAGTATAAATAATCCAACGAAAATAATATTTTCCTAAGAAAAATTTGAGACTTCAAATTAAGATAGCTCACACACCATTTTCTTTATTTGTGGTCTCTTCAATCTCCTATCACTTAAGTGTCCATAGCTTTGATGCCAAAGGTAAAGTTAGATCCAACGACGCATGCAAACATTCTTCAAAAGAAACACTAATGTTGAATATTTATAATAAATCTTTTCCATAGATGACGGATATTGCATATCCCATTATTTATGAGAATGACAAACCATTTTTCCACAACTGCCTCATACTCAAAAAGTTGTTTGGAAGCTCAAGCACATAATATACATTTTGCATAAAAAAAAAAGTGATGTCATTTGATGCGGGAGCATATGCCAAATAAGGGTATTTTAGGCATTTAATGATATTTTAGGTATTTTTACAAGTCCCACATGGAATAGATAGAAAAGTTTCCCCTCCCCCTATTATTATAAATATGTACTTATGTAATCTTTTTGCTACAAGTTGAATGAATAGTGATTTCCATAATAAGCTTTGTGCTTATTCCCTCTAAGCTCTTTATTTTAAGAGTAAGATGTAGTTATATTCTTGGCTTAGCCAACCAAGGTAGGTTCTTGGCTATTCTTACCATAGTGGGGTTATTAACCTCGCCACGATTAGTGATCCAAATGATGTTCCGGTGTCATCGTTAATCACCAATCTTACACTACCTTTTCTAACTATAAAAATTTGAGTTATTTCCATACTTAACATAATGCTTATGTTCTACCATGTTAGATTGAGAAGATTATTCATTTTGGCTTCGTTTTCTTCTACAAAAGGCCATCAAAAGAAGGTTTTTTTTTTTCTTCATTGAATTATGCCTAACTTGACTATTTGTTCCATTTAGGAATTCATATTGAAAATGCCCCAAATTGTAACACTCAAAATACTTCATTATGGCCTTTTAGAGAAAGATGGTCTCCTAGCTAAATTGCAACTTAATTACATGTACCAGGTCTAGTTGGAGCTTTAATACCATATTGAAAGGAATAACAAAAGTATATAGAACTTGTAAATTGATTGATATTTTATTGTATCAAAGGTGTTTTTTGTTATATAGCTTTTACAAAACAACAACAAAGACCTCTTCATCTCCTAGTTTACTTATATAATAGTAGCAACAAGTTATCATTTACTCTAATATCAAAAACCTCTTCAATCCAAAAGAAAGACAAACAACAATATTTCTATTATCTAACAGTTATGTATTATCAATGTGATTCTGCAGATTGGAAATGAGACCAATACTCCTTCACAAGTTGCTTGAACAATGATCCTTCTTTCATCATCAATCTCGTTGGTTCATCATACTCCACCAACCTTCCTGTTAAAAAGAAGTAAAAAATAAAAAAAAATCACATTATTCTAATAGAAAATTTGTAACTGTGAAAATTAAGTACCCCATATTTTACAATGTGTCTAAATCAACTACCCCATTGTTTATCACATTACCCTTTAACTAGTGAATGCAACTAAACCATATGCCAAACAACAAGCCTATGCAATGAATGGTGTGTGCCAAACCAATTATTATGGGTAATTCTAGTTAGGAACCTATAAAATCAAGTATTTGTATTATTTAACTTGGCCTCATGGTTGGAAAAGTTTAGTTTGATATTAACATAAGAAAATGGGAATGGACTTGTGGATAGTTTGATAAAGGTTTATTATAGAGCATAACAAAGGGTTGTCTACATCCAATTTACCATCACTGATTGAAAGAACCATGGTGCAATCCATCACAGTTGGTATCCTGTGTGCTACTGTGATCACTGTGCAATCTGCAAACTCAGCCCTAATTGTTTTTTGTAGAATCAAATCAGTTGCATTGTCAATTGATGCAGTTGCTTCATCCAACACCAGTATCCTACTTCTCCTTAAAAGTGCACGCCCCAAACAAAATAATTGCCTTTGTCCCATGCTCCAGTTTGATCCATCTTCAACAACTGCATAACAATATTTTACTAGTTGTTATTAACTAGGAAACTACTTGTGACATAATTACCATCAATATTTCACAAAACGTTTTACGACCACAAGTTCCCAGAACATCATGAATCGTGAGAGAACCCAACTGAAATTTCAAACCTTGATTACCATAATGTAGGCAATGTACCTGGTGAGTTTAGGCCTGCAAATTTTTCTTGGACAACTTCTCGTAACTGACACTTCCCAAGAACCTTCATATTGACAAACAATTAGGTTCCACTTGCAAAGTTGAGCACAAATTAACAGAATGTGGATGGTTTTACCTCCCATATCTCGTGATCAGAGTATTGAGATAAAGGGTCCAAATTGTATCTAACAGTCCCATTGAAAAGAGTAGGATCCTGAGGTATAACACCAAAACGTGACCTCAAATCATGAAGGCCAATAGAAGATATGTCTATGTCATCAACCACAATTTTTCCACCTGCTGGCTCCACAAGACGAAATAATGCACTGATGAGAGTGGACTTCCCACTTCCTGTTCTTCCAACAATTCCAATCTTGTGCCCGGCTTTGAATGTGCAGGTGATTCCATGGAGTATAAGGGGTCCTTCAGGCCTGTATCGTACCTGTCTTGGTATAAACAAGCAAATTATATATGCATATCATCTCATGTTTGAATATTAATATTCACATTTTAAGTATGTGCCAATTACCTGCAAGTCATTTAGTTCTACTTTACCAGCAACTGGCCAATTTGAAGGAGGACGATTTCCTTCTATTACTGCTGGTGCCTCACTTGGTATATGCATATACTGATTTAGTCTCTCTACAGAAATTATGTAATTTGCTAGATTGCATTGACTTTGAATTGAAAATACTAGTTGAGCATTTAGTGAAAGGCCATAAGAGAGAGCCATGCCAATGAATCCTAGAACAAAGGATATTTAAAATCAATAAACTTGCACCAAGGGAGATACTGCTACTGTGTGATGATAAAAGAAAAATACTATGAAGATAATTGCAATGCTAAAAACCATGATATTTCACATGTAACGTGACCGAAGTCTCACCAGAGCTGAAAGTCCCTGGTGGAAGTGTAACCATGCATAGTGCTGTGGAGGAAAGAAGTACTGCACTAACTATTTCTAATCTCTGGATTAGCCACTCATTTGAGGCAAAACTATGGAAGAAGGGACTGGCATTGATGTCAATTAGATCAAGATTCTTCTCAAAGAAACGATCTTCTTCTTCAAAGGCCCTTATTGTCACAACTCCAGCAGTAGTTTCAGCTACATGATTAGCTACGAAGGACTTTGTTGTGCCATTCATCCGCATCACTTCTTTTGCAGTGGAAAAATAGTATCTCTAGTTTTACAAAAGAAACACTTTGTTTAGTTTCAAAACATGGATATCTGATATTCTATATGTACTAAAAGATCAACAAAAAGTTACAAAAACAAAAAGCTAAAGAACATTTTTCAAAGAAGAACTTGTAATTACCTGCAAGCGTATTGCAATGTAAACCATCGGTACAGCGATAAACAAGATTTGCCAAGTGATAATTGATAAAACTGCGAGGTTAGTATAGAAGTTTGTAGTGCCTCCCACAGTATAAGCAATAATAAAAGGGATATCAATATCCATAATGCTTAGATCTGATGAGACCTGCATAGGAAATGAGTATCAAAATATTATTACGATTCATAGCAGGGAAAGAAATTATTTAATATACATACCCGACTAAGTATTCTTCCCAATGGTGTAGAGTCATAAAAGGACATTGGTGCACAAAAAAGGGAGTTCATTAACTGTAAAAATAGATGTGTTGATGATTGAATACCCAAGGCAACTAGAAGTAGAGTTCTGATCAGCAAGAAAACAGTAGAAACAACCCCTATCATGAAGTAAACAACAATCAGCCGCAATGTGCTAACTTGGTAATTGTCAACATTAGCAGCCATCCATGAGTTTTGCAATATCTGGCAAATGACAAACAAGAGGTGACAAAGAGAAGTCACAAAGAAGTATATATAGCCTTTTTTCTGATTCAAATACTGAATGTAAGGCTTCAACCCCGTGTCTCCTATCTCTCTCTCCTCTTCCTTTATTAACTGATTTCCATTTGTGGCTTTTACTTGCTTCTCCTTGAAAGCTTGTGTAATCTCTATGGCAGATATTAAAGGCCTCTTGGAAGAAGAAACATTCGTAGGCTTCTCAGAACCAGCAGTTTTCTTGTGAGCATTAACAAGATCTTGGAATTCTTGGCTTGAGGACAACAAATGATGATAAGGAGCAGATTCTAGGATTTCCCCATTTGACATTAACTGAGGAAAAGAAAAAAACAAAAAAAAGAACTTCAGCCTACAAGTAAAAGCAAGATAAATGAGAAGGTTATGGAGCCTAATAATTACAAAAATGAAATCAGTTACTTCCAATTCATTAGTAATTTACTATCACTAGTTATGTGCATGAAACAGAGAAAGAAGAACTATAGCATAACCAAGTCCTGATTTTAATGAATTACCAAAACAGAATCAAAAGCTGGTAGAAAGTCAACTTGGTGAGTCACGAGTAAAACAGTTTTCTCCTTGAGACCATCCATGATGTATTCCTGCCAAGTTTAAAAACCATATTTGAATGAAGAATGTCACATAAAACATAATTGTAGTATGTGAAGTAAGGAAGATGAAATTACATTAAACAGACTTGTGGCAGTATGTGCATCAACAGCACTAAATGGATCATCCAAGAGATATACATCAGCATTCTGATAAAGAGCACGCGCAAGTTGAATTCGCTGCTTCTGGCCTCCACTCAAGTTAACTCCTCTCTCACCTATTTGAGTGAGATCTCCGTGGGGAAACAGCTCCAAATCCTTTAGTAGTGATGATCTGCGAAGTGTTTCTTGATATCTATGAGCATCCAAATTTGATCCAAACAAAATATTTTCTCGTACAGTGCCTGTCTGAATCCATGCTGTTTGAGAAACATATGCAAACTTTCCATAAACTTCAATCTGTAATTCAATAGAGAGAATTAAACACCTATTAATATTACATCTGAAAAGAAGAATAAGAAAAAAGAAAAAACAGTACTCGGTATAGTGAGTTGAATTCATATATGCTAAATATAACTATTAATTATGAAGTAGAAATGTCATCAACATTATAGCAAAGAATAGTACCCCAAGATTTAATAGTGTGTTCTATAATATAGGAGCATAAAAGGAATAAAATCTTACAGTTCCTTTTATCATAGGAACCTCTCCAAGAATTGTAGCTAAGAGGGTTGATTTGCCTGAGCCAACTTCTCCACAAATAGCAAACTTTTGCCCGTGTCTAATCTCCAAGTTTATGTTCCTTAGTGTTGACTTTGATACATTACCTTCCCATGAAAAGTCAGCAGATTTGATTGTAATTGACCCATTACTGCCATCAAAACTTTTATTCCTGAAATTTGCACTTCGCAATTCAGGTGCATTAAGGAATTGAACAATCCGGGCAAATGCTACTTTTGCTTGAATGACCACCCCAATAACATCTGGGATGGCTGTAATTGGCTCCTGCACAAGACGTATAGTCGCCACAAATGTGAAAAGATTATTTGCGTGCAAAGGAATATTCAAGAAATAACATGTCCCAAAAGAAGCAGCGGAGACCAAAATTGGTGAGCTCCAAAACAGAAAGATATTGTAAGCCTTTCTCAATTGCACTGAACGCAAAACATTCAGTTCCAAATTTCTTAGTCCTTCTATAGCATTTTTAAAATGAGTTTCCCATGCATACAGCTTCAGGACTTTCATATTTGTAAGAGCCTCAGAACTCGCCTTCAATCGCTTATCTTGTGCCACCATGAGTTCGCTCTGAAACTTTTGCTGCAACTTTGCCAGTGGAGCGTTGCAAAGCACAGTGAGGACTATCACTACCAAGGAGGCTATTGTTGCTATCCCAATAGCATGAAAAAGTATTACTAAAGCAATACATATTTGGAGGCTTGTTGTCCATGACTGGTGAAACCAATATGGAAATTCTCCAATTCTGTAAGCATCTACAGTCACATAATTCATTATCTCACCACTCGAGTGTGTCAATCTAGCTGCACTAGACAACCTCAATATTTTTTTATAAATTGCTGCAGTAAGCAATGATCTAACTTTCATTCCAACAAGCCTGCTTCGGAAATACCACTGCCTTTGGGACAGAGACTCTATGATCTTTATAATGAAAAGTGAGACTACCAATACATAACCCTCATATTTGAAACTTCCATTACCCTCAGAAACCAATATAAAAGCATTCAGAAGAACAGGACCAGTTGACAAGGTGAGTACCTTGAGCAAAGCAAAGAATCCAGTCATCAAAATCTCTCTCCTGTGGCACCAAACTATGGTCCACAAAACTGCTGACTGTGATAGTGGTTCTTTTCCTTTTTCCCTGTTCAAACGTTCTAAAAATGAAAAATAGCAACTTTCTGTTCGATCTGATTCTCGCAACTTCGGGATATCCTCATCCTGAAGAGTTTTCTCTTGACCCCTTTTCATCAATGGATTCAACCACCAAAATGACATCTTACTAAGGAATCCAGCTTTGGCAAATGGAGTCACAAAATTATCTTGATCAGCTTCACTGAATTGACCATTCAAAGGCTCGTAAAGGCCTTCATCAATTTCTCTCTCGGACTCTTCACATTTATGTACTTTGTAAGTACACAAGAGTAGCAAAACTGACCCTGGAAAAGACAGAAAATCTAAAGCTTCCTTCAAAGTCAATTTTCTGCTACTAATTGCGTAAGACATGGATAGAACACAGAAAATAATTGAAACAAATAACGTAAGAAGAGAAAACAACCACAACCATGATCTTGGAAGTTGTTTCAACTGAAGACTTACACTTAGGCCTACTAACAACCATCTGAATCCTTGAAAAAGCTCTGGCAACCACAACTTAAGAGGGAAGAAAGTGTGTCTCTTTCTTAGTTCCTCCTCTAGCACCCAAATGCCAAAGCACACATACAACAGCCCCAGAAAACCATTGGTTATGGCACAAACTAGCTGCAACTTTGAATATCTTTCCACCTGAAGCTGACCACGAAATGGTTTGAACAAAGACTTCTGGATCAAAATGAATGCTAGCATGATCAGTAGCAAAACATCGAAGCAGGTGATCAAGAATTGGTTGGTGCACGTAGAAGGATCTTTCAAAAACTTGAAATCGTAACAGAAAGGTGTTTTTACTCCGTTCTCAGGACAATCAGATTCTCCGCAAATCCTGCTCCAAAAATCCTCCATTATGGTAAGTTTTCTTTGCCGCTTAAACTCTGTTATGAAGGGCAAGAAAGTTATATCTATATATTAAGAAAACATGGTCCTGAATTTTCTTTAAAAAATAACCAAAAAATGGTCACAATAAGTAGACAATACCAACGCTACCAAAAGCCTATCTCTGCATAGCTATCTAAAATGGAATCATCTCTATCAAGTTCATATTACAAAACAATAAGAAACTGATAATATTATTTAAAATGTATAATTTTAACTATTTAAAAAGTGCAACTATAATTTGTAATATAAAAAAGGTGTTTATTCCTGGTGACATTAATTGTCCGAGATCAAGTGGATCAACTCTTACTAACTATAATTTTTCGTATAGTAATAAGATGTCATCCAACAATTGATATCAAATCCCAAGATCACAAGTTTAATTATCAAAGGGAAAATTGTTCTAGAGCCAAGATTATTTAAGATTGCATAATTGTCCCCTAATAAAAGTCTATAGGCCAAGTCACAATTGAAGAGGAAACATTTTGTCCAAAATAGTAACATAATTTATGTCTTTAAATCCTTTAAAAAGTATCCATTGTATTTAATTCACAATTTTGTACTAAATAAAAGAATTATATCACTCTTATAACCATTCAATTATAAAAGTACTTAAATTCCACTTATATTTTCAAAAAAATTTACTTTCACTTAACTTATACATCGTATTTATTAACATTACATAAAATTATATTAAAATGTAAAAGTTTCGTAGATTTGCAGATAAAACCTATTTAATCCAAGGACTAGATGTATAGGACTAAAATATCTGCAATTCAGATGAACTCAAATTTTAAAACTCTTCTACCATGCTGTTGCAGGTTTTAGGGTGGTTTAACTTTAAATACTCACCTCCGATTTCTAGTTAGGAGATTGTTGCTGCAACTCACCATACAAGCCTTTTTCTGGATTTAAAAACATGAAACTTGTATAAAAGTTCACATTCGAAAAGTTTAAGTCGTTACTAGATAATGACCACTTACCTAGCAGCAGAAATTAGCGAAAATCACGAAGCTGATGAGGAGATAAAAGATGGACCAGTAAAGTAACACTGAAAAGGAAAATCTGACAGAAATATAGAATGTAGTATAAAAAGATAATAATTCTGAAGGGCCTTACCATGTATGGAACAAAAATCTGTTTGTACTTTTATCACTCCAAGGTAGTTCATATTTATGTACTGAAAAACCATTTTTTCCGTATAAAGAAGAGAATACATTACGACAACAATTAGATGACAAACATGAAAATAATGGTACAGTGAATTTTTCTACTGGTCCACGTGAGTGCATGGCTCTGGGTGCAAGACTAAAACAAATCATACACTGCATCTAACTCATAATCACACAATAAGACAGTGTAAGCATTGAAAACAAGGAGAATAGGACAAACAATATTCAACAATAGTTATTAAATTAAGAAAAACTACAGCAGTTTAACACTAAACCCGAAGCATGGATAATCGATGGTAGAAAAAGTCAAATTCCAGCCACTTCAAGTGTGCTTATTTTATTGTAATGATGATATATAACATAATGACGAATGAAAATTAAAAAGTTTATATTGAGCATTGGAATGAATATCATCGGAAGAATAACTCGTTAAGAACGTGTTTCTCCATAAAAGCGAAAGATTGTTTGTCCGTTTATCAAAGTTAGGTTTCTCATGTTCTGTTTTTTTTTCCATTTTGTAGAAGATAACGTTGTCTAACAAGAGGTTGTAAACGAGATAACTGAGGAGTAGATGAGAGAAAATGGTTCGAAACCCTAATATCATGTCGTCACTGCTCACGTGATTTATTAACAAGTAGCATTTAACTTAATTCAACTTTATAAAGTTGATTTATAAGATGAGATATATTGTAGTTTGATCTTATTTATCATGTCTAAAATGGAATATTTTGAATAAATTAGTTTTACAAAATTAATCTATAAAACAATTGATGTGTAACTTTTTATCTTTGGTTTAAGTATTATTTTGAAGATGATCACATTCTTTTAAAATATTTCTTTCATTCAATACTACTTACAAAAATAAGTAATGATAGTAAAACAAAAAGTAAAAATTCATAAATATCTCTGTTTTACTTTTATTATCGAAATAATATGAAATTATTGTTTAGAATTTTAAAAAGTAAACATAAATATTTAAAATCTATTATATAGACTTACGTGGATGCAGTATCTATTTCTTATGAATGAAAGTGAGGGAGATCGCGACGGGTTAGAGGTAGACGGAGAAATGAAATTTGTATGTATATGTAAATAATAATATAAATTTTCATATGATTCGGCATTAATGACTCACTGATAAGTGGTGTATTAAAGAGAGAAATTAAATAACTTTTAAATCTATACTCTATATAAGTTTGTTTTTTCCTTTCAGCACTTACCAACATTACTTCGATTGAAATATATATAGCAAAATTTAGAATGTTATAAAACTATAATCATTAAGTCAATTTCATTGGTTAGAATGATAATATAATAAAGAATATATTGATTGTGACGATGAAAGAAATAAATTGAGAAATTAAAAGATATTTTAAAGATGAGTTAAAAGAAAAAAAATCAGAAATTTAAACTAAATTTTTATAATTTAATAGATAATTAATTTGGAAAAATTATGTATTAGATACTCAAAATAAAAAAAAGGTAATTTAAGCCAAGAAGAATATATATTAAATTATGTTTTCAGACTTTTTATATATAAGTTCTTTAATTAAATAACAATATATGAGTTATTATTTAAAATTATATTACTAATATACAATGGAAAATATATTATTAGAAAAATATGTCCAACCTAACAATTTGAAATAAGAAAGGATATAGTGGCCATTATATTTGAAGTAAAGTCTTCTTTTTAACATTTTAGTAGTTTATAACGGTTATGTATGAAAAAGCACTTCAATGAATCAATAAAAAGTTATATTTAAAAGTTTCTTTGTTTTATTCTTATCATATATTATAGTGCTAATCACTTAAAGATAACACTTAATAATTAAAATTATTCGTATATTTCACATAATATTTATATACAACTCTCATAAGACTTAAAATTATATAATATTTAGTAAATATTTTAAAGTAACTTATTATTTTTAACTTACAACACTATAAAAAAAAAATCAAAATTACCGAGGTAAATTTCTCCAAAACATCCAAAATCAGTTGGTAGATTGTTTGTATGTAAATTTATCGATGAATTTTTTGAGTCTATCGTTAATTACTGACGGAGTCGATAAAGCAGAAAAGTATTAATTATATTATTAAAATCAGTAAATATTAATTACATATGAAATTAAATCCGTCGGTAAATCCGTCAGTAAATCTATCGATAATTAACGAGAAATGATATTTGTGGGTAAAATCCGTTAATAATGATTTTTACCGATAAATAAAATTTCGTCGATAATGTTTCGTCGGTATTTTAACTTTTTCTTATAGTGCAATTTAGACCAGTTTCTAGCTTTTTTTTAATTTGTCTAATTTTCTTTTTTATTATTATCTTTATATTTTAATATACTTTTTATTATTCTCAATTTTTTATACATTATTATGTATTTTAATTTTATAAAAATAATTTTTTTAATTAA
>Ga0209700_105611_pt1 | contig 20854 bp, 8 predicted proteins | sample SiratroredBW_FD_187528 | JGI IMG/M metagenome (GOLD analysis project Ga0209700, IMG submission 187528) | Root nodule microbial communities of legume samples collected from California, USA - Siratro red BW (SPAdes) (version 2) | ecosystem: Host-associated > Plants > Roots > Nodule | place: USA... | reverse complement strand
ATATATATATATATATATATATATATATATATTTATATATATACCACATATAAATATCAACATTTTATCATCTAAAAATGGAAATGTTTCACATTAATGATATGTTTAAACTCAAGATTAAATAAAAAAATTTCAATTTCCAATATGAAATTGAGAAAAGAAAATGTTGAGATCCTTCTTTTTTATTTAAAAAATAATAAACACAAACTAACTAGTAAAAATATGAAATCTACTAAATCAATCTTATGCAACTTGGATGAGAATAATGTAAAACAAAATAATAAAAGAATTGAAATCGCTATAATTAAGTTTTTATCCATTTATCAGGCACACCTATAACGTGATTCGTTTGCTCTAATTTAAAGCTCAGACAAAACGATTTTGATATCTTAATGAAAGGAGTTAATATACTGTCCAAATTAAGAAATAAACAGTTCAGAAATTTACTAAGTAAAAAGTCATTTTCTTTGTGAACGTGCTACTCTAATTTTGGCAATACTTGAACACCAATTTAGTTTTTATACTAGTGAGTGGTCCACCACCATAATGTTTGGAGCAACAAGATTTATCAAAATTTCAATGTGATGGATGATGCTATTAAAGGCACTTTTTGGAATTGGGTTTTCAGAATTTATTCAAAAGAGAAAAGAGGGAAGGTAAATGTTTTATTTTTAAATCAATAGATTTATATAGTATTTATGAAATTAAACAAAGTGTTAATATATTAAATTTAGTCTCCTTTTCCTTCTTTCTAAATCTTTAACTCCCAAGCAAATAATAGACCTAATTGTTTACAACTATTCCAAATAACACATGGTTTTATTGGGTCTTTACAATTGTAATGAAAATTATATAGTTACTGCTATTAGACTACTACACTAATTTTCTCCTGAATTTGGTTGAATGCATTATTTTAAGAGAATGATTCAATTTTGGACCACTCAACTATTGATGAGTGACACCATATTATAAACAAACAAATACAAATACAGACAACTGCTAGATAAAAACACACCATCTTATCACCCATATTACATCAATATTATACATGTTCATATTATTTTTTATAAAAAGATAAAAGAAATTCAATATATTTTTAAAAAATAATATTATTTTTGATCCAGAAAACTAAAGATAGTTTACGAATATTTTTTCTAACTCATTCAGACATTTTTTTTTATCAATTAGATATGTTAACATCAAAATTAAATTATAAATTTATAGATATATTTGAGAAATTTATCAAAATAAAACTAAAACAATTAGTTGTATCTAAGGTATATTTTTGAAATAATAAATGTCTAGCTTATGAAAAAACACCAAAGTAATTTTTTTATATAAAATTTGAATACATTACTTTCAACTCACTTGATTCAAACATATTGAATCAAACATACGTTTGAAAAACTTTCAATATAAAAAGATTTACAAATTTAGATTCTTCATTCACTTTCTAAGTTAGTTACCATTACAACCATAAATCGAATTTTAATATGATAACTTGAAGAGAAATACAGAAGAAAATTCAATATCATGAACAATAATAAACCATATAAAAGATTAATTTTTTTAAAAAAATATCGTATCAATTAAAAATATAATAAAATTATAATATATAGATGAGATACAAATTCATCTTATAAATTAATTTTATAAATTTAATTTAAATATAAACTTATTACTAAATAGTTATTCAAAGTAGATAATCTTACTAAAATTCACTATGATTATATACCACCCATTATGAGTGCAAAACAATCTACATTTGTTTGTTGATGACCCTAAGAGAATTAGTACATTATTTCTGTTTATGTCCATATAATCATGCATGCCACACCACACATTATATTTTAATAAAAACGTTGTTTAGTTGTTGCACCTGCAGAATGTCTTATATCTATGTAACAAAAATATCGTTGAATACATAAATATAGTAATGAAAAGTTATTATTATATAAGAAGTGATTTTACATTTGGATTTGTAAACATGTAACTGCAAAATATAAAAGAGAACATGATTAGGTCATGTTACAAATACATGTTAGTATATAACAATATTAATTAATAAAGTAGGGTATATATTTCAGAAAATCGAAGCATTGACTGTGGAAAAGAAGTGGCATTAGGTACATAAACATAGACTGCTGTTGTTCTTTGAACTTGATATTTAGACTAATTTATGCTATTTTTATGTACAAATTTGTACCATTGTTGTCACATAGATTCCTGTTTGCTTATTCTATATTCTATATGCATGTTGTTCATTTTAAAATTGGTAAGAAAAAAAAGTGGTAGAATAATATTTGAGAAACATTGTTACTTTAGAAGTATATAATTTTTAAAAATTTAATTACTTTGACATATTTGATGATATAAGATATTTTAATAATTTATAAATAAATATAAATCTTATTTTATTAATTAATTTTGCAAAATTAAATTAGACTTAAAATTTATATTTTAGAATGATATTATCTTATAATCAATTTTAACAAATTTATTAAATTTATTCGACCATTCATTATTGGGTCATTTTAAATATATAATCTCGTATATGAATTGAGAGACACGAAAAAAATAGATAAAGATCTAATATTAACAATAACTTATAAATAAAGACAAACTTTACTTTAAAAATTCATTAATTATAATTATATATATATATATATATATATATATTTAATAAATATGATAAAATAAATAATAATATTATATTAACATCTATAAGAATAAAATGAAAATAAATAAAATAATATATAATTTTATTAGAAGAGACATTGTAAATTTAATTTAAAAGTGTTTGTTATCAATTTAATAAAGTTTTATTAAGTAAATTGACGGGATAAATAGTTATTAAAAACCAAGACCTATTTGATATTTATGTTTCTTTAATCAAGGTAAAAATTACAATTCATCCCATAATAAACCTAATCAAATAGATTATAGTGTTACAACACATTGTTCTTATCAAACACAAATTAAAATATTCTCAACTCAATTAAAAGTTTTTTATTCGTACAAAAGTGATTGATTTAACACGAAAAGGGACATCAAAAACAATTTTTCTTCTTAGAATCCAATGTATATTACACAAAAATAACCCTTGTAGTTAATTATTAAATATAAATTCAACTTCTGTTTATGCTTCTCTTCATATTTTATCTAGATTGAAACATAACTCTAATTATAGAAAGATTACGTGTTATTAACGTTCACGACTCGCACAAATCTACCAAACATCACTTTCTTTAATTATTTCTCCCATCTCCAACGTCACTTTCCGGGAAAATCACATAAAGTATTAAAATAAAATTTGTTCTTTTCTTTTTGTCTTATTAATTCCTTTTAATACTTTCCTTCATGGCCCACTTTTAGTTTAGGTTAGAATATCATGTAATGTGCTAAATATGTTCTGATTAGAATTATAATACCAATGTTATTACAAGTTACATTTAATATTGTTCCATACATGTGTTCGTATTTTGAAAAAATTAAAATAATTTTAGTTACTGTTGAATATTATAATTATAAAATTAGAAACTTTTAAAAATATATTTGAAATTATTTTTTTCTTGTTTAACGCAAGAAATATTAAAAAGAAAAAAAAATCAATGAGGCTCTTGCAGAAAGTTGTATACCTATTATGAGATATTTGGATAAATAGAACAATTTTATTATCATGATTATTAAAATTGAATCAATTAAATCAGTATCAAGAATTCGATCAATTCAGTAACATTAAAAAAATAAGAAAATTTGATATATTTGATTTTTCTTTGGATTATTTATAAAGTATAAATATAAGTATCAAGCACCTACTTAATTTTCAAAGAGTTTTCTTTGTATGATCTTTATTCAATATTTAGAAAAATACAATAAAATCTAGTCCACAAACAGTTTGCTTCTTTCACAAATATTTCAATAATGTTTCATTTTCTAATATATATATATATATATATATATATATATATATATATATATAATACTAATAGATGAATAAAATCATATTTAATTTTTGGCTTAATATTTTACTTAATTCCTTAAAGTTGATGTATGCGTAAGAAACACGTGGCATGATGGATAAGTGGTCCCACTTAAACTTGGCAATTACAGAGGGAGAAGCGTAACTAACAAAGTTGAATTAATTAGATTCCTATTATATTTATTTATTTATTTATTATAGATGAGAAAATAATAATTAAGAAACAAAAAATAAACGTGACAAAGTGTTCGTCAACATTGGGATTCGCGCACAAAGACATGGCACGTGTGCAGCTTAGAGTTGTGACATCAATTTGACACGTGCGATGTGTTATACCTAACAGCGCCAACAATAAAATTCGCATCTCACTAACAGACACTAATTGAAGATTAGTTCATAACTAAATTAACTTATTGAAAGTATGATAACAACACACTCTCTTAAAGGATGATAAAAACACGTTTAAAATATTAGTAACTTCTACATTTTTTATAATTTTTTTAATTCTTTTATTAATATTTTGTTTCTAGCATTTTTGAAATATGAGTTGAGGAGTTAAATCTAATGGAAGATTTTCTTTTTGAGAATAAGGAAGAAATTAATCTTACACATGATGAATCATGGTTTGAATTTTTTGTAAGAAGTATTTATGTTTAGTATTAAGTTGTGTTTTCAACTAGATTGGTTCGAAAGCTAATACACGTAATTTAAAAAAAATAATTAATCTTTATAATTGTAAGTTTTTTTTTATATTTTCTATTTGAAACCTTTTATTTTGGTCTCTAGTTATAGTTTTACATGCTTTTGATCTTCCCACCAAGTGTTGAATAACCTAGTATGAATGAACTTAACTTTTTGATTATTTTAAACAACTCTAGTCAATATATTTGATGAAAATATAAAAAATTGAACTATAAGAACTAAATAGGACATTTTTAACTACAAGGACTAAGAAAAAGTTCTTACAACTTTATGAAGCAAAAGAATAATTAAATCTTGTAAGTGTTTAATAAGACGATTGAATTGAATGGGTCTTTTTACTGAAAAAATGAACTTTAACAACATTAAAAGAAACAACTTATTTATTAAAATATGAATCCATTTTTAACATCTTTATAATTAGAAGACCTAGGACTGAAAGTCCACATTATAAATTCAAATCAAAATTTTTTAGTTATGGAATGTTTGATATCTTCATTCAAGAGAAGACTCGCTCGTGTGAATAACACAAATTTGTATTTAATTTAATAAACAAAACTGTTGATTCAAAGTGTCAAAAGTATTCAAGAATTAAAATATTATAACTGATTAAAGGATTATTGAAATTTAAAGTTCTTTCCCAATAATTTTATTTTATATTTACATAATACTAAATTTTGTAAACTTAAACTTACGATAAAATCTCTATAGAACCATATGGTAACAACTGTAATATAAGTTTGTTTCTATAGAATTCAGATGTTTTCAAATATCTTGTCATTGTATTGTTTCAAAATAAAGGAGCTTTAAAATTTTATAAGAACTAGATAATTTTTTTTCTTGCAAAAACAAATTTAAGAAAGTAAAACTATTGTAATGCTTTCCCCAAAATTAGAAAGAATAATTTCTTAAAAAAATATATATAGCATTTATTTTAAAAGTTTACCGAACATATATGTCAGTTTTCTTAGAACATTTTATTCTGTTAAGAGTATATCATCATGTTAACCCTAAACCAATTGGAATTTCCTTTTTAAAATTAAGTAATTCAACAAGTAATGCAAACATGTGAGATCTCCAATATCAATGTGGGAGAAAAGTTTCACTAGTGAAGTGGAAGATCCACTTAGTTTGCATTTGAAGTTTGGAGATTAGGGTTGAAAGGGGTGATTGGTAGCTTACCTACCATCTTAAGCAGTTGGACTCAAAAACAAAGTATATGGCACATAGCTTTACTATTTTACTTTTTTTTTTTATTCTTGAATGTGATAGGTCATCAAAATTCGTAAACTTTTTTTATGTTGATAACTCTGAAAATTAGATCCAATGAAATAAAACAAAGTGTTAGAAATTAAAGAGAGAGCAGTGTAAGGATAAGCATGAGCATGCATGTTGTGGTTCTCTATTGGTGGATGTTAGAGTATACCATTAAAGCTCAATGGTGTTTTAACTTGAAAATGATATGAATTTGTTGGATTCATGATTTCTGTCAGTGATTTTTTGGATGATGTATATAGCACCAGTGCATATCAAATTTAGGATTCAATCAATTTCACAAACACCAAACTTTTGTGGGGATAAGTGTATACTTTGCTATTGTTTCTCTTATAATGACTCACCCAATTTCTTCAAAATATTATGTTTTAAATGTTTGTTCCGTACTTCGTGTTGTAATTGTTGCTTGGCTACTAAAAATTGTATCTTAAGAATCATCAATGAGATAATTTTTCAAAAAAATTCATCATTCTCTCATCATACCCACGAAATATGAATTTATAATCATCAATGAGATAATTTTTCAAAAAAAATCATCATTCTCTCATCATACCCACGAGGAGGATTTAAAACATCATATTATCATAAAACTCATTTGAAATAAAATTTAATAATCAACATTTACTTCTCACTGAAAAAAAAAATTCTTTTCCATTTTTATAGAATATTTGGAAAATTTTCTTTCCATAAAAAAGGGATTTTTTAAAATAAAATTATTTATTCATAAAATAAATTTTAAAAACCAGTTATAATTAATTTTTTCAAAAAAAAAAAACAAATTTTAATTTATGAAAAAAAAGTAATTACCTTTTTCATTCTATTTTTCTCTCCTAAAAGTATTTCTAGAAAATTTTCCTTTCAAACTATCTCTAGTGTTTATAATTTTTCAATGAATTGGAACACCATTTAACTTTTTGTATCTTCCCTGTTCAAGGAGACTGTCGACGTTACAATCAAAAGAAATAGATTGATAAAAGTATTAAATAATATAATTTACATAATTGCTTGGGAGATAATTTCACATTAGCTAAAAACAAAGTTACTTTCCTTTTCTTTTCGATAATTTATATTTTTTACAACTTTATTGTTTAGAAAAACAGAGCAAATTCTTCCTTTTAATGAATATAAAAAAATTCAGACAATTCACTTATTTCCTTTTACGTTCTTTATTCGTTTAAACAAGTGAAAAAAGCACACTTCCTATTTATTTATCCAGATAACACATCTGTTCTCTTTCTCTCTATATCCTTCACATCCCTTTTCTTATTTCTCTCCATTCCAACAGACAATACAGAGAGGCATTTCTGTTCAGCATCAACCTTAACAGACAAGACATTATTCATCACCAAAACACAACATAGATTACGAAAACAAAAAATACATGTGACATTGATTTTAATGCATTTACAATATATTACAAAGGTGAATCGGGAGTATGAATATGAGCAGTGAACTGAAAGTGAAAGATGCCAAAATTCTAATGCCAATCAGGTAAAAGAAAAGTTCAACTGTTTTAAAACACACTACTATCATTGCCTACCATTGTGATTTTCATTATGTTAAAGATAATAATAATAATAGGATAGTTTAGTTCTATAGGTAGTATCATCCCTTATTTGCAGTCAAACTCAAACTAATCATGTACATTTTTTTTTTATAGTAATCAAAATTATAGTTCAGACGCTTCTGATAACGCAAATCGTATACAAGCATGTAGGCCAAAATCATTACACAAGGGTTATTAAAGTGTGGCGAAAATCTAAGTTCTCAACTAGGAGTATTCTGACTCTTGCCTTGTTGAACTTCCTCAAGACATTCCTTGGCACGTTGAACTTTGGACTGGAGATAGAAACTCCCTCTCTTGGCATTGCTCTCAAACAAATTGTCATATTTCTGCATGGCAAGAAATATTTAAGAAATTAATAAAACAAGAACAGTCTAGCCACCTGAAATGAGGTATACTTCGGCATAAAAATTGAGAAGTCATGACCATTAATTGTAAAATCAAATGCATTTTAGAAGGATGATATATATGGTTAATGAAATTTTTTCTCCCGGTAAATTGCCAGGCGTTGGTTCTCGCCCCACTTTTAAATCCCTTTTGGTCATTGCATTTTCTATATATCTAAACTTTCATTTCATCCTTTAGTTTAGCTCTGTTAAGTTACTGTGCAAGTTACTTGGTAATCTTTGTAAACAGCATCCTAGTCATCAAACACGAATTTGACCTGCCTGTTGTACAGATCATTAAAGTGTTAGGGACGAAGGTTGAGTGTGTACAAAATACAAGACAAAAAAGTGGAGGTTTTGAATGGAGCTTAGCTCTGTTAAGTTACTGTGCAAGTAACTTGGTAATCTTTGTAAACAGCATCCCAGTCATCAAACACAAATTTGACCTGCCTGTTGTACAGATCATTAAAGTGCGGGACGAAGGTTGAGTGTGTACAAAATACAAGACAAAAAAGTGGAGGTTTCGAATGGAGCAAAAGAGAAAAAATTGGCAACTTTCAAAGATGAAAAACACCAGTAAAATACATAACATTTAAGCTTGTATTTTATCACATGCTTCCTCCAGACTCAAATTTAAACAAAAAAAATTATTCATGTCTAGGGGACTGAAAATATAAGCAAATTCTAACTAAGTTAACTCTATTTAATGCCATTATTAAGGGTAGCATAGGAAATGTAATTCCTTTCTTAGGAAATCACAAAATGAAATAAATTTAACTAACATTCATAATTAGTGTGAAGCTAGGTTTTTCATTTGTATGAGTTCAAAGGTAGTTTTAGTTATCGATCTCCAACTGAAGGCTATTCACAATATGCTGTCCTCCAAAATGAATTCCTCTCATTAGAAAAACCCTAAACCCTAAATAAATTTAACTAACATTCGTAATTAGTGTGAAGCTAGGTTTTTCATTTGTATGAGTTCAAAGGTAGTTTTAGTTATCGATTTCCAACTGAAGGCTATTCACAATATGCTGTCCTCCAAAATGAATTCCTCTCATTAGAAAGCATACCCACAGCATAGATGATATACTAACCTTGATAATCTCCTCCCAGGGAGTTTCCGCAGAAACACCAAGAATCTGCCGAGCCTCTTGCTCTGTCATTGCCTTGCTAGCTCTGCGAATAGTATTTTGTATTGTCTCCTGTGCTACACCATTTTTTGAGGCATCTGGAATTACATAACATAATGTTAAGAAAATAAGAAGATCCAGAGCTGCTGTGTTATCATATCTGTATGTTTAGCGTGACAGAGACTCGGCCAAGACATTATGAGAAAGAATAAAGAAACTAACATAAGTGTGTCACAGTAAAAATAAAAGGTATTTGACAAAGATCACAGAATTAACAATAGAATGGAAGAACTATTTTGTAAAACTTTTCCATTATGTATCAGAGTTATAGCATCTGAAACTTCAACAAGAAGAAATAGCCTAGTTTGTTATCCTCATTAATCTAAAGAACAAAATAGTGCTAGGTGAATGAAGGAAGTTCCAGCTCTTTAAGGATGAGTGAAATGCCAAAACTTTTACTAACAGAAAAAGGAACCTTCGTAAGTCACACCACGAAATTACAGAAGTGGTAGAACAGATGCTAAGGAAAACATCTAGCGTACCAAAACTCAGTTTGGATACTACATGATTCACTACTTAATTCATCACCCTGGAATGCTATAAAGTATACCACAGGAGAAAGTCAGAAAGTCTGATCTTACAATTTTGTATTGACACAACAATTTCCGAGGAGCAAATGCTTAAAGACTTAAAGAACACAAGGACTGCTAGAAAGCAAAAATGATCAAAGGACACTATAGTTGTTGAAAAGAAAAAATGCTCAGAGGACACGACAACTATAGGTAAATGAAAATGTTCAAAGGACTCACGAACTGCTGGTAAAAAAAAGAATGGTCAGAGAACATGGTATTTTCTGGCAAGCAAAAATCCAAAAAGAATGCAACGACTACCAGATACCAAAACATGTGTTAAGAAGTCTGTCCTAAATATTTATGTTGATTATATAACTTAACTTGTTTAGATAGGTTAAGAAGTTTGTCCTAAAAAGTTGTTTTTGCTTATTAACATTAATTACCCAGATATAGCCTTTCCCTTGTACAGTTTAGGTATCCCTTATGTAATTTTCTTCTTTAAATAACATGAATCAGCTAAGAGATAATATCTTAAGCCTCTCCAAAAACCATCAGCAATGAACAGTAATGTCATCTAGAAAAAGCTCAACCAAAAAAATTCCTCAAAAAAGCATCCATGGTAAATAGTATTTCCTGAAAAACACTGGTCGTAAATGTAAATAGTATTTGCTAGAAAAACGTTGACAGTAGACAGTAACGTTGTCTGGAAAAGGCTTGCCTAAAAGTCGTTGCACAGTGAACAACGACGTAGGCAATGAACTGTGATGGCGAACAATGTACCTGATATGTAAAGTGAAGGTAGGTAAAAAAAAAAATAGAAAATGTACATGATTCCTAAAATATTTACTCCTATGATTTCATATGTTTGTCAGATATTGATCTGGATTATGAATGTATACTAGAAAAGAAATCCTCGCTTGCCTACTGATTTCTCAAGGATGGATGTACATGAGTGTTTTGTTTAATGATGAAGAGCAAGCTCCAAAAAATAGGAAGAGGTAATCTTTTATACTTAAAATTCTTACAAGTTAGAAATTGAAAGTTAAAACTAGAACTAGAACTTATTTGTTTTTCTTTTGCTCATATAGGTCCTAGAAACTTAATGCCAAGACCAAATGGAAAATCCATAGTAGGAGATGAGGAAGAAGTTGAAGACATTGAAGAGGAAGGACTTTCAGTAGAAGATGAAAATGACTAATAAAGTGTACATCTTAGAGAAGAGGATGAATAAGAATGATTTCGATAGAACTTTTTGTTTTTTGAGGCTGTTTAGTATGAATAGCAATAGCAACAACCATAGTCTGCAGTAATTACGCACTAGCAGCAACAGACTATAATAAAAACTTTGTTTGGTAGCATGTAGCCATTTGTTATAGGAATTTTATGCAGCAACAGTGCTTTATGGGAGGTTGTGTTGCTGGAATTGGCAGCAAAAATACACATACAACCACTCTTCTTTTTGACTGTGGTTGTTAATAGTTGTATTTTTGCATGTTTATATGTCTTATAATTAAGTATAAGTAACATTTTTTTTAATGTTCATGAATCTTACAATTCGTAATACTAAACTATTCACAATTCAAAATATAACCTCTATGATACATCATTTGTATCTCAATTCAACTACCATGTTGGAAACTACCAGTACTAAGAAGGGTTGAAGGTAATTGTAGCTTCACAATGTATGATAAGCACAGATGTCGCAGCTTATTAGAATCCATGCAGCCAATTTCATCCAGTGGGAATAAGGTATGATTGATGTATAGATAAATAAAAAGTATGATTGATGTTTTGCATAAACAGAGAATTAATAGAGAGAAACAAATCCTCCAAGAGCAAAACATACAAGGCAAAACCAAGCACACTCCCATTAACAAAAAAGAACAAAAAGAAGAAAGGAAGCATGTCTGGAAGTTCTCCGATCTGAATATTCATAATAAAAAACCCTAAACTAGAATGAGACCCGAAGAGAAGTAATGTTAACTTTTTAGTCCCATAGATCTGAAAATGAATGCGCATCTAGTTAAATACATTTATCGGATATTTCACATCCACTAGAGATATGGTAAAATTATAGTATATAAATAGGTACAAACCTTACCTTCTACACCAGTTTTGGTTAAGTTCAAAATCCACTTGTAAATTGATATCAAAACTTAACAAGGTTTGTTGGCCAATCATGTCACTTAATATAGGATCGCCATAACATCCACAAATATTTAGTCTTACACTCGTAATGTCTAGTCCTCAATATGTTGGAGATCTTATGTGATCCTAAAATTAAATGTATAATTTTTTCTTTTTTTTTTGGTTTTCTTAAGACTAGCAATAATAAACTAGTTATCTCTAGTATTAGTTTATTCGATCTTTTATTTGGATGTAGGGCTAGAGCATGGAATTGTTTGTTTGTTAATAATCCCTTCCAACTACATTTTTTTATACAAGAGTTCATGTACTCATTTTGATAACTTTGACTGAATAAAAATGCAAGTTACTACCTTGAGTGTGTCATATCTTAAGTGGTGATTCTTAACCTATCTCTCATGTATTGGTAGTCAATCAAAATCTATGAAGTAGAAAGTTTTCTCTCCTACAAGTTCTAGAAGTTCTAATCTTGTGAGTTAGGTCACAAGTGGCATTCTCCACATACCTAAATCCTGAAGTACTTTCAACTTATTAATCTTTAAAAAGCAGAGCTGCTGAAACCAAATATTCAGACTGAAAAGGGTAGTAGGAATAACTTCACCAAGTAGTCAATCCTGGACAGTAACATGCAGAGGTCCACCCACATAATATCCAAGTTCCTATCATAGCACCCCATAAAGTGTAGATGAGTGAAAGTGGTCGAGACATCAGCTCTCAAGGGTGGTGCTATGAAGGAAACTTGAGAATTACGGGATGCCTAAGTCTAACATGGAGTAGTATGGGATGCTCAATAGAGTATTCAAGAATTTGGCATTCCCCCTAAATAGCCACAGCTTTTGCTTATCATGAAACCTCTCCTCAGCTCGTCACAATATGCTACTCAACGCTGAAACTAGGATTTCATTCAACACCAGCTAAATAAGAAGGTATCGCTTAACATAGGTATATAAATTAATTGCCCACAAAATTCCATTTTGATCCGTTGAAAATGCAAAAGAAAAGGTATCGCTTACCCCAAGAAGCCGTCAAATCCCCTGCCACCCCTTGGCAAATGCAAAAGAAAAGGTAACAAAAACAAAGCTCCTACACATCTTTAGAAAGCAAACTTAGCGAAATTTTTAAGATACATACATATATGATATCCACTAAGTGATAAATCATTTTGGTGTTGGAAACTAAGTTAACATCTGTACACAGTATATATAAAAAACAAATAAACCCTAATAAATAAACCAAAAACCTAGAAATCAGAGAATTGAATGGTAAATTAGTACGCAATTATACTCATCACCCAATTCGCATATCTATCCACACTCACAAATTTGAAAAGCTTACTAGTCAGTGCTTGACGATATGCCTGATAAACTGCTCTTCCCAAGATTCCTCCACCCATTAAAATCAAGTTCGCAAGAATCCTAGCAGCCTGCACAAACAGCTCCGTTAAAATTTTGAAAGAGAAAAGCAGTACCGAAATTTATCATTCAACGATAACAGATTACATCTATCTTTCCCTTTTTTTTCCTAAACAAAAAAAAGGTTTACCAGCAGAGAAATCACAACCTAGTTACATACATAACAGTCTATGGAAACAAATCAAACCCAGGTTGGCTACAAAAAACATTAAAAACACCATCTTATCAAACGGCCATACCTGCAAATAACCCATCTAAAGATTCTACCTTTAAATCTCGTGAGACAATGGAGACAAAGAAAATCAAAGAGGAATCAATAGAAGAAACAATAAACCCCTTCCGATACACAAGCTCGGATTGTAGAATCCCTTATGCACAGAAGCTAAACAGCAAAAAAAAAGAAAAGAAAAAAAAAAAGAAAAAAGAGAGTTTACAAGAAAAAACAATAGACAGAGAAGCGTACCATAGCTAGAGAATCAGCAAAGCGAACCCCTTCTGATAAACAAGATGGGGTTTTTATTCTCTGCAGACGAGAAAATATAGGCTTGCTGGTCCCAGAATTGAGTTAATTTGTCGGCTTAAACACGAAAAAAAGATGAATCTTCTGCTACAAGAAAAAATGCGTAGGGAAGAGGAGGAAAAGAATGTGTCAATGGCGGAGGCTAGGGTTCCAATTTGGGAACTACGAAGCTATTCTCTGCCACAAACAGGGTACATGTTTAGAAAATTCTGGAACCTCTCCAAATTACTAAACTAGACATCATTCCCAAATTTGAAGATGATATATCTAATTAATTTTTTACTCAACAAAAATAATAATTTCTTTTGGTAAATCTGATTGCAAAATAACTACCATATTCATATTCATAGTAATAAACTTTATTTTTTTAGTTAAACTTGTTTATATTTCTAAATTATTTTTAAAGTAGGAGACTTGCAATTTAAACCACACAAAATTTACTAAATATTTTCGAAAATATACCTTGTCAAATGAGTTAATTATTTCATTAATCTCCATTCATTAATAATTTCTAAAATAAATTATATAAATAGGATATAATATTTTATAAATTAAACATTTTATTATTTAATAAATTAAATACTGTTTTATCATAAAATAACTACATAATTTATCTAATAAAAAATAAGTATATAAATTTTCAACTTTTATCCTTCCAAAATTATTATTTATTTTTTTAAATTTATATATATATATATATATATATAAATAAATGTATGTATACAAGAATACAAGTAAAAAAATGTATTTTCACTATTATTAATAAAATTGACAATTTTTTCATCTAATATCTATATCAATCAAGACCAAATTAAAAATTTATGAAGTAAAATGATAATAACAAAAAATTTAAATATAATTTTAAATATTTTTCTTGTTCTTTCAAAGTAAATGGGATTCAAATATTTTTCTTCATACCATTGACTTCAATATACTTTTAAATAATGTTTTAAATTGACTCTAAAAATTATCAAAACCTTTTACTACAAAAAAATTTATTTAATGGTAACTAATTTAGAGATTAAAAATAATTGGTCACTATATTAACCAATTTAGTGACCAAAAATAATAACTATAAAAATTATTAATTAATAACTAATTTAGAGACAAAAATAATTAGTCATTATATTTGACTAATTTAAGAACAAAAATAATTATTATAAAAAAATTATATTTAAATTACAATTCCATTCACCATTTTATAATTATTGGTATATAAAATTTTTTTATTATTAATAAAAATAAATATCATATTTAAGTAGCTAATAATAATAAATTTATTTTTCTAGTAATTAAATTTAAAAAATTAATTATTAATTTATAAAACATTTTAAATTAATATCAATAAATTTAAAATACTGTTTATTATTAATTAAGTAAAAATAATAATATACCCACTTTAGTAGTTTTAATGTTTAGAAAGTAAAGTTTTATTTACTTTATTCAGCAAGAAAACAGAAAGAGAAGAGAAGCGAGGAACTAAATCAAATTGGAGTAAGCTTTGCTACCATTTTTCATTGTAATGCTCTTTTCATTGTACTGCTCGGAGAGATTGATTTGCAGAGCCTACAATTTCATTTCAGCTTCGCCAAATCTACAAGAACAACGCCGCAATTATACAAGAACGGAGTCTGCTAGGTTTTTTGTGTGAATCCTTGTACCCACGAAATTCAGGTAAGTTTTTGAAGTTTCTTATAACGAAACTTATTCTTGGATCCTAATTTGTTAAATGATATATGTTTTCTTTGTATGAATTAGAGGTAGGGTAGGAATTAGGAATTATTTGCTAAAAGTGTAAATTAGGATTGTAATTCTGTAAAATATTTATCAGAGAATCAGAGATCCTGTCGGCCACCGCTTGCTAACGACGGAACACATCGTTAATAGAAGGATCTCGCATTGGACTTTGTTGAAAAGGTAGGAGTTCGGCATAAACTAAAACGGTGAACTGATTGACTTGAAAAGGCCCTACTGCTCCAGTGCATTCAGTTAATTCTTCCGTATCTAATTGGATTTCTTTTTTAAACAATTGTCTATGTCATTTTGTTCCTGAATTTCATTATTTGCACATATGTTATCTGGAGCTACTTTCTGTAGTTATAATTGCTAAAACTTTTCAACCGATTTATTGTTCAATTACTTCCAGAATAATTATTAATCAGACCTTTGGTATATTAAACTGACATGCTATAGGTAGTTGAAACCTATTTGATGTAGGACAAAGATTTCTGATAGCGTTAAACGTGATATGAATAGTATAATCAACAATGAAGAGAGAAAAAGAGAGAAGGGAAGGGAAAAAAATTAAGAATAGAGAGATATCAATATCTAATAAGAATTATGATATCCTGATTCAAGCTTAGTTGTTCTAGTGAAAATCACTCTTTCTTGTAATTAAGTGTAACCTTTTGTTAATTCTGATTCTATTAGGACAAGACACCTTTAATCCAAATCAAACAAATAATGCCAATTTTAGAGTTTGTTGAATGAAGTTGGAAGCTTGGAACAAATGCAGATGGTTCGGGGTGGCAATGGAATAGAGTTGTGAAATGAGTCTAGAATGTCTAGTTCAGGGTATTCTTAAAGACCATGTAAATTATGTTATCAAATAACTGTTTGTTATGATTTCATAGAATTCTGTAGGAGGTTAAAAGAAATTTATTTCAGAGAATTCAGAGAAGTTTCCTTATCTGTGTTGTGTCCCATGTTGGCCAATATGTCTGTCACAAGCAGGCAGATTTAAACATAATCTTATGCATCAAGTATCCAACATTTGATGATGGTATTAAGCATCACTATATTAGACTTACAAGAAATGAATTGGGATGGTATGCCGCCAAAATAAAAGTGTAATATTAATTCTTTATTTGTAGTGTAAATTCAGGATGGTGAAACCATAAATGAATCTTTATTGACACTAAATGAATTTTAAATACAAGTGGGAAGTACACTATGGACTCTTTATTTCATGATCTTAAACCAGGATGGTAAGCTTGAGCCTCCATGTCTCTAAATGGAAAATTTCTTTATTCAGTTGTGCCGCTGCAGGAACTCTTTAATCATACAGAAGAGATGTTGGGATGGTATGTTTCAGCCTTGATGATCCTAAATTATAATTGCAAGTTGAAATCTATAAGCTTGATTTTTCATTCCCTCATCGTGCTTGATCTAGTAAATTTGTTTCAATTTCGTTATATTATTTTGTTAGTATTCTCACAATACTTAAGGATTTGATGAAGCCATGCAAGACATGACCAGCAAGGCAAAGCAAGCAAGTGGAAATGTGTTCTAGGCTGTGTCTTAGTGTGAGTGAGTATGATTGGCCGTGAAAGAGAACCTATGCACATTTAAGGAGAAATTCATTAGCACATAGGTTAAATGATTTAAATCAAACCATAAAAAGGTTTTAACTTCAGTTAAAAACAGTTTTGAAAAATAAGGTAGTTAAAACAGTTTTGGAAAATAAGGTACTGAACTATTATGAACTGATTTCAAGTTAAGCCGAATCAATTTATTCGTGTCTGAGCATAACTGAATTAACAGTTTTGGAAAATAAAGTACTGAACTATTACAAACTGATTTCAGGTTAAGCCGAATCAATTTATTCGTGCCTGAGCTTAACTGAATTAATTATTTTTCTGAAAATCTGGTTTGAGCTCTTCTTCTATAAAACAGTGGGTTTTTCAAGTGCGAAACACAAGAAATACAAGAAAAAGAAAGAGAACAGAGAAAAGAAAGAAGAGAGATACATTTTTGAAAAATCACAATCGTTTTGAAATACATTCTGTGAAAAATACTGTGAGAGATTCTGCTGTTTTCATAATAATCAGGTTCGAAAGAGGGCTTTTACTTGAAGAATCAATTCTAACTAAAGTGTGCTACTGAGTTTCTTCAAGACTGTGTACAGGCCTTTCTTTCTGCGGCAATCAGAGAGTTTTTCTAAACCCTTCTTGATCCTGTTTGAATCAAGATTTGAGGTGTTTTCATTGTAATTTTGTGAAATTCATTGAACGTTTATACTGGTTTGGGCTTTAGAAGTAAGCCTGTGTTTTCTGCTAAAATTGATTGGAAGCGGCGGGAAGCAGTAGATCAATTTGCAGGGTTCTGATTTCTATGGGAGTAGAAATTGACTGGTCTGGGCTATAGGAATTAGCCTGGGGTTTTCTGCTAAAATTGATTGGAAGCTGCGGAGAGCAGTGGATCAATTTAGCAGGGTTCTGATTTCTACGGGGAGTAGAAATTGACTGGTTTGGGCTATAGGAATTAGTTTGGTGTTTCTGCTGAAATTGATTGGAGACTGCGGGGAGCAGTAGATCAATTTAGCAGGGTATTGATTTCTACGGGGAGTAGGAATTGGTTGATTAATTATATGTGAACAATTAATTGAGTTAGTGGAACTTTCTCTGTAAGTTGAGCAGAGAAGACTGGACGTAGCCCTGTGTGGTGAACCAGTATAAAATTGATTTTGTCTCTTCTTCTTGAACCCATTTTCTTATAATTCTTGCACTGCACAATGAATTAAATTGAAAGATTGAATTAATTTTTGGTAATCTTGATAAAACTGGTTTAAGTCTTTTGTTGTATATTGATGTGTACAATGTAACTTGAATTGTGTGTTGATTATGATCATTCTACTGTAGCTGTTCTTGGAATCTTGATTAAAAGATTGTTTCTTTTCAAACATTGTATTACATACAGCATTAACTGGAAATTGATTGCATTGCTGGAAAATTTAATAATCTACAATATCACATCAGTTTTAATTCTGAACAAATCTGATCTGAAAGTTGTTCTGCAATGTCAAGAATCTGAGTTGCTGCATACTTAAGAGTTCATTACTGCAGTGTGATTCTTGATATTTTTACTGCAAAATTGATATCATTGTTGTGTGTTCTTGGTGAAACTGAATAATTGAATCTGCATTCTGAATTAGTTTCACGTCTATATTAATTACTGGTGTTAGGGAAATTTATAATATTTACTAATATTGATTGAAACCAGTGTAGTGCTTTGTTAGGAGTTTTAAATTAGTATTTTGTAATACTGTTCTTCTCTGCTCTCATTCAAGTTTGATTTTTGTGTGTTTCTGTTCTGAGTGTATACTGGAATTAAAACAGAGTGAACCTGACCTGATTAATGTGTTGTTGTGAAATTGCAATTCAGTGTGATTGAGAATCTGCTGTGTGCTTATATCTGTCAGTATAACAAATTGATTCATTCGTGCCTTGAATCAATTTATTTCTTTACTGTACCCTATATCTTTAATACCAAGATTCATTAAAGTTTTTCAGATTGCGAAAACTATTTTCAAAGGTCTAAATTGGTTAAAATCTTTCAAAGTTCAATTCACCTCCCCTCTTGAACTCAGCCTAAAATGTTTTCATATTTGATTTCAGAACTTTTCCTTTCCAATCTATAACTCAGTGTATGGTGGGCTCTAATATTCTTTTTTAGGAACAATTGACACCTGAAGAATGAATATGTTGTGAAAATTTGAATGCATCTGGGACATTTCCCTTCTGGAGTGGTTCTTCAAATACCAGGTTTTTGAATTTACACTTTCAGAATCAATTTGTATCTGATGTATGTGTTGTTTGAAAATATTATCCTATTTACTTTTATGTTTTGCCCATTGTGAGTTAGTATTGGTTGAGAAAGGTATTTTTCATTTTCGTAGTGCTTTTTTATTTGTTAGGGCCTTTAAAGTTTGAACTTTCATACTTTATTATTTCATTTGGAATATATAAAATCATATAAATAAGGCGATATTTACGAAGGAGAAGGTAGATGCATGAAGTTGAGAAATAGATATCCAAAACCCCCCTTCACATACCCCTCAGTTTGTATAAAAAAAAGTTACAACATGAAAAGGTTAATAGAACTATTTTTTGAATAAATAAATAGAAGATAATTTGACCAGAAAGTTGATTTTTAGTATTAAATATTAGCACATAGTGCTAGATGATTAGTCTGCAACATGTTTTAAAAATGTGCTGCTAAATAGGAAAAAGTATATTATAATAAAATTAGAATAATGTAAAGAGAGAGGCTTTAAGTCTGTCACAAATTTTTTTTTTTCCGTTAGGTAACCAATTTTAACAGTGTTGAATTCGAGGAATATTTGCATATTTAGGAATTGAACTCATGTTTCTGCAAGCACGATTATATGAAAAAAAGAGAGATAGAATGTGAATTATGTGATGGAAAAGGAAGTAAAAGAAATGATGGCATAGTCACAGTCATGGGAATTATTTGTTGAGTGTGAAAATGGGCGTCGTTTTAGAATCCCCAAGTGTTTGTTTTTGCTTTTGCTTTTGCGATTGGTATTGGTAGGAGAAAGAAAAGGAGAATTGCGACGTGATTTTTACTCACACTGATGTGATGAAGTATTGTACTGATTCCAAGTCACTATACTAAAAATGGAAAGAGTCACTATGCATCTTGGAATTTTAAGATAAAAGGCATTAACGAGAAGGGTAAAGAAATAAAATAGCATAAATGAAATATATCTTTCCTGATCAATTTCTATTGTGCGAAAACTTATTAAAATTAGCCACTCTTATAATATATTGAATTAAGTGTCTATAGAAATATACATGTTTATTTTAAGTATACCTGCATCAACAGTTATTCATCTCGCAGGAACTTGAATATAATGATGCTTTACTCCCTTTTTATTATAAAATTTTCAGAACTGATTCAAACTACAATTTTTTTATTTTTTTTCCTTGACCACCTTAGTCAAGCAAACTAGTAATAGATGAGAGAGCAGTTTCTAATACATATTACCCCTCTTAGCCCGGTTAGCATTATCTTTGAATCTTTTGGGAAAACACTATCACTATAAGAAAAAGTATATTTAGTTACTAATTTTAGCTATCAAAACAAGTGGTAATTAATTATGACTAAAATAACTACTAATAAAAATAATAAGATACTTATTTCATACACTTTAGAAACTCAAAATATGCAATACTTTATTCATGATGAATAGTGATATTTGACATTTTTTTGCAGATCACGTTTTTTATTCTCAAGCACATTTGGTCGAAACCTCATTTAGGAAAGAGAAAAGGTTTGACATTTTTTATTTTGGTCATTGTATTTTGGGGGATATAGTTTATTGTTCTCAAATAAATTAAGAAATGATAGATTATAAGACTTTCTTT
>Ga0209700_105610_pt1 | contig 20854 bp, 15 predicted proteins | sample SiratroredBW_FD_187528 | JGI IMG/M metagenome (GOLD analysis project Ga0209700, IMG submission 187528) | Root nodule microbial communities of legume samples collected from California, USA - Siratro red BW (SPAdes) (version 2) | ecosystem: Host-associated > Plants > Roots > Nodule | place: USA... | reverse complement strand
TTAATAGTATTGTTACTATTATTATTATTATTATTATAAATATTGTTAATAATATTATTACTATATATTATTAATATTATTTATATTTAAATAAAATTGTTGTTATTATTAATGTTATTATTAGTAATATTATTATGATTATTATTATTATTAATATTATAAATATTATTGATAATGTTAATATTAGTATTATTATTAATTATAAAAATTATAATTACAATAATAATAATAATAACAATAATTATAATAAGAATGTTAATAATTATATTATGACAACAATGTTGCTCTAGTTTAGTGGTAAGTTTAGTTCTGTTGGTGCATGTGGGACTTAGGTTTGAATCTCACCTGGTGCATAATATTGATAAAACTAACTAAAATAATAATAAAAATAGATATACTAAAAAAAATAAAGGTAGTAATAAAATTGAAAAGAAAAAAAAAAGTTGTAAATAATTTTTTTAAACAATATCTTTTAATTATATACGGAATAAATCCGTATGTAAATTACCTACGAGCATATTACATACGGATTTTTATCTGTATGTAATATGATTACATACGGATTTTTGGCCATTACATACGGATTTTGCCCGTATGTACTTTCAATTTTTTTTTGTAGTAGGTCTTGATCTTAGGGGGAGATTGGAACTAGTATAACCTGGAGAGGTTTGTGTACCCGTTATAACCTAGAGAGGTTTGTGTACTCGTTGTAACCGCTTACTGAATAGTGAAACCTTTTGAACGGTTTGTTCAAGGAAGAACTGGACGTAACTCAAGAGATTGGGGTGAACTAGTATAAAATTGTTTCATATGTGTTTATATATTCTTGGCTGGACAATCTTGCTTGGTGATTTTTCGTTTTCAGCTAGTTGAGTTTAGACTTCATTCAACCCTCCTTCTAGAGCCAATTGTTCCTACAAATAATAATAACATGACTAAAAAAATTATATGATATAGTAACTAGGTTTTATGTGTACATATAGGATCTAAGTTCAATTTACTATCGTAGTAGGTTGTTAATAACATTAATAAAAATAATAAAAATATTATTAAAAATAATGATAATAATAACATAAATAAAAATGATAATAATATCATTAATAATAAAAATAATATTCGTCATTTTTTTATGATTTTTTTATCGATAATTATCGACAAAATTTGTCGATAATTAATGATGAAATTTGTCTGTAATTACCGACTCATTTACCATTTAGTCAGTATATTTATCCAAAAGTATTTACTGACAGATTTTTAGCCATTGTAATTCCATTCGTAATTTGTAATTATTGAAGAAATTTTGGCATATCAACGAATTTTATTTGTCGGTAAATCTGAAATTTGTTGTAATAACCCTCCAACATATAAATTTTACAATAATATGGTCTCTCAATCCAAGAATATCATCGCTCAACATGATCAAGATAGTTTTGCTCATCAAAAGGATCAAAACACTTAAGAAAGCAATAATATTCAGATTATTACCCCTCAACAAGATCAAACACTGATCAATCTGTTACAACAAAATTGAATCACTTGCCAATCTCAGGTGAATTAGATAGAGTCTATATCCATTCACTTTATCCCACAAAACTCGTCATTAATTATATGAATTTATATAGAGATTCTTAGATAATTTTTTCAGAGAGCTATTGACCATGTGTGTGCCTTTTTATTTATTTTTACAACTTATAATATCAAACATGTGTCTAGGTCAATTAGGATGTGTATTGTCGAAAAAATTGGTTAATAAGGATTGATATCCTGACTCTACTAATAATAGAAATCAAATAGATGAACATTACTAGGTGGTTAGAGTCGAAAGAGACTAAAATGGGTGACTGCAACTTGAAATACAACTTATTAGAAAAGTCTCAGGAAGACTAACCTTGTCATACAAGATTGTTAATTCACTGATTTGGAAGCTTGTGTATATTCACGATTTGGTGCTGTATGACAAGTGCATATCTCGGAGTCTATTCAATGTACAAATCTTTCAGAAGTAGAGTCAAGTGACTTGGTATATGAGTCAATATATGTATATAATGTATTATTGTATAGAAATGAAAAAAATAATGTGATGTATGAGATAACTGATAAGTGCCTAAATTGTGGTATTTTGGTCAAGATAGAAGTTTTAAACTTTATGATTTTATATTTTAAATTCTCTAGATTACCCTCTTCTTTGATATATTGTTTGTTTTCTTTTAAATTCTGTTATAATCGTGTGTTACATGTGAGTAAAAGATTTGACAAAATTGAAAAATAATAGTGAGTAGAGGATTTGATAAATGATTATGTTTTTCCATGAATTGAAGCATCACATAATGGTTTGTTGTTTTATGCATGTTTTAGTTTTATTTTGGGAAATGTAAAACTACTATAAAAAAATTATATTTTAAACTATTTTTTAATGTGATATGTATATATTATATTTATTAATAAATATTATTATTGTTTAGAGTATAAATTTTAGGATGTTAGAGAATGTTTCATCGAAATCATTTTTTTTTCATTATAATATTATGTTGTTGTTTTAAGTATTTCTTATGTGTTGAAAATTTTAATTTCTATATATGAAATTTTTAATTTTTTATTCTTTTACTAATTAGGCTGATTTTAAATCACTTTTATTTAGTGTAAAAATTATATATTACAATTTATTTAATTAAAATATATATTTATTCCATTGAAAATTAAAAATAAAAATACCATTAATATACTGTAAATTTAATTATAATGTATAATTGAAAATGTTCTAGAAAAATCGCTACATAATTTCTAAGTCTAATCAATTGTTTTATTTTGTTTTGTAAAACTAACTAACTTCTAAATATTTAATTTTATGTAAAAAAAACCTCAACTTCATATTTATTATATATGATAATAAAATTTCAATTGAAAAATATATATAATTAAAAAAGTTAATCAAATTTATGCAACAAACATATTTCAGAATTAATTATTAATAGTAAGAATCGCTTTAAACTATAAATAATTTTGTAAGAAATTTTCAAGAATGAAAGAGATGAAATTTACTTTTAAGATTTATTTATTTAATATTAAGTCAACTACTAACTTGAATCAACAAGCATTTTCAGATAAAAGAACTTTTTCAGATTTTAATTTCTTAAAATTAAATAAGTCAATTTGTAAACTGCTTTTACGTCACCTGATATATCAAACACTTAAAGAGTGAACAGGTTAACTGATTTGAACTACGGCTTTGTGTATCCAATCACAAATGCTTCCTTCCATGGTCAGGATTCAACTCCTTCTGCATTGCTCATCACTTCTTCTGTAACTTCGAAAAGTCATAATATATAGCTTTCAAATATTGACATATATTTTTAATAAATATTTTTATGCATAAAACTTTAAATAAAATTTCTAGTCCTAATTTTGACGCCTGTGGCATTATATGAGATTGACAAAGTTAGGATTTCTCAAAAGATAAAAAAAAAAAAAAAAAAAAAATCAAAACCATGAATTTATAATAAATTTATATAAAATATTATAATTTTTCATTTTAATTTAAAATAAAAATAATAAATTTATAAACATTTCTTTTTATATAATATTTATTTTATTTAATATGAAAATTTCAGATATCACTTAGCTTATCGATATTGTTCTTGAAGTGATCGTGAACCTCAAATGTAACTTTCCACTTAGTTTGCAAGAATCACACACTTCACAGTCGAAGTACATCTCAATCTTTGCAACTTATAAAATCTCACACTTCATTTACTCTTTTAAATTTTGATATGAAAAATAAAAAAAATCGTGTTATCATGAGATAAAGTTTGGTACCACTGATCATAATATTTTCTTTCACGGAAAGGAAACACGTGAAATGAGCCAATAAGACAACCTACACCTAAGAATCTATACTCACCAGTATATTACCGATAATATTTATAATAAATACTAAATGACTATTTTTAATAAATATATAATAATACTATAAATATTTTAATTATCTATTTATTGATTTAATATATAAATATTATGATATCACATATAAGCTAATCATATTACTGAATTTATTTAAATATTTTAAAGTTAATGTGGTGAGAAATATTAATTATCTTTTACAATTTATTTTATATATTTTATATAATTTTAATGTTATTTTAAACGTAGATTTCTTCCATGGATGAAAAAAATAATCATGCCATAAATGCTATAAAAACTAGTATAAGTAATTACGTAAAAATTATCCCTAATTCTTCTTAAAATCCTGTGAACTTTAAACAAGGATTCTTTTACTCTCGATAAGTATGTGCAATATTTGTTGAATATTTTTTAACATACTAAAAACAAGATTAATTTATCAGCAATTTAATATGTGAGGTTTCTCCCTAACCATCTTTTAGAGGTAAAAATTGTATGCATTCTTGTATTTTACACTCAGTACAACTGATCATGTGACTTCTTTTAAAGATTTCTTTACAAGTCTTTATAAAATAAAACTTTTATGTATAAATCTTTCAAATAATACCTATGTTGTTGTTTGTTATACTGGAATTGTCCACATTTCTCAAGATCCAGTTCTTCACAATGTTTTATAAATACCAAAATTATCTTTAAATATCATTTATATGCAAAAGCTCATATCATCTTTAAATTATCAATTAACCTTATCATATAATGTTTGTCAAACTCAAGATAGGAGTTAACTAAAGATGATTGGTTAAGCTAACCTCCCTAATAAATTGTATCAAATATATACTCTATCATATATATATATATCTTTTTCAAACTCGAATATAGTTCCAATACAAGTCAATCATGATATGGATCACAAAAAAAAAGGATGATCCATGACTTTTGAGACTTGGCCACCCGTCAAACAAGATTCTTAAATACATTTACAAAAGTTATATTAACGTATATTTTGACAAAAAGTAGAATTTGTGATTCTTTTCATATTGCTAAACAACATAGACTTCATTTTCCTTTAAATACTACTTCAACTAATAATGTTTTGGATTCATTCATGTTGATATAGGGGTGTTCAACTTAGCTTCTATTCATGGTCATAAATTTTTTTCTTACCATTATTGATGAGCATATTAGGCACACCTTATACCTCATGAAAAATAAAACGTGAAAATATGAAAAATAAAAAGTGAAAATAGAAATCTTTTGTCTAATTTTGTTGTTCTTATTAGAGATTTGTTTGATAAACATATTAAAACGACAAGGACAGAAAATGGTCAAGAATTTAAGTGGGAAGAGTTTTATAATAAGTTTGACATCATACATCATATATCAAACAACTTTCATTAAAACGTCTCAACAAATTTTATAGTTGAAAAGAAGCACACATCTTAAACATAACTCGCTGCATCATGCATCAATCATGTCTTTCTAGGATTTTTTTTGTCATATGTTGTTGTTCATACTTTTTATTTCATCAATAGGTTGCCCGCCTGTGTTAGGAAACAAAAGTCTTTTTGAGTTTTTATATTAACATGTTCCTGATTTACTAAATTTAAGGGGTTTTGGATATTTTCTTTTGTTTCTACTCTTAAGAACAACAGAAAAACATGCTTGATTCTAGACTAGGAAGTGTATTTTCCTTGGTTTTCAGTTTGAAACAAAAGGGTATGTTGTTATTGGTATTAAAACCACAGAGATTTTTATTTCACGGAATGTTGTGTTTCATGAGCAGACTTTTATTAAAACTAATTAATCTGTTGAACAGAGTGTTTGTCATACTAATATAAAAAATTTCGATTTTGTCTATGAACATGTTCATAACAAAATTACTGAAATTATTTTCAATAATCATGTTAATAATAATGAAAGAACTGATAATGATGAAAGAAATGAAACTGAAAATTTAAGAAGATCTACTAGGCTCAAAAGATCTCATTCTTTTTTAAATGATTATCCTGTTCATCTCATTTCTTTCTAAAAGACTGATATTTATAAAGGGAAAGAGGTTCGGTATTCCATTAATTTTATTACATCTTATAAGAATTTATCTATTAAGAATTTACAATATACTCTTACTATTTCTTCTCAAATTGAAGCTCATAGTTATAAGGAAGCTATTACTTCTTCTAATTGGATTAAGGTAATGCAAAATGAAATTGATGCTCATGAAAGAAATAACACTTGGTATGTCATTAGTTTATCTCTTGGAAAAATTCTCATTGATTATAAATGAATTTATAAAATAAAGTATAAAGCTAATAGGGAGATAGAACGTTACAAAATGTGCGTTGTTGCCAAAAGATATAATCAAATTGAAGGTGCGGACTACCTTCCCCTGTTGCAAAGCTTACCACAGTACATGTTCTTCTTGTTATTGCTATAAATAAAAATTGGTGTTTAGAACTACTTGATGTAGATAATGCCTTTGTATTACAGGTAAATCAAGCTTTGAGAATAAATTCATGTTAAGCCCTAAGATATCTTGATAATGCAAATACATTCATGTTAGCAAAAAAAAAATATATTGTCTTGATATTCTTTTAGATACAGGGATGATAGCTGCAAAGCCATTTTCTATATCCATTGACAAGGATACCAAAGTTCTATTTGAATAGAATTATCATGTTCGTGATTTTCAAGGTTATAGGAGGATGGTGGGATGTCTCCTCAGTTAGTTCTTGCAATCATTAACCAATTTACATCATCAAGTTGTTCATATAGTTTTACAATGTCTCAAAGTTTCTCATCACAAGGTATTTTCTTTCTAGTTGATAATGATATTAAATTAAAGCATTTAGTGATTTTAGGGCTTTATGTCTTAACACTCATTGATCTATCATCCGGTTATTCATTTTTCTTGGAGCTTCTCTCATTTTGTGGACGACAATGAAACAAAACATTGTCATGCATTCATCTTTTAAGGTCGAGAGTACAGGACTATTGTTGTCACCATATGCAAAATTTAGTGAATAAATTACCTTTTTCAAGACTTTGACATCACTTAGATCTCATATACAAGTTTATATTGTGACCGTCTATTTACCAGTCACATTGCAATGAATGTTAGTTTTCATCAATCTACAAAACACATTGACATTGATTGTCATGAGGTTCATGAAAAATTATAATGTAATCTTCTTTACCTTCCAATGCAGTCTTTTAACCAGACATTTAATGCTTTTACAAAGCCTTTGGATGGAAGTACTTTTAACAAACACATCTCCAAATAGAATTATGGACATACACCTTTGGATCGAAATACTTTAAAGAGACACATCTTCAAGTAGAATTCTGAACATACACCTCCAAACTTGAGGGACGACGTGAAGTTATGGATTTTTTAGTTTTTATTAATTTTTTATTTTTGGCTTTTTCTGTTTTAAGCCCTATTTTATTTTTCTCTTTTGTTTTTGTTTTTGTACATGTGGACTTCCCACGTTTTTGAATATGTTAATCCAATATATGTTTTCCTTTCTTTCTTACTTCTCTGTTTTGTCATGTTCTTTTTATGCTTCTATTTCATTTTTATGCTTCTCTATTTCGTCATGTCTTTCATGAATTTTCTTTACTCATCATTTGTTACCCAAAGTATGAAATCGTATTATGTGATATATATAAAATGATATTTTCATGATATGTTATCCATAGAGGTGTGTTGTCTCATGAGTATGGTACTTTTTTGGGTGTGTAGTGTATTACCTAGAATAGTATTGTGGTCCAAAGTTAAACCATTAAGTTTGAAACTCATTAAAAAATGAGATATTCTATGTTTCATTGATGGTATAATTAAGTGATGAGAAATTGAAGTTTTGGTATTAAATAATTATAAAGTAGGTGCATAAACTATCTTAATACAAGGAACTATCTTAACATAAGAAGTTGAGGATGTATTTGCAATATGAATCGTGTTAGCTTTCGGTGGAATATGCTTAATATGGATCTTTTAGAAGACGTATAGTGTGACACATTGCACGGTTTATTTGCGTTGTATGGTTACTTTTGCATATTGGTTAAAAATGATTGATTCAAGTCTTATGTGTTGTATGCATGAGATGATGGAAATGTGTTATGATGAATATATGCATGTTGTATCACCTCGTATGATGCTTATTTTAAATTATTTTATCCTTGTGTAAGTGTTTGTAAAATAATATAATTGTTTGTGTTACGAAAGTAAATTATGTTATGTTTTATTGGATCGATTCAAACTTAATATCTTTATTTCGTATATAATATTAATATTATATTAAGAATTTTTATGGATATTAATACCAAATTAGAAACTCTAAATGAAAAATTGATTTAATTTGTATAATATAACATTATTTTTGTTAACAAATTTGCTATGTAATTTATGAAAATATTATTAAAATAGGTTTTATTGTCAAACTTATTTGGTAAATCTTTCCTATATAAAATGAACAGTTAACTATCAATATAAATACACACCTGTAACCTGACATGTATATGATATAATTAAATAATAATAATAATAAATAAGTATGATATAATTAAACTATATTAGAGCATACTAAGATCACTTGTTTTCTTCCCTAAATGGTTAGGTCTATGTGGTTGTGGCCACAAAGAAACGAAAGGGGAAAGCGCCGTAATGTGTATTGAATTTTTCTCGAATGCTTGACCGTGTTTTATGAAGATAATTTAAGAAAAAAACATATTTTGTTCCATTTAAACTGATAATGATTAGTCATTATTGCTCTAGTTAAATTTGTACAAAATTTAATATTCTAGGCAATTTCCAATCAATAAAAGTTGAACATAGTTAGTAGTTATTAAGATAAAACGTTAATTTAGTGGGAAGATAATATTCCATGTACTCAATTAAGTTTTTTAAGTAATTAACATTATATACAAAAATAGGTTTTTAATTGTGTTCCTTAATAAATTTAGAGAAGAAAAGGGGTATTATTAAAAAATAATTATTTATTATATGAAAAGAATCTTGCTAACGAGTTGTATAAGAGTATTAGTTAAAAATTAATAACAATTTTTCATTATATGATTAGATTATGCTTTTTCGTACAAAAGTTAACCAATCAACAATATAAAAACTTAGAAATGCATGAGTCCAAAGTCGAAACGTCTGCTCCTAATTTCTCACTAATACGTGTTATTTATTTTTATCTCTCTTTTTCTTCCATTTCGTTTAATATTCTTTTAATTTTTATATTTTATTAATTGTGCTTTAGAGTAGTGGTGATTATTAAGTGATGTTACATATTATAAAATATCAAACGCAATAACCAGCTTATTTGAGAAAATTGTCCACAAATAAAATAAAATCAGTTGTTTTATTAATTAAAATTAATGTACTAAATTTAATCATTTTTTAAATTATCAAAAAAAAAAGAGTGGGTGAACATCGTGAGAACAATAACAATTTTAATTTCAACATCAACCTACAATAAGTTGAAACACAGCCCATGGACCATTTGCCTTTTGGCATATTCCTTTGGGCTTTCAATGAAGGCGTGAACTTGATGGTAAGAATAACAATTTTAATAAGAAACAATAAGTTGAAAGCTTATGCCCATGACCAACTGCATTTTTGGCACATTCTTTTTCGCTTGCAATAAATGATGTTTACGATGCCGTCGAACCAAGAAAACGAACAGCAAATGTGGTGTGAATCCATGAAAAAACCACAGACATGGTTCAGCAACACTTTCATGCTCACTTTCTTACTTCTGAATTTGTTTTTGGGAAGAGTTGCCGGCGCTGATATCTATAGCAGAGACGATTTTCCCGTGGATTTTATTTTTGGTTCAGGCACCTCTGCTTATCAGGTTCCCACTCACTTCCTCTTAGTTTATTCATCTCGTGCATCATTTCCTTCCATCATTCTTTCATATTACAGTGACCACAATTCGGTAATCTAAAGTTGTTCTTGTTGTTATTATAAACAGGTGGAAGGAGCTGCAAACGAAGACGGTAGAAGTCGTAGCATATGGGATACCTTTGCTCATGCTGGTTCTTTCCTTCACTGTTCATTCTTTCTTCTTCTCATATATGAATCATATGTCATTTAATAAATTTTGTTGATTTTTTTTTTCAAAATATAATTTCATATTAAAAGTTTCTTTTACATAGGTGATACTATATTAATCTGGAATTATTTAAGTCCGTCTACATTTTTTAAAATATATAAAAATATAAATAATTTAATTTATTCCTTTTACATGAATAATCGTGATTATATAAAGTTATAGTTTAGCAATTTGATCGATCTAATTATTTTTATATAAAATTATTGTCGGCGTATTATTTGATAAAAGTTGTGTAACCCTCCCTATGTATATTTCACTTTTTTTATTGTTTTTCACGATATACTAAAATATAAATTATTTAATCATGTGATAAAATTTAACATAAATAATCACCATACGAAACTATAATTTAATAATTAGATTCACAATATTTACATTTTTATATTTTTATGTAAAAATAATAATGTAATATTATATACAGTTATTAATGATATAATATATGATCAAATTTAGATGGATGCCATTTCATCTAACTCTATTTATCAATAATAATAATAATAATAATAATAATAATAATAATAATTTATTCTTATTATATAATTAAGAATATCAATTATTTATTATTTTTTAATTTTATATTCTTCTTTAAAATATTTAATTCTTAAAATAAATTTAAACCATCAAGATTCAACAAATTATTATATTTAAAATATTTTTCAAGGTGTATTTTTCTTTCAACCTTTTTTCTTCATTTAAAGAGATCTCACCTATATTTTGTAATTTATTTATTTTTTGTTTATTTTTATAAATTTATCCATAGTCTATTTTGTGATTCAACAAAAAGTTTAACTCTTTTCTTTTTTCAAAGTTTTGAATAATCTAATTCATATATTATAGTTGACATATTTGTATATTTTTACATAAAATTAAAAACTATAATATATATAATACTAAATATAAATTATAAGTGTATAAAATCAAACCAAGTTAAAAAATAAAATCTAATTGTCAAAATAATGAACTTGATTATATTATTTATCTTGAAGTCTTAAGTCTCATTTTATATTTTTGGATCATGTCATTTGGTAAGTGTTTAAATTTAATTTATAGATTCTAAATTTTTAATGTTATTCATTGAATCTTAATATATTATTTTAAAATTAATTAAACAATAATGAAAAATAAAATAATTTTGAGATTAATTCATTAATTTGATATTGATTTTTACTTAATAATATACCGTCAAAAAAATTAAAAGTCAACCCAAACTCTAATTCTTCAATTTACTACTCCAATCCAATATTTTAAAATTTTAATTAAAAATTATATTTATGTATAATTTTAAACTTAAATATTTTTTAATTTTATAATAATGTATTAATATTAATTTTTTTTCAGACCTTTCAAACTTTAGGTGTTTACTTATCGAGGCAGCCCTAAATGTATCGTTCTATCCTTACAATCTAACATTCAATTACACCTTTTTGATACAAACAATCTATTATATCATGCACAATTTTACTGAAAAGTGAATCACTAATGAAACATCAACAAGCATAATATTTATTAATCTACTTTTGCATTTTCAATTACATACCGATCATTGTTCACTTAAACAGTCTCATACAATAATTTTTAATGAATGAACAGGATATGCACACGGAGAAAATGGAGATGTAGCCTGTGATGGGTACCACAAGTATAAAGTGAATACGCTTAGCCTCAAACTTTTTTATTTTCTCCTTAATGCATTCCTTGAGTTGTTATTCTCCCAGAAGATTGAGGCATAAGCCGGTCAAATAATAGAAGTTTAGTCTCTGTTTTGTTCAACTGTTAAAGTGTCAGTGTAGCACCCTTTGATTTTAATTATTTTCCCAAAATTATATGTAATGCAGGAAGATGTGAGGCTAATGGTGGAAACAGGACTTGAAGCCTTTAGATTTTCCATTTCTTGGTCCAGACTGCTACCAAGTATGATACTTAACACAAACCCTTGAATTTTAGTTTATATACCTATATTGCTTTGTAGGGTAAACCTTTCTCAACACTTTCAAAAATGCTTATGTTTCTATTCAGATGGTAGAGGACCCGTCAATCCCAAAGGATTACAGTACTACAACAATCTCATCAATCAACTCATCAGCAACGGTATACTTAAATTCGAGTTTCTCAATTAGTCATGCATTGTATTCACTCCAAATAAATAAACAATTTGGAAATTTATTCTAATTCTACAACTGATAGTTACCTTGTTTTCCTGGAGCAGGAATCCAACCACATGTCACGTTACACAACTACGATCTTCCACAGGTTCTTGAAGATGAATATGGAGGATGGATTAGTCGTGACATCATGTATGCTTCTGATATCTTGCACCTTAATGCTATTCAAATTTATTCATGAGACTCTGAGGCATCTTATATGGAAATTATAGCTACTCTAACAATGGGTGTGTGCGTTTACTTTTGTCTAGCATACAAGTTCCTTATATTGAATCATGAACAAAATCAAGAAATACTAAAAGAGAAGTTATTTGGATGTAAATGCAGAAGGGACTTCACATACTATGCTGATGTATGTTTTAGAGAGTTTGGCGACAGAGTCTTGTATTGGACAACTATCAACGAGCCCAACGTTTTTGCCTTAGGTGGTTATGATCAGGGAAGCTGCCCACCTCAACGATGTTCTTCCCCATTTTGTATTATAAAGAGCAATAAGGGCAACTCAACATATGAACCCTACTTGGCAGTTCATCATATTTTGTTAGCTCACTCTTCAGCTGCTAGATTGTATCGCAGAAAATACAAGGTATATAACCTAATACATATTTATGTTTAAATGGCCAAAGCTTCAACAAATATACTTCGCATTAAACTTAAAAAAAAAAAATCAGTCTACAATGTAATACTTTACAATTTTTTGTGTGAAGATCTTTTGAATTGTTATCTCTTCACAAATTGTTATTATCTAAAAGTTATTCCTACTATGATTTTGGATTAATTGACCATGTCAATGTTTGTTTACTATTAATGCATAAAACTTAAACTTTTAAACTTACCAATCCTTATTCGAATCTCGATCTCAATATACTGACTTTCATTTTTCTCACATCCAAACTTTGTTGGCAAAGAATGTTCTCCATTTCTAAGAAACTTGTGATTGCAGAACAAACAACATGGATATGTTGGTATCTCTGTATACTCATTTGGATTTTTTCCTCAAACAAATACAGAAAAAGACAGGGTAGCAACTCAACGAGTCCGTGACTTTTTTGTTGGTTGGTAAGCTACAGACCCTAAAATTGGTTTGTTTTACTTATTTCTTCCCCTTATTCTTAATTTGTTCCCTTAAGATAGGTGCCTATTTATGACTGAAGTTCTATCCGTTAACCTTCGGATGCTATTCTATCTTTTTAAAGATTGGTTTCTTTAATTGGACATAACAATACATATGTTCAAAAATAATGAACATGACAGTGTTACATGTATGTTTTGATATTGCAGGGTTATGGAACCCTTGCAATATGGAGACTATCCTATATCCATGAAGGAAAATGCAGGTGTAAGAATTCCGACATTCACAACTCGTGAATCTGAACAAGTCAAGGGTTCATTTGACTTCATAGGATTCATTCACTACACCAATGTCAATATTACAGACAATTATGATGCCCTTAAGAACCAACAGAGAGATTACAACGCAGACATGGCCGCAAAGATTTGTAAGTATTTCCTCGTGCTTAAGGATAGTGAATTTAGTAGGAGAATAAAGTGTTAAAAATTCAAATATGAATTGAAGTTCACACATCTAGTAAAAACAAGCAAGTTAAATAGGAAAAGAAAAGACATACATGACTTATTGGTACAGAAGTTTTCAATCGTTTCACTCTTAACAATAATGTAATACCCCTTACATAACCTAATGATCTATTTGATGTTATAAAAGATAATAAAAGTTGGACAACGTTGTAGAACGACTTAACATTATAATGACTTGTCATTTTTCTGGTTTTGCAGCAGGAATTAATCTGTTTACAAATGAAGAGGTAACAGTAAAATAAAAAACCACGTAAATTGATCTATGTTTTAGATTATCCATTGTGCAAATAACTGACATTTCGCTTTACTTGATTCAGTACCCTGTCACACCATGGGGTTTGAGGGAAGAACTGAATAAATTCAAGCTCCTTTATGGCAATCCCCCTATATTCATTCATGAAAATGGTCTCTCTCTCTCTAAATTACATATAATTGCAATGACTATTTTTTAGTAAAATCAATACTTGATGTTATACGGATTGAATAATAAGCTTGGGGTCATAGTTCTGTTGTAGTAAACAAAGCAACTTAATTACTTTAATTGTTTTAATCATGTTTATTCCTGCTTATACTCTTTACCCACTTTATTAATACATGTTACTAACACTGCCATTGGTTAATGGCATACTACCCTAACTTGTATTTTCCTATATAAACCACTTCTAGACTTAGTTGTATGGAACTTTACTCAACAATTTAGAATACATATGTGTCAATTGTAAAATAGAAAATCCTATTGATTGAACGAGTTACTGATTAAATTTTGGGTTGGTAGGTCAACGGACAGCAAGCAATTCGTCACTGCAAGACTTGTCAAGGGTGAAATACTTGCATGGATATATTGGTGAAGTGCTTGATTCCTTGAGGTATGTTACCACTGCTCTAATTCATGTAATACTTCACAATTTTTTTAATCACTTCTGCAGAAATTTCCTAAGTTAATGGACCAGCTTTTGTTTATGACTTGGAAGTCTAAATTACGGATAACTAATCCATTGAACTATATTGTTTATTTATAACTACTCTTGAGAAGTGACTCATCTAAAGAATTTATCAAACATACCCAGAACATGCACTGACATGCAAAAAGAACCCAATTCCTTGAAATGGATATAACAAATTGGTTAACCGTTAGATTGTAAAGTGGTTTAGTTTTCTGAAAGTGTTCATTAAACACCTCTGATGTGTTCTCTGATATTCTGTATCACCCGAAAATTTCTCAGAGATGGATCAAACATAAAGGGGTATTTTGCCTGGTCTTTCCTTGATTTGTTCGAGTTGTTGGATGGATACAAGTCTAGCTTTGGCCTATACTATGTTGATAGGGATGATCCAGAGTTGAAGAGACACCCAAAACTCTCTGCAAAATGGTACGGCCAATTTTTGAAGAATAGAAACACTTCAATAGTTGGAATTGTTGAACTTGAGAAGGATTCCTCTCTCGTTTCAATTGGCCACTTATTTGAGTAGGTTCTCTATTTGTTTTCATGAAAAAAATCATTGCATAGAAGTGGTATTATTATGCTTACTTTCCCTTACATGCATAACAAAAGAATAAATTTTGAGAAATCCTAGATACTGGGCAAATTTCTATTGAAATAGCAAAAGAAGGATGGAGAAAGCTGGCAAGTAAAGCCGCATAGGTAGTGTATAACATACAATAGACTATGACATACCATATAATGTACCATGTTAAAGACAAGGGAGATTTCAAATAAAAGTATAGTTTTGGGCAGTGATCTTTGTGTTTTTATACTCACTTTCCTCATTCCTCTACCTCCTTTTTCTATAATAGCGCTTTTATGAAGAATCTGTCCATATTTATAACAAGCAAATGATACTTTAACATCGTTTTTAAAGACATTCCCATTTGACATTGTGACAAAAAAAAACAAAAAATAATAATTTAATGAGTTATGGGACTTACCTAATTATGAAATTCTTTTGAAATGTGTTATAATTATACAATTATAATGTTATCTAAACAAGTATCTTTTTTCATTTATGATTCAATAAGGTCAAAGTGAAAATACTTCCAGAAAATTATGAAATTCTTTTCTCATATCCAGGTAATTTCCTTTATTTTGTTATATGGTTTGTTAAGAAAAACTTTTGAACTCATATGTTACAAATACGGAAAGTGGGAACCTCTTGCGTTCAAGTTGCTCTTGTTTTGAAAAATATAGTCTAGGTGGTTTCCGCTGTTTTGAGATGTAGTTTGCTTATAAGTACTTTTGAACTCGTCTAACATATATGAAAAATAAGAACATCTTCATGTTTTTTCTCATTTTGAAAAAAAAATACTTATAATATTATGGAAAGTAAAAGCATTAAAGTGATTTCCTCTATTTTAATATATGACTTGCTGTTAAGTATTTTTGAAACCTAAGTAAGAAAAAAAAAATACACATAAATATATAAAAATATTTTTTTTTGTCATATAATAGTGTCAAATAGACGTAATAACACTTAAAGATGTCGAATATTACAATGCTTATAACAAACTAATTGGATTCGAAATAACTTTATCCAATACAAATTAAGTGTTTAAAAAAAAATTATTTTTAGCAGGGATCGTCTCCTCGTATAAATAATTGAATTGACCAAAAAGAAATATATAAATTTCTTTAAGGAAATTAGAAACAAAATAATTAGCTCAACTTTTTGAATAGAAAATGATATATTGTAGAGATAGTGTAGGATTAAATACAAAACTATGCTTATAAATTAATATTCACTATTTTTATGATTGATTTAAAATATTTTTTTATTATTTTTTTAAAATTTGCCAATAGAAGGTAAAAATTGTAAAAGTCTATCCGGTAAAATAAACCGTAAAAGTTTAAAATAATATTCATGTATAGATTATTTTGTTTCTTTGTGCAACCATGAAAGAATATAAAGCCACCATTTTTTTGCTAATTCCAATTTCCAAGATACGACATATCATCATATCCAGAAACACCATCTACAACAATAAATTATTTATGCTTATACGTCTTACAATTCCCACCGATAAAAATATTTTTATCATCACTTATGCGTTATCACAGATGAAAAAGTATTTGGAAAGACAAATGCTTATCCAATTAAAAAAGCACATAGAAACGAACAACAAACTTATTTAAAAAATTAATAGTAACAAACTAGTACTCAAGATTTCTCTCTAATTGATAATTCCACTTTTAAATACTTTAAACTTTTAAATACTTTAAGAAGAAAATAGTAAATATTTTAAATATGTGGTTTTATCAAGTTTTTCTTAGGATAAAATTAATTTGATTTAACATATTTTGTTTACCTATATATATATTTGCACAAACTTTGTAAAATTAAGGCTAAATTGTTATGTTACTATAGTTAAATACAGAAACAATTTAAAATAATTTTGTTACACACAGTTTTGATTTGATTTGTTTTTAAATCTAAAAAATAACTTAAAGTTTCTTTTATAGAAATATCAAAATCAGGTTTTATAGCATATTGTGATTTAAAATTTCAAATTTTTTATAATGAAAATTATTCAAATTATTAAGAAATATTTAAACATGATTACTTGTTTCAAATGAAAGATATCTTGTGTTGTTTAAATTGTTTATCTGTACAGATAAAGTCAATTTTAATGAGAATTAAGAATAGAAGTTGTTTCGACTACTAGTTTAAGCATTAGATGGTTAAGATTTTTCTTTCAAGCATCCAAGGACTCTACAAAGCTATATGTAGAGGAAAAATTTCAAGTTGAAGAATATAAGAAGAAAAAAAAATAGAGAGAAATACATCATATAATACATTGCAGAAATAAAGTATATACTCAGTGTCTATTGAAAATCTGCTATTGAGAGCATCTAGAATTTTGGACTATGAGAAAATTGTGTAATTCTTCGTCATTATTAAGTAAACCCTTGAGAGCTTTTGTTGTTCTCTCTTTTTGAGAATGTTTCCTTCTTCCTTTTTTTTCTTTCAATCTTGAGTGGTTTTCATCTCAGGGGGAGATTGAGACTGATACAACTTAGAGAGGTTTGTATACTCTTTTGAGAGGTTTGTGTATTCGTTGTAACCGCTTACGGAATAGTTGAACCTCTTGAACAGTTTGTTCAAAAGAGAAATGGATGTAACCTAAAAATTTAAATATAAAATTATTTCATTTGTGTTTATATATATTCTTGTATTAGACGATCTTGTTTAGTGATATTTTGTTTTCAGCAAATTGAGTTCAAGCCTCCGTTCAAACCTCCTTTTACAGCCAATTGTTCCTATAAATAATAATAATATGACTAAAAAGTTGATTTGATATAATGATTATAGGTTTTATATGTACATATAAGATCTGAGTTCGATTTATTGTTGTAGTAAATTGTAAATAACATTAATAAAAGTAATAAAAAATTATTAAAAATAATGATAATAATAATAAAATAAATAAAAATGATAATAATATCACTAATAATAAAAGTAATATTCGTCATATTTTTTCGATGAATTTTTTTATTAATAAATTACCCATAAAATTTAGTGATAATTAACATGAAATTTATCCATAATTACATATAAATTTACTATTTTGTCGATAAATTTACCAATAAGTATTTATGGACGAATTTTTAGCCGTAATAATTTCATCCATAATTTGTAATTATTGAAGAAATTTTGACATTATCAATGGATTTTATTTGTCCATAAATCTGAAATTTATTGTAATAACCCTCCAACACATAAATTTTACAATAATAAGGTCTCTCAATCCAAGAATATTATCCCTCAACATGATCAAGATAGTTTTGCTCATAAAAAGGATCAAAACAATTAAGAAAGCAATGATATTCATATTAACAAAATTGCACCACTTGCCAATCTCAGGTGAATCAGATAGAATCTATATCCACTCGCTTTATTCAACAAAACTTGTCAACAGGTAATCTTTCATTAATTATGTTAATTCATATAAAGATTCTTAGATAATTCGTTTGTGCCTTTTTATTCATTTTTACAACTTATAAATCTATCAAACCTGTTTTTGTTAAGCCTCCTCAACATGTCTATGCTACTCATTCTGAAACTCTACATATACCTGATTTTACTTTTAATCTCATCTCCATTTCAAAACTAACTTCTTTAAATTGACATATGATTTTTAACCCAAAATGTTGTATTATGAAAGAGAGGATTGATATGATTGAATAAACATGATGTTCAACACTCAACCATGCCATATGCTATTATTGAACCTATTTGTAGTTCTAAAAGCATTGACCGACGACATTTCAGAATGGGGCACCCTTCTGTTTGAAAGATTGAATGATTAAATAAGATGAAATCCTACTATACTTACATCAGTACTAATAAAACTATGTTTGCAATACTTCTGATCAATCTAAACAAAAAAATTTATCTTTTCCTTTGCGATTCTATGCTTTGAATGTTGATGCAGCTGTAGGTATTTGGTCTCTAAGTAATGTTTTCATTTAAAATTTGTTTACAAAGGAATTTGAGAAAAAAATTGTTAAACTTTTATTTTATGTTAAATATATATATTAAAATTTTATTTATTTAAAAAAAAAAAAAACTTCATTATTTCTTTTCACCTTCTTCTCTAGATCTTCTTTGACATCTTTCTAAAATTTAAGATATGATTTTTATATTTTTCTCTTCGACATGGCGCCTTTGAGTAGACGAGAAAGTAAAACTGCTAATCAAAATTTTTATAAAATAAATTCATTTTTCTATAATATATTTCATAATCTTTTAAAAGTTTAGGATGAATTTTGAATTTTTAGAAGTTTTGTGAGAGGATGTTTCATTGAAATCATCTTTTCATTCTAATATTACGTTGTTATTTTAAGTATTTCTTATGTGTTGAAAATTTAATTTCTATGTATGATTTTTCTTTAATTTTCTTACTAATTAAGCTGATTTTAAATCAATATTTTGTGTAGCGTGAAAAAAGATATATTACAATCTATTTAATTAAAAAACGAGCAGGCAATATTTATTCCATTGGAAAATAAGAATAAAAATATCTTAAATATACTGTGAATTTAATTAATAATATATGACAGGTCATGATTGGGTAATAAAATGATTTTTTTTAAAAAATTTAGAGATCATAGTTTATTAGGAAAAACTATAAAAAAAGACAAAGATAAGAAAAGGTTTGTAAAACCACATTAGAATTGGAGAGTCAGTTATGTGTAGAAAATGTATTAATATCCAAGAATGTCCTTTTTAATGAAGATACTTTTAATTAAATGAGTAAAACCAATGTATTCTTTCAAATGTTTATTTTTTTTCAAAAAAATTAAAAAAATACAAGTAGAAAGAAAAGAAAACAAATAAAATATATTTTAAATATATTTTTTATTTTGGGTCTGACAAAGATGTTGCTCCTACGTATTTACATTAACAATGAAAATTAACAGGGATAACATAGTTTTTGAAAGAAAACTTGTTTGTTAGGTTGATATTTTTAATTTTTGAAGTTTTCATATTTTGTTTTTTAGAGTATAAGAAATAATTTTAATCTTTAAAATTTTATATTTTATATTTTTTAAAAAGTTGATATTTATTTCCAAAGTTTTATATTAAATATTGCATGACTTGTGCTATTTGATATTTAGAAGAAAACATTGAAATAATAAAATTAAATACCAAATGACATGTGCGACTATGGAAGTGTCTAAGATGATTTATAACGTGATATTCCACAAAGGTTAGTTTCAAAGTTTCATATTAAACATTGCATGTCGCGTGCGACCATTCAATATTTAAAAGAAAACTTTTGGAATAATAAAATTAAATACCGGATTACACATGCGGTCATGCAATTATTTAAAATTTATAATATAAAAAAAAATAAATTATTTATTGGATAAATAAAGATAATGGTGGTGTATTTATAAAATCAATACAAAACATTTAATAAAAATATTGGACTAAGTGCATAAACCAAACTATTATTATTTAAAAAAAAAAAACTATAACTAAAATCGTGATGGGTGTAAAATAAAAATGGTGTGTAAAAAAAAGAAAACAAACATGTTGGGATAGTAAGATAAGCCCAACTTTTTCTCTTTTTTTTTTTTT
>Ga0209700_105608_pt1 | contig 20866 bp, 5 predicted proteins | sample SiratroredBW_FD_187528 | JGI IMG/M metagenome (GOLD analysis project Ga0209700, IMG submission 187528) | Root nodule microbial communities of legume samples collected from California, USA - Siratro red BW (SPAdes) (version 2) | ecosystem: Host-associated > Plants > Roots > Nodule | place: USA... | reverse complement strand
AATCTAATGGTAGGGATAATTCTGGAAGATTTTTTACTTTTTCTTTAATTTCTTTAACCAATTTAATATCTTCAGAATTAAATTTTCTTTGTCCTGTTAAAGAGGTTTTGTTATACAAAGGGGATGTGTATTTTCCTAAATCTTTTATGTATCCTCTTGCATAATTTAATAATCCTAAAAAAGATCTCAGGGTCTTTATATCTTCCATTTTGTCAGGAAAATTAATTATTTTTTGTGCTATGTGAGGTTGGAGCTTTATTTTTCCATTACCTATTTCAGCACCTAGGAATGATATATGATTTTTACAGATTTCTATCTTTGACTTTGAGATAATCAATCCGTAATTTTTAAATACATGCAGGATTTGTTTTAAATGAAGATAGTGCTCTTCTTTTGTTTTTGAAAATATTAGAACATCATCAATGTATGTGCATGTAAAATTTTTATATTCTCCAAAAATATTACCCAAATTTTCTTGTCTATATTTATATTATTTTATTATGAGAGTTTTCAAAATAACTAGATCGTTGATAGTAAATTACTCAATATTAGTTTGAAAAAAACTTAAGAAATCAGTAAAAATAATTTATTATTATAAAAAATATTATTATTATTATGTAAATCTGTTTTCTTTGTTCAACAATTTATTTTTGACAAACTCTGTGATTTTACTAAATTGTTTGCAAGTAAAACACTTGATATTACACATTGTACATTCTTGTCTCTTAAGTTTTCAAGGTCCCTCAACATTACTTTTGTTTCAAGGTTTCATCTGCCTATTTAGAATAGGGAAGTTTAATATAAAAATAGTTTTCTTAATTAGAAGGGTAAATGCTTATAGGATGAGAATAGGTTAAAGTTTTCGGCCTATTTCAGTCTTGATATAACTTGTTTATGGGATTAAAACTTTTTAAATAAATTATTTAAATAAAAGAAACTAGGTTTAAATATTAAAATAAGCATGTTCGGTAAATCGGACTCACCTATCTAAATATTTTAGTATTAAGTATAATTTTGAAAATAAATCTTAAAATTATGAGGTAGAATCTCTCACATTCTCTTAGTTTTATAAATATGAATATGTTGAAATTTTTTTTTTACTCCTACTCTTTGAATCTTTAAAGATATATAGGATTATATGTTATGTCTTCTACTCTAGTAGTTGGTAGTAAGGGGAAAATCAACTAGAGTTTGTTTAAAGTAAAACAAAAAATAATATATATATATATATTAAGAGTAAAGGAAAAATAAAAAGAAGAGTAAATTTTATAAATACTTACAAGTTCCGTGGGAATTTTTTAATAACTAGTTAACCATTTTAAAGACATTCACCTGAAAAAAAATTAAGAAAAACTCAAGTTTAATATGATTTTATCTAACTTAATCTATTGCAACTTATATGATGAGATAAATATTTTAATAACTTGATGTAGTGTTTATTGTGTATGTTTTTTGAAATAAAATATTAAGATATTATTTGTTATGAGTTATATATAAGTATGTTTGTCCAATGCAACTCATTTAGTAATTAATACATATTATTACATATTTTTGTTAGGTTAAAAATAAGAGTGGCGGCGTCATCCCTAGCTTCAAACTTTTGTTGATTAACATAAATAATTCTAAAAATCTCCTATTTTGTATTGTTAATATTCACAATATTAAAACATGATATTGTTTTCTTATACATTATCATTCTATTTACACATAATAGAAAATATTTGGATCTTATTGATAATATTAATAATTACATTATTATGTTTAATTATCATACAAACGTCCAATATTGCATACCATAAAAAATATTATTATCTTTTCATATTTTTTTAGGAGATTTCATGTATATTGTTAATAAGCAAATATGATGTAAAAATACACAACATCAAATTAGGTCAAACTTGATTTCAACAAACAACGTACAAATATATCATATAACCACACTAGTATCCTGAAAACCATGCTCACAAACCATTTTAAACAAACCAAACTAGTTTTATTGAAAGGATGATGATAAACCACATAATCATAAGTTATTATCTAGTATATAACCTCACAAGTCACATAACTAACAAAACTAGTTAATTAAAAATAAGGTGCAAATACATAATCCAATGAATATCTAACCACTAAAACTATAAATATATGAAAATGACTAGATATTCAAAATAAAAACCGTTTTATTTAATGTTTTGAACATATTCAACTAATTATTATTATTAAAAATAAAGGTCTATATATATATATATATATATATATATATTAATCTAAATATGATTTTTTATTGTATTTTCACTCTTTAATATATATATTATATGAATACGCAAAGGACAAATATACTATTTTTTAATTTAAAATAAAATAAAATTACTATTAAACGTTGATTTAATAATATACTTATGAAATATCCATATTAAAGGATAATTTTAAACGAAAATTGTACATATGAAAATGGAATTCTCATTATATATTACTATAAATATAAATATTATAAATATAATTAATTCAATACTATACTTACCGAAATAGTTTAACTTAACAGAATAATTTTGTTAAAAAGTCTATACATCAAATACAAATATTGTTAAATACAAAACTCTCACTTCATTAAAGATGAAAACAAGATACGATATCATATTTCTAAGAATTAAGAAGTTGTTATCACCAACATAGTTAAACTGAAAAAGAAATGGATAACATGTTGATAACTTTGTGTTCTGTGTACAAAAATCCCAAACTTAATATGGTTTATATTTTAAATTGTGATTGATTTTTCAATTTTTTTCTATAAATGATAAACTTTTTGTTTTTTCCTTATTCTTCTCGTTCTCTTTTTCTTTTGGTTTTTCCTTGTAGATAAAATTTTTAAAATGACTCAAAGACAAAATATTCTTAAGAAAATCTTTCTTATATCTCCAATGGAGCATCTTCTTAAATCAATATGATATTTTTGTTATTGAGCATTTATAAAACTCATAAGTATATAGGATGAGTTAGAAAGTTTTAGGTCTTATTCAATTTGCATTTGTTTCATTGAGTATTATTGTTTCTTTTATCTACTGTTTATAAATTAAATAAACAAGAGAGGATGAAGAAGTGATGTAGTTTCTTCTTGAATGACTAATATGATAATTTTAAATCTCAAATAAAATATATTCTTAAATTATTAAGGCTGCTTAACACGTTACTTGAATAGGATAAAAAAAATTCAAAACAAAGGAGTATAAATTGTATTATTGTTAAAATTTTAAAAAAAATTTGATGTACTTCACTTTATTTTGAAAAGACAAAATATAAAAAATATTACTAAATTATCTGCTTCAAATCATATTATTGTCATCTTTAATTTCTTTCACATTTTTATTTTAAAATATGTAAAAAACTTTCTTATTTTTATAAGTTCAAACTTCTAAATTAGTTTGGAAATAAATAAAATTGGAACAAATAAGTCATAATTATTAAAGAGAAAACTTTTAATCTCTTTGAAGTCATAATTTTCTCACATATAGAATATTTATCTATGAAAATATATATATTGTTAGTGGTCAACATTTTGGTCTGGACTTTATTCTTTATTCTTACCCCACTTGATCATTCATTACAATCATGCAAATTTAGAAAAGAATATATCTCTTGGATATTCCCTCCCACACACATTCTAAAATAGTTATTTACTAGTTAATAATAATATCATGGGGTAAGTTATATATCACATATATTTTATTATATTCATTCTTACATAATCATTATTTTCATATAAATATAAATATACTAATTTTGACATCAAATTTTAATCATGTATGTCTTTAATTGTTCATTTGAAATAGCAATGAAAATGTAATCAAATAAAGCTTATCTTTTTATACTTTTAAGAATATGTATTCCAATAGTTGTGCTAATATAATTTTTTAGATATAATTATATTTCAGTGATAAGTTTTGAAGATACATTTTTCATCTAAATATGACAACTATCAATATAAAAAATTGAAAAAAATAAAAACTAAACAACAGTTATCTATTTTAATATGTATCAAGCTATGATCAATATACTCAAAAATTAAAAATTATGAAAATAATAAAACTAATCTGGATAAAAAAATTAAAAATAAATAATATATAATAAAATAAATCGAATCAGCATCGAAGTTAAAAGGAATAAAGATAAACTAGTCTAAAATATTCATAAAAATTCTATGAATTAAAATATAAAAATGGTTAAATTCATCAAAAATCTTCCCATTATATTACGTGATTCAAAACATCAAATATAATTTCCTGATTTACATACCGAACTTCAACAAAATATTGATTATCACATGAAAAAGATATTCATTAGATTAAAATAAGTATCCAAAATATAAGAGATAATTTTACCTTCAAATCTAATTTTGTGAAGATTTCCAAACATATAGCAGGAATATTCACCCTTTATCATTTAGATTTTGTTAAAATTAACCATATCTTTATTTAACAAACAATAAGAAGTAGTAAAAGAAAACAAAGTAGTATAATGGGATAATATAAGGATTTGTTAATGAGAAAAATCAGGAACTATTTTTTGTAATCTAAACTAAATATCAGAACCTCTCACCAATCATTCTATAAAAACCCTCACCGCCTCTCTCTGTTTTCCTGAACCTTCAATCTCTTTCTGCTTTTCTTCCAATATTTTCAGAATCACAGACAACAACAACAACTGTAACCATGCTTGTCTACCAGGATCTTCTCACAGGTATAATTGTTTTTTTTTTCTCTCTCAATTTCAGAACTTGTTATTTCTTTCGTTTTGCCACCCTATTGGGTTTCTTCTTTTTGCAGTTTTGGTTATCGTAGTTTTTTTTTTTTTTTTTATTTTTTTTTTTTTTTTTTTTTTTGAGATTATTCGTGTGACCCACTTTGATTATAATTCCTCTTCTTTAGACTGATAATTCTTTGCAGGAAGGTAAGCTATTTTTGAGATTTTTGAGGTTTATATCTTGTTTCTGCGGCAAGAGTGGTTTGAATAATTGAGTTTTTGTGCCACAAAGTTGCAAGTTTGGGCCTTTTTTAATACTGTCTATAACCCTAGGTTTGAATTTTTCGTTGTTCTAAATTACAATTGCTGTATTGGTGATGCAAGTGTAAATTCTGTTTTGTTTAAAAAGCTTTGTTGCATGCATCGATCCCTAGACCCAAATGATGATGGGCCTGGTGGCCTAATGTTGATTTTGATTTTCATATGGTGTGTTTGCTGGTTAGGGATTAAGGTTTTTGCTTTCCTTGGTTGAGGATTTGTTGATTTGATCGTAATTTTCAATGGCTTTAACTTGTAAACTTCGGTTTGTTGATGAATTTTCAGGTGATGAGCTTCTGTCTGACTCATTCCCCTACAAGGAAATTGAGAATGGAATGCTGTGGGAAGTGGAAGGAAAGGTTTGTTGCTAATGATCTGTATAATTTGGAATCTCTGGTTTCTTTGCATGCTTTGTTTTCAATGTCTCCTAACATATGTGAAGGGAGATTGCTAAGAACACTCTCCAATCCACCTTTTCTTATTGTTTAGAATGTATTAATATTATAAAATCAGAGAAAAGTCTTTGAATAAGTTACAAGACTCACCGAATTCTATAATTTTCAATAGCTTTCAACCGAGAGAATGTTTTATGTGTTCAAAAGGGTGTGCTCTGATGTGAATAATGTGTGCTTTCTGGCAGTGGGTTGTTCAAGGAGCTGTTAATGTAGATATTGGTGCTAACCCTTCTGCAGAAGGAGGAGAGGAGGATGAGGGTGTTGATGATCAAGCTGTGAAAGTGGTTGACATTGTTGACACTTTTAGGCTTCAGGTAAAAAGGAGGATTTCTTATTTCCTGGTAACCATATGATGATTTCTTCTGCTGAACTTGTTTATTTGTTTTTGTTTTTCAGGAGCAACCAGCTTTTGATAAAAAGCAATTTGTGACTTACATAAAGAGATACATAAAGTTGCTGACACCCAAATTAGAGGCAGAGCAGCAAGAGCTGTTTAAGAAACACATTGAGGGAGCAACTAAGTTCCTTCTCTCAAAGCTGAAAGACCTCCAATTGTATGTGCTTTATCTTCTTTGGTTTTATTTTGTGTTGGATTTGTTTGTTAACCCTGATTACATGGTGCTTTTCTTTATGCATAAATGGTTTCTTACTATGATCAATGTAATGTGGCAGTTTTGTTGGTGAGAGTATGCATGATGATGGGAGCCTTGTCTTTGCTTACTACAAAGATGGTGCCACTGATCCAACCTTCATCTACTTTGCCTACGGTTTGAAGGAAATCAAGTGCTGAATACATGCAATTGATGCATTGGTTATCGTATATCAGCTGAATACATGCAGTATTGTCTTTTAGTTTTGAATTTTCTGGTTTTGGTTATGTATGAGGAGGTTATTTAAGAAGTTTTATTTGTATCCGTTTTTGTTTTGATTGTTATGAGAGGAAATGTGCTCTGGTTATGACTCATTGTCTATTTGTCAGACTAATTGTGTGCTCTAACAGGTTTATTTTATAAATTTATTTTCAAAATATTCTGAACTTTATCATTTTGTGATGTCAAATTGTACATCCTGGAAAAGTTAATAACCATTTTAGGTAAGAGAAAGTCACAATTGTTGAAAAGGAATACTGATCTTAATCATGGGATGTGTTATGAAAATCACTGCACCCTTATATTCAGTGCATATTGTCTTTTCCATTTGAATCAAAGAATAGTCTTAAGAACCAATACACCAATCAAAATTTCCAAAAGGCAGACATAATTAATAGAATTCGGGTCACAAGAGAATCAATACCATGTCACTTTGATTTAAAAGATAAACAAAATATTAAATTAAAGTACTTGTCATTTTTTATTCTAGATTTAAACTTATTATTGTTAATTAATATTATAGTGAAAACCTATTTAGTTATAGTGCTTGCAATTTTTCTTATTTTAATATCTTTGAAATATGATATCGTTATTTTTTATTTGAGCATTCATTAATAGATAAATACCATTCAAGTTATAGATTTTAATAAAAAAAAGTTTGAAGTTTTACGTGTTAACTTTATATCATAGAATATTTGGTGTAAGGCTTACAAACATGAACTCCTTTTTGGTTATCGTAGATTTCTTTAATTAATAATCTATATAAGGTAAACTTGTTTGGTCATTCTTAGTTAAATATATTTTATCGATTACATTTTTTCATCAACAAAACTTAAACTTTACCTAAAAAGATAGAGCCTAATACCGCTTGAACCAAATATATGTTGATACCTTTTTAACTTTTCATAACAATTATTTTCTTACTTCATTATTTGTTCCTTATTTTTATAAAAAAAAAAAGAAATGTAGTGAAAAATATAGACTATTTTTAAATATGAAGTTATTTCGGAACTCTCATCAAATTTTAAAGCTCATACTCACCTAATTCAAGAAATCTAAAGCAAATATTTGTTTATTAAGTTGAACACACAAATCTAATAAAGTAATTAAGGTGATTTATTAAACTAAACATACAAAATTAACTAAATATTTAGAGCATGAGATTACAAGTTTAAATCATGATCTTATTAAGAATTAAAAGTTTTTTTTATTAGAAGTTACTTTTTTATCAAAAATATTCTCAAAACAATAAATAAGAAAGAATTATTCACAATAACCAATAACAATATTAGGTATAAGATTAAATATTTTTAAGCTAAAATATAAATAATATCTTATTAAATGAGGTTTTATGAAACCTTTGCCTTAAAAGAAAAAAAAAAAAACAATTTTGCCCTAAAAGAGAAATAAACAATTTTAAAAAGTAAATCAAAATATCATATTATAACTTCTGCACTGGAGATGTCCTTAAGGTTCATCCAAACAAAGTGCAAACAATCTGTAGTGTAAATCTTTTTATATTCAGCTTAATTTTCCTTTTTAATTATTATATTCCACAAATAATCTCTGTAATCCTATAAAGTTAGATAATATTAACTATTTAAAAAAAGAGCATTTGATTCTTCCAAAGTTTATTCGGTTTACAAGTAGATATTTTAAGCTTTAATTTTGTTTTAATTAATTCTTAAATATCATCCCACTATGAATAGACACTTTGAATCCTTAAGTTTTATTTTATAAGATTAACATCTAGAATTTTAATTTGATTATAATTATTTCTTAGAACTCACTCTTTTCTTTTATAAATACCTTTTTCTAAGAGCTTTCAGTTAAATAATTATAGTAATATGATTGTTTTTATGATTACTACTAAACGTATTATTATTACTATTATATCAGAAAAAAAATTATAAAAAAAGTAAGTTTTAACAATAATTACAATAGAATTAAAGTTTAAAGTGCATAGACAGGATAAAATTCAAAAGACCAATTAAGACAATATTAAATTCTCTTCCCCAAAATTTTAAAAATTCACATATAAGAACAAAATAGATTAAAAATTTCTAGGCCTTGGTAATCATTCCCTTTCTTTTATACTCGTATTGCTATTTTTTACATAAAAATTAAAGTGCGTATTTTAAATATTTTTAGAAAATATACTTTGACTTATAAGAAAGAAATCCCACATAATTTGGCAAAACAGTCATTGAAACAAAACATCTAATCGCTCGAGATGACTTGGAAACAACTTGAATCGATTGATGTATAAAAAGTTAAGTCCACAGGATGAAATTAAATTTCTGATTATATACATTTTCACAAGTCTTGTTTGTTTACCATAACGAATATCATATTAGCCTGATGAACAAGATTTTAGACATTGCAAACAGATCAAATTTCTATGACTATCAGATTGTATTTTTAAAAGATAGGACGATTATAGCATGCTGTAGGTTTATATCATACGGTTACAGATTGACAAAAGAATAAGAAAAAGATAATAAATGTAAAACATCCACATAGGTTTTTCATTGGCTCGAGATGTCTATCAATAGATCGTTGTAAACTGAAAAATAGCTTGCTCCACAGTCCAGCCTATGCATAGTAATTCAGGCTTGCTTTCTTCTTTGCTTGGACTTGAATAATACCTTCATTAAAGTCCTCATGGTTCACCTACGTTTGAAACAAACAAATTTCAAGAACATTCCAACACCAGGTAAGCTAATCGCTCCAACTAGAAGCTATGCTTGGGGTTCAAAGGATTATGTTGGTGTGTATAAGAAAAGCTCATAACAACAACGCCAACCAGTACTATCGCCCAGACTAATAACGGTGTTAATTTTCTTTCAAACATTGACGTTCATGTTATTTAAGTTTAGCCTATCTGGAAGAAGACAAACCTCAGTTGCATCACGGCGTAGAGCCAACATGCCAGCCTCAACACAGACAGCCTTCAGTTGTGCTCCATTGAAATCATCTGTGGACCGTGCGAGTTCTTCAAAGTTGACATCCGGGTGAACATTCATCTTCCTCGAATGGATCTAAAATATCAAAGTACGAGCAGTCTGTAAATGTTTAGTTCAAAAAACATGTCAGCAGATAAGTCTGAAGACGTCAAACCTGGAGAATACGAGCTCTTGCTTCTTCACTTGGGTGTGGAAACTCAATTTTACGATCCAATCGACCAGAACGCATAAGGGCAGGATCAAGAATATCTGCACGGTTTGTTGCTGCTATCACCTGCAATTTACATGAATATATGAAAACGGAACTTCAACCTATTGCCTAACTGAACAAAAAATTCAGCAAATTAGGTGCCAAGTACTAAACATAGTCACGGTTTAAGTTGTTATAAATGGAAGTCATAGAATTATGGAACCAGCACCAAAAGATTGGATTTAACAAATTATATGTACTTTTATCACTCTTTACCTGAAGAAAACAAGCATTCTATGATGACATCAATCAGAAAAAAAAAAAAAAATAGATAACAAGAATTAAAGGCAAACCTTAATCCTGTCATCACTGCTAAAACCATCAAGCTGATTAAGTAATTCCAACATTGTTCGTTGTACCTCTCTGTCTCCACTTACTTCACTGCAATCAGCCACAAGATATATCAAGGTTGCGGAGCCACTACAATTTAACTGAGTAACAGACTCTCTCCACCTCAAAAGAGAGAGGGGGTAGTCATCAATTGCAAATGTAGATTTAATTATTGCAGGTTAATACCTATCAAAACGCTTTGTACCAATTGCATCAATTTCATCTATAAATATAATGCATGGTGACTTCTCTTTTGCTAGTTGAAAGGCATCACGGACAAGCTTTGCTCCATCTCCTATGAACATCTGCAAAAAATTCCTTGTTAGATCATTCTAATAAAGAACTCGTCAATACACACGAATACAAACAACAAAGGTAGTAGTGTTCAAGTGAAATAGAGCCAACGAATCTTGTCTACTCAGATGTACCGCGCTATTTAATGCAGGTTAAGGTAGTACCCCAAATATTAAGACATAAGACAATCATTAGTAAGCTTGTAAAATCAAGAGTATCGTTGACATACATCACAGGAAGAATTCATACAAAAGAAACTGAAGAATAATGATCAATGAGATAATGTACTGATTATTTATTTATATTACAAAAAGAAAAGAAATTACAAACATGTAAAAAATGGAATAATTAGTTGGTATAAACAGAAATAGTCATGCTTATAGATATATAATACAGAGAATGAAAAATAAATAGAAATAGATTGTCATACCTGGACGAGTTGAGGACCTGCCAATTTCAGAAAGGTGGCATTTGTCTGTGCTGCACAGGCACGGGCCATCAATGTTTTCCCAGTCCCTGGAGGTCCATATAACAGAACTCCCTTGGGAGGACGAACTCCTAACTTTTGAAACCGCTCCTTGTGGGTCATCGGCAAAACAATGGCCTCGACTAATTCTTGGATCTGTTGAGAAATACCAATTTATTGAATAACCTGAGAGATTGCATTACCTAACGCCAAAAAAACAGGATTCGATAAATTAAGGCAATAATCAATGCTCACCTGCTTTTCTAATCCACCAATGTCATTGTAATCTTCTGTGGGCTTTTCATCGACTTCCATGGCCTTAACTCTAGAATCATACTCAGAAGGCAGGGTATCCAAAATTAAGTAACTATCCTTGTTAACACCAACAAGATCACCGGGTTTTAATTTATCAGGGTCAACAAGCCCAACAACAGGAAGAAAGATTGTCTGCCGTCAAAAGAAAACATTATTAAGCTCGACATTACAGAAAGCGTACCACTAGCTTCTCTCACTAAAAGCACAAGATAAAAATAACCATAACAAAACCAAATATCTCAAAATTTGAAACAGTAACAGCAGATTTGAAATTTGAATAAGGACAATCTCATTTGCCAACAATATGAAAATATTCATCCATTTCACCTGTCGAGTAGAAGTCTTTAGCACAACACACTTCCCCTTCCTTTGCGAGTCAAGATCAATATTAGCACCATCTTCTTCAGCTTCATCTTCTGGGTTCATTTCCAATATCTAAATGCAAAACAATCACAACACAATAACCCAAGACGAATTTGAAAAAAAAATCAATAAACAACTCTTCCACCCGATTCCACAATATTCAGAATTCAAACTCCAGAAACCCCCAATACAACATCCAAAATAGATAAACGAAGAACATAACCAGCTACCTCAACAATGTTGCCAACGAGGTAGGGCAACTGCTTATTGAGCTTAATCTTTTCCTGATTCTCCTTGATCTTATCCTTGTAGGATTCCAATTCGAGATTGGTCCTCTGCAACTCTTCCTTCAGCCAGGGCAAAAAAAGCAATTAAAACCAGAAACCCTAGCGCTAAGAAGACGAAAACGAACAGGCAAACAAATAGCGTAATCGATAGGGTTAGGGTTACAGAAGCAGAGAATGCGAAAGGGAAAGAAGAGGTTGTACCTTGAGAATGCGAATCTCGTTGTCGAGAAGACGTGAAGCTCTGACGATGTCGTCGGTGGTCATATTGGCCAACTGATCATCTTCGAAGGTCGCATCCTCTACCATCGCGCTCGCCATGTCAATTGCTTCTTTCAGATCAACCTAATGTCAGTCCAATCGATTCCACACTAACACTCACAATTTGGGGAAAGATAAAAGAGAGAACCAAGCGAGAACTGCGATACTAAAAGTGTTTCCAACAAAGACGAAGCGTGCTTTTATTGCTCTGTTCAGGAATTTTGATGGGGTTATAAATATGTATGAATTAACATAATTAAATGATGGAATTAAAAAATATAAACTTAAATTTAAAGTGTATATATATATTAATAGGTTATAAAAATTATTAATAAAATTGAAAAATATTATTATTAAAATTAGAGAAAATTCTGGTATACTATATTTTAAATATTTTGTAAATGTAAAATAAGAAAATATTATTTATAAATAATTATGAAAAAAATTATATATAACATGCTGAGGCGGTGGAATAGATTTTCTCTATGCTTAATCATATAGGAAGGTGAAAAAAAAGGAAGACAAAATAAGGATATATACTTCAGGAATAAAATTATGAAAATTAATATTTACTAAATAATATGACTACTTTAAAAAATATTATTAGTGGCTTACTAATAAAATAGTTACCATAAAATTCGTAAATAATGGTACACGTTAATGTCTCTATTATATAATATTTTAAAAAAATTAATAATTATGTTATTTTATTTATTTTGCCAACGATCGAGAATAAATCAGTATTTAATTTAAAAAATGAAAATAATGAATTAACATGATGCTAATAAAAAAATCAAAAACTAAATTTGTGAATATTAAAAAATAATTTAGAATTTTATATACAAGTTATAAAACCAACTTTAGATCCTCTATATATATATATCAACTTTAAAACATGTCAATAGGAAAATTTCAATGCTAGGGCTTTTATGTATTTTAAAATTATTTAATTTAAATATAAAAGTTTCAATAGGAAAAAATTACTGTTATTTCATTTAATGAAATCCATTAAAATATTTACAAGTGGGAAATCTTATAATTTAGTTACGATTCAGATTATTTTCTAATTACTTATTAAATGTAAGTAGGATTATAAAACGTGTAATGTCCATTTCAATCAAAAATCCATTGTCGTCCAGCGGTTAGGATATCTGGCTTTCACCCAGGAGACCCGGGTTCGATTCCCGGCAATGGAATTTTATCAATTTCTTAAATTTGTATATTAAAACATTTTTACATATATGCCCTCTATTTCAATTACTTCAAACAAAACTTGCTGCCAAAGTAAGGAATCTGAAACCTCAGTTTTCATTGAATCTTATAGATCATGGCAATATTATATATAATTGCCTAGTTTTATTAAAAATGAAGATATTACTACATTAAAATTAAAAGCATAAATTTTTAATATTTTTTAAAATATATCGAAATTTTTTAAAATTTTTTTTTACACGTTTCATGTTATAACATATTACTAAATTACTCCCTAGAAAAATAATATGCATAATTATTTACCCATAAAATCGGTTCGGAGACATACTAAATCTTACATGTTTCCATTTGCAAACAATAGTAAATTCAAGTTTTTTCTAAAATGAATGATGGGAAGATGTGATTGGAGACATTGTTTGTTGTATGTTTAGAATATATTAATATCCAATTAAGATCATTAATCAAGTGGAGTGTTGAATGCATAAGTTTATATGGACAGGTGATGTTTAAAAAAGGTTTTGGTTTCTGTTTGATGGAATTGGACTTGTAGTTCAAAAAAACCAATGTGAAAAATGTTTTGAAGGATCAATGAGAAGTTCCTCAGGTTATACTTAATAAAATCTCTAATTTTTCAAATTTCCAGATGACTTTGCTTTGGCAAATTGTGAAGATAAACCAATTTGGATTGGGACTGAAGATGATAAATGTGCAAATAAAATTATAAATTAGAACTTTATAATAGATGAGATTTTCCTTAGGTTGAAAACATGCCCCTTCTATTAGTGAGGATTGGTTTGTTCCTCCATGATTTGATGTAATTCTTTTTTTTTTTGTTTTAAATGTATTTTTTCTCTAAAACATACGATGCATGAAACTTTATAGTATAAACCAGAGTTGAATGGTAAGACTTGATAATAATGTTATCCACAGTAAAATCTTAATAAAAAAAAAAGTTTAGACAAATTCTATAAACTCTCATTAGAATAAGCCAAATTAGAACCTGCTATTTTTCTTTTTCTATTTTAACTTTTTAACATGTTTAAAAATATTAATTTCATGTTCCATAATTAGATTTTTTTTTTTATATTTTAGTTCCTCTAGCAAAATGTTATAATTCTATCAGTATTGTTGATTATCCACGAAATACTATTTTAGGTAAAAATTACATTTTTTATTCTCTATTCACATGTTAATTCTTAGTTTTTTAAAATTTAATACGTTTTTTATCTGGTTAAAAAATAGTAAACACTTTAAATCTATTAATATTAATACGCAACCGTAAATTGAAATTTCATTCAATATATACATTTATATTTATAAACGTAACGCACATGAAAATTTAATTTAATAACTTTTAGGTTATAGGTTTTTGTTTTAAATTTCCAATATTTTTTGAAGTACCAAATTTTGCTTTAAGTTTCTGAAAAATATTTTTTTGATCCTGCGATTATGAAATACTTTTAGTTTTCCTTTTAGATCACATCATCTTATTATTTTATGATGATATATCTTGTCACTATAAAGAATATAAGAGACTTAGAGTATACGATTTATCAACATTATATATATATATATATATATATTTGACGAAACATATAAAAGTAAAATTAAAATTGACGCACGTAATAAAAAATAATTAAGATGTTAAATTTACGGAGTATCTAATTTTAAAAAAATAAATTAGAGGCTCAAAATAATAATTAGAAACTTGAAATCCATTTAAGTTTAAAACCTAAAAATAAATATAATGGATACTTTTTAATTACGAATCATTTTAATTTTAAAAATACAAGGAATAAAACAATAAATTTTACTTATATAATAAAATAAAAAAATGACATAAAGCAAATTATGTAATTATATGAAAAATAATTAAAGTTTAAATCTTGTTTCATTATAGACATTCAAAGTCACACCTTGTAATAAATGAGAGATTATAGGTTTGAAACTGGGTGATTTGATCATAATCACACATGTTTAAGAACAACATTGATGAAAAAGACAAATTACATTGTCATTGACCTCAAACACTTCCACATGTACTGAATCTTTGAGTCTATATAGAAAATGGTCTCCTCATTAATGTTTTCTCAAAATAGTAATTGAAGAAGAGTTTAAATAACAAAATTACTAGATTCTATCCACATTTTCTTAACTAAATTTAATATTTATGTTGTGGTACTTTTCCCATGTGTGTGCCTAACCGTGTAATAATATTGTCCCTCTTTTATTAATTTGAGGAAGAAAAAAAAATGGGAGAAAAAGAAAATAAAAAACAAATGGGAATTATCTAATGATTTTTCTTTATGTGTATTATTCCAACATAGGAAGTCAATGATATTTGAGTTTCATTTATTCTCAAATACCTTGTTGAATATGTGGTCAAATAGAGGTTTGTTGTAGAATACGCTACTCTTGAGGGATAATTAAGATGAAAACATCACAATATAAATCAACAAATACCACAAACTATTTGAAGATATCAAAGTAGAAAATATTACTCTACTTAATTAATTAGTTTTCAAAAATTGTTGATACAAAAACTTTCTCAATCTTGAATCGGATTGCAAGCACAATTTAAACACATACACACACAATGTTACTGTCACATCTTATCACTCATTATTATTGAAGACACAACAATAAAGAATGTGTTGTTGAAAAGTTTAATCAACTAGTTATTAAGGTAAACATGATAGAAGACAAACTAATAAAAAAATGACTATAAAAGACTTGATAACAAGATAAAAAATAAATTTAAAAATTGTCATCCATGCATCTAAACTCACCTTCAAGAAGAAGGAAACTAGCTTTGTTTGTAAAAAATCAGATCAGCATACACCTCAATACATGTATATATCCAACTTATAATTGTTGTGGTTGTTTGTCAAGCAAACATTATAAGCAATGCAAGCAAATGTTAGACAAACTCTAGAGTTACCAAATACATATGTGCAAATAGAATTAGGTGGAGGATTAAGTACATTTTGGTTATTTTAGGACAACTTTAGTTATAGTAAAAGGAAAAGTCTTTTCCAAAGTTCACATATTAAAAAACTCTAACTACTTGTGCCATCATTTAAAGTTAATTTAATCTTTCTAACATTAACATTATTGGAAAATAAAATGTTAAAGTTTCATTTAAGTATGATAAGATTGTTATGACAAAAAATAATATATTTGTGAGAAAAGAATGTTGTGATCAATGTCTCTTTCTATCCAATTTTTTTGAAATTGTTAATGAATTTTCCTTTAAATCTTTTGTTTATATTGTTGACTCTTATGATGTGTAACATGCTAGACAAATATGAATATGTGAATTAGTCATATGTTATTTAATTGAAATGATTAGGATTAATCAAGCATAACAAACAAAAAACCTTTATAAACCCATGTCTTTATGTGGAAGGTGAAACTGAATTCCTTGATTTAATTCATATCAATCTTGTCCATATGAAATAAACAATGTCCAAAGATGATAAAAATTAGTTGGTAACCTTTATAAATGATTATTTTATATACACTAAAGTATATTTAGTCAAACATAACTATAAAGTGTTTGACTTGATTTTAAATTAAAAGAAGAAAGTAGAAAATTAAATAAATAGAAACATTTAAAGGATTTGATTATATAAGAGTGATAAATATATTGTAAATTACTGTTATCTAAAAGAAGATATTATTTTATTTATGGAGTAACATCATCATATTTAGTTGAATTTAACATAGATGTCAAGAGAAACAAAAAAAAAACCAAGACTTTGAAAGAAATAAAAAGTGTTATACTCATTAGTTTTAGTACAACTTCTTATATTTGGAGAGAAACACTACTTAGAACATATTCTTTTTTCAAAGTAGAATACCATATAAGAAAATTTGTATCACATCCTACAAGTTATGAAAAGGTTGTCATCCTAATCTTAAACACCCAAATGTGTAGAATTCTTACCTAAAGTATTGTTACTTGATCATAAGAAAAGGAAAATAAATTTCAAAACTTTTAATTACGTTACACAAAAACATAATGTTGCTTATAAATTTCTTGATATTAAATTAAAAGTGATGTAATTGAACTTAATATTATAATAAAAACTAAAAAAAGTTGAGACCTTTATATTTCTTATAAAAGTTAACTATACATATGAAAAATATAAAATTTGCTAATAGACGATTTGAGAAGTAAAAAGGGAAAGAAAATAAATTTCTTTTAAAGATCATGTTTCACATTTGTCTAATTGAAAATAATCCAATAAATTTGTTATAAGTCACCAGCATTCATGATACAAAATATTATAATAAGATTATTAGAAGTAAAATGAACTTTATTAATAAAAGTAATACTTAGACTTTAATAAATTTGTCTTCAAAGTAAAATCCAAATCTTATAAAACTATTATCATTTTAATGAATTTACGAAGAAAAATACAAGATTAAAGGAAAATGACGTGTTGGAGAGAAAGAAAAGTGAAGAAGATAAGAAGAAAAAAAAAGAAAAATAAAAAAACATTTATCATATATTGAATTTATTGCATATGCATGTGAAAATTTAAAATTTCTTTAAGAAACAGTTTTCTTCTTCATTAAAGTAAACAAATTCTGGTCCGGCCCTTCATGTGGTCAAAGTAAATTAGACTTTGAAAAAAATAAACAAATATAATAATATAATATTTGCTGCCACATAGCTAAATATTAAATGATGTGAATTGCAAAGTTACGACGAGAGTCTGTGCCTGCTTTCTCAATCTAATCTACACTATTTAAAAGTAACAATTGGAAAAAAGGAGGAGACTATGGTTGGTTTTAGAGGAGAGTGGTTTATGGTATGGGACTAAAGAGTAGTGATGAACTACAAACTTAACAAGTTCTAGGTTTTAGAAAAAACATATATAGAAGTAATTAAAGAAAAAAGAAAATAGGAATTTCGAGTGCATTTTGTTTGAAGTCACTGTTAGTATTGAATATGGCATGCTTTCATGATGAAGCAACTGGTGCATGTGTCAGTCTATGATTTAGTGTACGCAATGTGCGTGCGATAAATTGAGAGATAAACGGAAAAGAAAGCAAGGAGCAAAGAGAAGGAAGAAAGCATGAAATAATTTTTATTAAAAGAAAAAAAAAACCTTAGAACCAAGATATGGTAAATTAATTTTTTCCTAAATTACCAAAAGGGTGTAACAAAATTTTTTTATTACGGATTTAGGTAAGTCGTATGGCATAGTGGCGAGATGGTATGAAGAAGTCGTACCATATTGTGGCAAATTTTACTGTGGCAAAAAAGTCGTACGGCAGGATGACGACTTCCTACTTAAAATCGTACCACGTGTGACGACTTCTTTGGCCACATTTGCAAAGAAGTCGTGCCACGTGACGGCGACTTCTTTGGTGGAAATTACACAGAAGTCTCCGTTATGTGGTACGACTTCTATGAGGTTATATAGCATGCAAATCCCATATTATGTTCACTTTCGCTGTATGCTACCCACCCATATTGTGTTCACTTTCGGTATATTGGTTCACTTAAATATTTTTTTTTCCTCTTCTCCATTCCATATCAAACCATTCTTACTCAATTACTTTCTCAATCACAATGAATTATTTTTATGGTGTTGGGAGTTCTACAATGTATGAGGATGAACCAATTATCCGAGACATGATAAATGATTCCAGCTCAGAAGATAAAGATCCTGAGGACATGGAAGATGATGTGCCTGCAAACACGATTCATCTATATCAGTCAAATATCACAACAACAACAAATACAGAATATGAGCTCGAGGAGCACATGTGTTTCAATTCCAAAGATGCAACGGTCGCTGCAATCAAACAATTTCACATTCAGCAAGGGTACAAATTCATGGTTGTCGAATAAAAAACAGACAAATATGTTGTTAGATGCATTCACTATAACAACGGTTGTCAATGGCGACTGCGAGCATCTTACTCAAAAATTATAGACCAATGGGAGATCAAATGAGTTGAATCACCTCACACTTGTTTGTCAACTGTAATGTCACAAGATCACGTCAACCTCGATTCACACCAAATTGCATCCATCGTGGTGAATTCGTAAGGATAAATCCGTCAATTCTAGTGAAAAGTTTGATTGCAGAAATCAAAAACTGGTATGATTATAATGTCATGTACAGAAAAGCCTAGATAGCTAAGCAAAAGGCTCTTTGGCAATTGGGAAGACTCATATAATTATCTTCCCAGATGGTTTCAAGCTTTACAACAAAGTATTCCAGCTTTACAACAAAGTATTCCAGGAGCAATTGTACAGTATGTCACTAGACTAGTTGTTGTTGACGATCTAGAAGACAACTCCTGTCACGTATTAGAGCGTGTCTTCTGGGCTTTTAAACCTTGTATTGACGGGTTTAGTTATTGCAAGCCCATTGTCCAAGTTGATGGAACCTTTTTAACTGGTAAATATCATGCATCTTTGTTAACCACAATTTGTCAAGATAGGAATCGCAACATATTTCTATTGGCTTTTGCAATTGTTGAAGGAGAAACCAAGGAGGCCATGGTTCTTCCAATTATTACGTGCATTAGTCACACCCCAACCAAATGTCTACCTTATAACTGACAGAGGCTCAACCATACTATCAGCATTGGAATCTCCAGAGGTTGGTTGGGAATCACAATCAGTGTTTTGCATCCGCCACATTGCTTCAAACTTCAATAAGAAGTTTAAAAACGCGAAGCTTAAACGACAACTAATTAACATAGATTTGTATATGCCTTCACTTCCTTTTTATACATGTATTATCTAAGTTTATTGATTTTTGTAATTTAAGTATCCAATTATATGTCAGGTTATGAAATGAAACAATCCAGACTTCAAGCCAAGTTATCTGCATTACGAACAGAATTTCGTCAGGCAGCTTTGTGGATAGATCGCATACCACTAGAAAAGTGGACTCAGGCCTATGACGGCGGTAAACGATATGGCCATATGACAACTAATCTGGCTGAATGCATGAATTCTATCTTGAAGGGAGCACGATCCTTACCCATTTGGGCTCTTGTTAAGACAACCTTTCAAAGAACAAATTCATGGTTTTTCGAGCGAGGTACGAAGGCAGCATCTATGATAGCAAGTGGTCATCAATTTCCTGAAAATATTGCTGCTTCATTGAGGAAAAATCAACAACAATTAGCCATGTGTCATGTCCAGAAATTTAGTCAAGATAATACAGAATTTGATGTTCAGGAAATCGCCTCTCACCATCTTCGACGCCGACCTATGTCCTTTAAGGTAAAATTGAATGAGTGGTGGTGTGACTGTGGGGAGTTTCAAGCTCTCCGACTACCTTGTCCTCATGTGATTGTAGCTTGTTCCTTTTGTCACTTCAATTTATTGATGTTTGTTGATCTAATCTATAGTCTCCAGAATATTTACAAGGCCTATGAGATGTCATTTCATCCACTGCAGAATGAGGAATACTGGTCTACTTATAATGGACCAAATTTCATTCCAGATCCTCATATGAGACGTAAAGCATCTGGAAGACCACCAATTGCACGTCTCCATAATGAAATGGATGAACCAATCAACAAACCAAAAAAATGTTCTTATTGTAGGAATGAAGGACACAATAGGACCAATTGCCCACATTGGCAATAAGTTATGCTCATTTGTAAAACATATTATGCAATTTAATAATATATTTATCATTTTCATTTACTTACTCAATATTTGTTACTGGATGACAAGAGTTTAAGATCCATATTTATATATTATTG
>Ga0209700_105607_pt1 | contig 20867 bp, 12 predicted proteins | sample SiratroredBW_FD_187528 | JGI IMG/M metagenome (GOLD analysis project Ga0209700, IMG submission 187528) | Root nodule microbial communities of legume samples collected from California, USA - Siratro red BW (SPAdes) (version 2) | ecosystem: Host-associated > Plants > Roots > Nodule | place: USA... | reverse complement strand
ATATATATATATATGCTTCAGTATGATTGAATTCATGTGGTAAGTGTGATGATTGAGTTATAGACTCATATGTAGTTAAAATGAAACCAATGTAGTGAGAATTGAAAGAAAATCAAGGTACCATGATTATATACGTACTATAAGCTTTAGTATTAAAAATAAGCAAGATTATCAATGACCGAATTAACGGTAATATTATTTATTTTGAGTATTTGTATTTATTAAAGTTAATATCGACTATACCAACACTAATTTTATTATTTTTTTAAGTTGGTATCAGTTTAGCCAGCTCTTATTTATATACTTATACGTCTTCATGAGAACAAATAAGAAATATAACTTATTTTAATCCAAAGGCTCATATTTAAAGATGACAAATTTTCTCACTCATAATTTTCGTCTCTCTCTTTTATGTGAATCTCATCATATTCATCTTCTTCAACGACTCTCATCTTTCTCGTCTACACTTTCACCCACTTTCATTGCCTTCATCCATACTAATCTATTTCATCATCTATAACTTTTTTGTTTACCTTTTAGTTTTATTTTTGTTGAAGATAGAGACATTGTATAATTTTTTTAAAAAAATTATATTAATGTTAGTCACATCAATACAAATTAAATTAATATTAAAAATATATTTTCTTTAGCGTCTATTTAACTGATATTAAATTAAATAAATTTTAAAATAAAAAATACTTTAGTATTAGCTTGACCAATATTAAACTACCTTATTTAAAAATTAATTTAAAATTTGGTAACGAAGTAGCGTTAGCTTAGCTAACACTACTTAGAGTCTTCCTTTAAAAGTCGATGTTAATGAATTATCGTTCATCATTTTATAGTTTGTTTCATGTGTGATACAAATTCAATGTTATTAACTATTTAGCACCAACTTTTACTTATTAGAGTTAGGTTTTGGCCAATGCTAAATGTGTATTTTCTAGTATTTTTTATATATGTATAACATATTTTTTTAATTAGTTATTGTTTGTGTGACATATATTGAGACCTAGATGGTTTAACCCTTATGATATTTTTCAAGAAAATTTTTTATAATAATAATCATTAACCGTTATAACATATATGTTCATATTATGTTCACTTTCTAATATGTGTTTTATGCTAGTGTATTGTATTTGTTAGAGCGAAATTACAATAACTCTATGCTTTTTACTAAGTGCTTAATCTAACAAAGTATGAAACATGAAGAAGTTGTGTTAGATAGATGTTGCATTAAAAGAGCATATCATGTTAAACGTAAGTGCTTCGTCTCATAGACAATATAATACTCTATAGATTTTCCACTTTGTTTGATATGAGATGATGATGATCAAACAACAAGTAAAAATAGACTTCAAAGCAAACGTAGACATAAAGAATATTCTCAAAGCTTAATTCTATATTGCATGAAATGTCTTCATCATCTGTTGTCAAGATGATATCCACCAATGTCAACACTATATCAAAGATCTCTTGGAAATTGAGTTAAAGTTGCAATGTTTGCCAACTATTATGACACAAGCATATGTCAACTTTGGCTCAACCAACTGCTCAATACAATGTCTACTTTTATCATGTTTTAATGTAAACGACTATGCAACTTAGAGAGATAAGTATTGTTAGCAAATAATGATATTATATAAAAAAAAAAAAAAGAGAAAATAGTTCATGAAGCGCATTCAATGTTTCTCAATGATCAAGTTCATCAAATGATAGAAGAAAGATGTAGATATTAAAATGATTTCAAAGTTACTTAATGACAAAAAAAGGGATTGTAACGACTACATTCTTGAAATTATGCCATTATTTGCAAGTTCTAAAACACTATCAAAATTTCTCTTCTCTAATTACCTGTTGTATGTTAAAACACTAGATGGTCCATAACCAACTAGATGATCTAATACTCGTTAGACGATCTCATGATATGATAATCTATAAGTTTTGATGATAAAAAGTACTATAAGATGTGTTAAGATTCTAACAAACACTACAAAAAAAAACAAAGATCATCGACGAGACAAATCAATCGGAAACATTCAAAATCCGTCAGTAAATTGATTGTATATAAATTTATCGACGGATTTCTGAGTTCGTCGGTAATTAACGATGGATTTCTGAGTTTGTCGGTAATTAACGACGGACTTAGGATAAATCCATCGATAAATTTAATGACGGATGATATTCGTCGATAAAATCGTCGATAATGATATTTTACCGATGGATAAAGTTCCATCGATAAAATTCTGTCGGTAATTTAACTTTTTATTGTAGTGAAAGCTACTAAGTGTGTAGATTCATTAGATGTTCTACTCAAGCTACACAAGCCTATATGTAGTCCATGAAAGCTCAATAACTAGAATGACTCCTATAATCTCAACATACAAAGACTTCTAAATACCTAGAAAAAGTGAAGCTACAAATATACTCACCTCAGTTTCCTATAAAAATAGTAACACAAGTAGCATTACTCAAACAACTTCAAGTAGCTCTATTCGTGTCAATTTTAACCCATCTCGCCTTAGGCATTTTCCAAATGACTTGAATAGTATAAGTACCTTTCCTATGCCTAATTTTGATTCTAAAGAACTTCAAAATAGAAAAGTCAACTATATCATTATTCATAGACCTTTTGAAAGCATTACTTGATAATCTAATGTAACCTTTGATAATGTGTATGGCAGGTCCAAATTTATGCTTTGATGGAACCTAGAATGATTTCTCATTCTCCAATCATTCACAAGAGATAAGTAGCAATAGTTATGTATTGTTTAACCAGACAGGTACTTGCAATTTAAAGAATTAAATAAAATCATTAGGAGAGTAGAAATACATACCAGGAAAAACATGCCACAATCAAGACAGAAACTTGTATGGCAGTTTGACATTCAAAAAGTATGAAAAATACTCTTTCCCTATTGCTACTCAAGGTACACATGGAGCACAAAGATATTGAACCTCTTTGTCAATAGGTCATCTCTTATGAAGCCACTTCTGAAGAATCGAAGTTTTAGCATAGACATTAGACCAAATTAACTTCCCCAATTCCACAGTCATGAGAACAAATAAAAAAGTTCTTAGAACCTTTTAACTTAACTGACTAGAATCATCCAAAGACCAATTGAGAATGTGTAGTAAATCGATTATGATAATATTTTGCAAATTTGCCGGCTAGGAATGTTAAGAGAGAAACCAACAACAATCATTCCAAGCTTGAAAACCTTTAACAGTCACTAGTAGAAAAAAGACCTTTATTGTTGGTTCTGAGAGGCCTTTGTCATCGGGTCCCAAACCGACGTTGACCCAGGAGACGTTGAATCAGACGTTGGTTAAACAATCGACGTCACCTAGTTCACCACCATGTCGGTTAAGAGCCAACCAACGTGGTGCTTTGCTAATGCTTGCTGAGAACTGAAAACAGAAGAAGCACCACATCGATTTGGTGCCAAAACCGACATGGTGCAGAGAAGCACAACGTCGGTTATGGGGAACAAACCGACATTGTTGACAACACCACGTTGGTTTTAGCCTAACAACCGACGTGGTGTTGTCATATTTTTAAAAAAAAATTATAAATTGATAAATCTATAATCGATACAAGAAAACACCACTAAAAATTTTAGAATTTTTTAACAAGTGCAGATATGTGAAATCAAAGACTACAATCTAAAAAAATGGATAAAAAATAATAAAAAAATAAAAAAGAAACCCTAAACGATATAATTTTGGAATTTTCGGAGGCCCAACTGCCATCGGCGGTTGGCCAAGGGCTTCGTTACCCCATTTCGAACAACTTTCATTTTTGGAGTGTCTCAATCCGAGCTCTCTATCAAAAGTTATGGTCATTTGAAGTTTTTCCATCCAAAAATTTTTGGAACCCTAAATCTATGATACAAACAACCATAAAGCATTCCAAATATACAAATGTAGGAAAACCTACCTCTTGTACACAGTGAGAGCAAAACCAATGAACAAAACTCGACCCAAACGAAATCGACCCAAACAAAATCTACCAAAACCAGAGAATGTAAAAATGGAGTGAGTGAATGAAACCATAAAAGACAATGAGAGCAAAGGAGGAGAACAATACGTAAGGGAGAACACCACGTACCAGTGAGAACATGAGCAAGAAAGCGAGACAAAATGCAAGAGAGAATGCGTGAGAGAGAAAATGACAATGTGAGTGAGAGAGAACTATGAAGAAGCAGCGCGCACAAGAGTGAAAATGAGGGAGGGAGGCAAAAAGTGTAAGAGTAAAAACGCGTGGCTAGTTTAAAACAGGAAGCATCACGTCGATTCTGGGCTTCTAACCGACGTGGTGCATGGCCTGAAATCCCTAATTTCAATTATGATGGACCACCACGTCGATTAGAAGCCCAAAACTGACGTGGTGCATACCCTAATTTTACCCAATTTTTTTCCCAATTTTCTCAGCGTGACCATGACGTCGGTTGGAGTCACATAATCGACGTCATGGTTAGACACACCATGTCGGTTTGTACCTCCTAAACGACGTGGTGCTCACCCGCCATTTGAAAATTTTAAATTTTTATTTTTTACTAATATATCTATGACAATTGTTTTGTTTAACCGACGTTTTGTGCATATCACAACGTCACTTTTTGTCTAACCGACGTTATGAATGTTCATTTATTTACAAAAATATCATCATATTTTTAACAACGTCATTTTCGCATTTAACCGTCTTAATAAGAAAGACATTAAATCCTCTTTTTCTACTAGTGAGTGAGCTTAAGCCTTTTCACATAAGGAACCGAACTAGTAGAGAAATGCAACTGATGGAACATCATAAATCATTCCAAAAGTTAATGTGATCTCCTTTGATAAGAGTCTAAAAAATAAAAATATTGTATAAAATCGTATTATACCAATCGTTAATGTCAAACCAAATAGATGAGAATTTATACAAAGAAATATTTTTCTTATATTTGGATTAAAACCCTAGACCTCATAAGAAAAGTTCAAGGCATAGAGCTATAAGAAAAATACCAAGATAACTTGAGAAGATAACTTATATTTTCCACTTGAAAATTAACCATCTACAAGACTTATTTGGTGTAAAGTTGATTCCATTTAACAGTTACCAACCCACTAATGTCACTAGTTCAAATAAAATTTCTAACAAATCTATCTACCTTTTTAAAAAGACTAGTTAGGCCAAATGCTAATTTGTTACATGAATATTAATAATTTTTTTTGCAGATAGTTTCCTATTCAAAATAAATGATAACTTGTAGAGATACATTTTATCCACATCACTTTATTTATTTATTTATTTTATTTTAATTACAAATACTTACTTTTTTTTCAATATAAATATCACTCTTTCGATGTACAAATTAAAACATACACTATAATCATGTTCCTTTCTGTCAAGCCACAATTGTGAATACTCTTCCTTTTCTTTCTTTCTCATTTAAGCATGTTAAACTCTTATCTCTTTCCTTAACTTTTATCAATAAATAAAATATATTATATATAGAACATTCAAGATTTAATATACATACATTTTCACAACCAAAATATACATTATATAAGTTGTCTTAACCTTTACCAAAATATGTTCATACTTAATCAAATACCATTATAAAAAATATCACTTTGAAAAATAATATATAGCTTCATGAAAGTTTAAAGTTTAATATGGCCTAATGTAACGTAACAATCAAGCAAAATTTCTCATGTCGTGACATAGCTATTTTCATCATAGGAAATGAAGTTTTGATAACTTTACCAACTATTTAACAACTCACTTTTAGAAGTAATATATTTGTTCTAGAAATAAACTTTTGTATTTGTAAAGGAAAAAAAAGATGAAGGAAAAAGTAGTGATTGCCAAAATACCGTTATCCTTACATCTTTTCATCACTTTACATAGCTTGTGAATTTTGTGCCTACTCTCCCATTTTTTCATCTCATTATTCTTAGTGACAAAATTATCCATCCAATCTTAACATAACCTCTTAATAATATCCCAAAAATAATATTAAAGTCATACTATCACCCAAAAATAAAAAAGACTAAAGTAAACAAAAAGATGTAGTGAAACTAACACATAATAATAATGACATTAAAAAAATTTATAATGAAACTTCACGTGACGACAACAAACATTAACGAAGTATTAGTGTCAATATCGATCTTATGACAATAAAAATGTGGTATATAATAAGAAAAATGAAACATGATAATACAAAAAAGAAAAATGATAAGAAACACAAAGGAAGGTTCATTTTTCACTCTAACAAGAATTTTTGTATTGGTCCTAATTTGAAGCACCACAAAAATATCTCGTCATGTACAGGTTTATTATCCTAAACTAAAACCTATAATACATGGTTATTGATATTTTTTCACTAATAAATTTTTATGTTAGACAAATTTAAATTACAAATTCTTTTAACATCGTTATGAAAATAAAAACTACAAAAACTAATCTAAACCATGCCACAAAATATCAATTTATTGGTTGTTCAAATTTTATATTAAATTAAAATTTAACTAAATCAAGTTAAATATAGTTTTTAATGCTTACTGGAGTAAATTTTAATAAAAGGACAAATCATAAATATCCCTAATAAAAGTTCTTGTATTAGTCAACACTAGCAAACGAAGACCTTGAGCCATTACCACAGAATGTCTTTTCCTACCAACAAAAATTTATCCATTCACATATATAGAATCAAATCTCTAATAACATGTATTAAAAAAAGACTCAACTATCTAATTAAACGCTCTCGACCTTGTCGGTGCACAATCTCCATTTAGAACATTACTTTAGCTTTCAACATAAAATTAGAATTGATCTTGAAAAGATTAAATCTAATTCAAACACAGACCATATGCCATAAATAGTAGAGAAAACAAATTGGGGAGGTGGAAGGCCCGAGTGTAGGCCCAATAGCATAGAGATATTTTAAGTGGAGATTGGCAAATACATAGCATAATGAGATTCTTGAAACGAGGGACCTAAGGGAATGGCTCACATTCATATATATTCATGGTAGATACTGATGTAGTGACACCTCCATGCGCAACAATTCATGTCTATGCTGTTTTCCCAAGATGATGATACCCACAAGGGTGCTTAACACCTACCTACCAACGCACTCATCCATCTTTTTCAAAAAGGAATACCTGACACCTGGGATAATAGATTGCACTTCTTGCATTCTACACCACTATTGTTTTTTGGTGAACCTGCACTTCTTAAAGACATTTTGTTTATTGCAATATATATTATATATATATGCATACAACCCCTTCGTGTCACTCTAACAAGTACCAATTATTGAAGCTTATAATAACCCCATCACACTCTCCTAAAACCCTTCACTCATTATTATTATTAATGTTTTTCATGTAACGACAGAATCTCGTGTAGACGTGGAACATTTATGAGAACCAGCAAAATGGGATTTTTTTTTTTTTCTCCATGCGCTATATGTGCAAACTTTTCCATCATAAGCATGTTAAAGCTAGCTAAAGTGGGAATGAAACGAGTACTAGATGATTTGGTATCTGGGCCAAATTGTTGATGCAGCGTGGGGAAGTCAATTATGCAGGTTTTTATTCTCTTGAGGGGCTCTACCTAATTGATTGGACGGTCATGATAATGCATTATAGTATCAATCTTTCTTATGTTTCACATGTTATAGCAAGTGTTTGTTTTTTCTGACTTGGGTGTTGTTCAAAATAAGGAACTTGGACAGTTAATTTATTGGGATCGTAAGATTTGAAAATGCAATGCTTAATATATTGTTTTTTTGTGCTCAAAGTGGTACATACATGCACGTTCTCTAATTCTCCCAATAACAGTTGTAGGTGGTAAATAAGCCAGAAACACTAGTGTGTCCTTCACAAACATGCGAGGTGAAAAGCATTTGTATATATCACGCGCATAGCTGACTTTTGCTAACTCAATGTTGAGCCATTAAATATGACTTTTGACAAGTCTGATATGAAATTATCTTATGGCTGATAATTGTTCAAAGCAAAAGAACTTGTATTCTTCAGTAGCTTTTGTCAACGAACATGAGCGAGTTAAATCATGGTAAACAAGTAGTAACCTTTTAAGTGGAGGGTTAAAGTCAGAACTTGTAATCTAGAGAACAGAAAGATTAACCTTTTTTCGTGTATGTTATGCATTAATCATTATGTTAACAACTCAATGTCAATTATGCACTGATGCCTTTGATTACATGCACTAATTGGAGCATCCTTGTATATGTAATGCATTCTTAATGATGCTAATTATATATGCATAACAGAAGAAAATGAAGTTTCGGATTATTATTTTGTAAAAAGTAGAAGTTGATGAAGGCTCACAAGAACTGTCAGAACTTTGAAATAATCATAAAAACTTAATCAACAACCTAATATAATGCTTCATTGTAAAATAAATTAAGTTATTTTTTATGGTGGTAACGGCTAAGTACCTGTTTGGTTTATCTTGATACAAATTAAAGCTATTCTTCGGAGTGGCCAAAAGCCAGAATAGAGAAAACTATTTAAGTATTCCGTACACATTACTTTGTTGTAATGCAAATGGAAGTGTTGTTTATATTTTTTGGTTGATATTTAATTCAAGAGTGCTACCCTTGCTCCTCCATATAAGGACCCTCTTGGCCCTTCTCCTAGGTCATCTCACAAAGCCTTGCTCTTCTCCTCTTTTCTCTCAATTACTCATCATATTCCCCTCTTTCTATAGATATCTAAACTGATATCATGGAAAACAAAGCCCTCCCTAGGCTTCTTGTTATTCTTCTGCTTCTTTCCTGTGTTGTATTTGCTGCTGCAGTTCCTGCAACTAGTAAGTTTCAAGGGTTTGATGCAGAACTTTATTGGTTATTTTAATGTATTAAATTTTGGACTCTTAATCCGATTCATCATGTTAAACTGTGAATTATGCAGGAAGCACTATGATTGGGAAAATGAATACTTTAGGGCAAGATCATCTGGCCAAGGTCCTCTATCTTTTCTCTCTCTCTTTCTCCCTCTCCTTGACAGATATTTCTGCCACATATATATCTCGAAAATCCCCGAAAATATCAAGATATATATAAGATAATTAACCTCGAAGGGGACATGTCTCTTGTGCCCTAACTACATGACAAAAACCGTTTTTGTCTGAACTAGTTGAAAGGTTTATCTTAAGAAAAAATAAAAAGGAAAAGTTCATTGCAGCAACAAGATTTCCAAGTTCTGATTTCGTTGAGAAAATCCAATTAAACAAATTATAACCCAAATTACATGGTCGTTTTTTCCTTTTGTCGTATATATGGGGTAATGTTATTAAATCACTAACTGGTAACTCATAAATATTAATTTTTGTTTTGTGAATGTAATACACATGGCAATGAACATTCTTGTTTAAGTTTGATCATATAGAGTGATACTTTTTAACCTTCAGGTGGATCCAGTTATGGGGTTAGCTTATACCGAGGAAGACAAGAAGGAAGAGATTGCTGAGAGCAGAATGATGAGGGATATAGAAGACTACGCTGGAACAAGACCAAATCCAGCTCATGATCCAAAATATCCTGGAAAGCCTTAACTTAATCTTGGAAATCAGGGTTTTGATTAGTTATTTAGTTAGACTAGAAGTGTCATGATATGGTTTGGGTTTGTCCTGGCTTGCAATCTTCAAAATGTGTTTGTCTGTATGAAAAATCTCTGATGTAAAATCCAACCTAGTTATATTAAGTTGTTATTTTAGCTTAAGTGCTTTGGTATTCCACATGAGTCAAAAGGCTTATTGTAATATATATGAAAAGGTGTAAGAATCTGAGGCTTGTAACCTTGATTTCCCTAGTGAAATGTGAAGAAGCTGGATTATGTTCAGCCCTGTGAAAAATTACATGTGAAGCTACTGATCTATGTTACAAAGGGTTAATGCACAGCATGCATATGGGGATAACTAGGGCAAGAGGAAAATTTAAGAATCGAATTGAAGGGTAGACTGCACAAGCTGAGACTGTGCATGTGACACTGTGCCTAAGAAACATATTACAATGAAAAGAAAAAACCCTTAGATTTTCGCCAAACGATGGATGAAATGTCACATAACCAAGTTTCACAATAACTTTTTGGAAAAACATTGTAAAAGTATAAGCACAATTTACAAAATTAATGTTTTTGTTATGAACATTTTTCCCAGTAGGCCATTTTTGCCCAACTCTCCAGAGAAATCCAATTTATTTTCCAGTCTAGAAGGAAAACCTCATTACTAACAGTCACTGCAACATTCTGATGCTCATGGCTAGAAGACGGTTGAAAAATGTCCAAGCTTTACTATTTTATCATTTACCATTATAATAAGTTTAGAAACAATAATATTAGGTCTTTGTTTTATTTCCTGCATGTTGTGTGTGTTTTTGCATGATGGGTGAAGTTGTTATAAGAGGGATTCTTAATTGTTCCTAGTATAATTTTCCTTGTTCCTAACCATTAAAATGAGTTAGGATAGGGTATATAAAAAAGATGAGTTATTTTTTTGCTGAAGTCGTATGGCTGGATAATGTTTAAATGATAATATTATTTTTTTGCTAAAATTGTAAACAAAGTTATAGTTAATTTTTAATTATAAAAAATTATATATGTACTAAAATTCATAACATCTGAAATCATTCAAAAGTGATAAAATTATATTTAAAACTATAAGTTAAGTTAACATAATTGAATTTCTAAACTTTCAGTAGTAAAATAATAAAGAAAACTCTTTAATCTTTGGTATGAGTAAAATGTTTAAAGATAGTTTCATTAAATCACGTAAAAAGTTTGTAACATATACAACTTCTAGAGAGCTTGTAAAAAAAACAAAAAAAATCTTATAAAAAGTATCCATCAAAGACATATGTTTAAAGTAAAATAGTTCATTCTCATAAAATTTATGCAAGCAATTTCATAGATTCAACCGTATTCATCTTCCTCACAACCCCGTGCAATGCATTACACCTAAACACTCTTGGGTAGATAGAAAAATTATTTTCTTTAATTCATTCATAATCATCCAACTCATCTTGTCAATGTAAGGGGATCTGCAACTTCAATTAGTCTCCTCGAACTATCAAACCATTTTCCAATACTTGATATCAATTCAAATATCACGTAAAGGTAATTTTAAAATTAAATTCATGATTTTATTTGTATAAATCCAAATTCTTTTTTATAATATTCATTGTCTATTATTTATAACACTACCATTTTTAACTTTAGTTTATACTGACATAAGTTAACAGTCTAAAATTCATTGTTTAAAATAGGTATAAAACAACAATTTTTAATTGTTGTCTAAACAATAAATTTTATTTGAATTTAAATTAAAATATAAATAAAAAAGATATTTTCTATTTTGTTTTAAGTAACCTAATTAATAGAGTTTTGGAGAAGATGAGTTACAAGATTCACTTAAGGCTCAAGCAGGTAAAACAATCGTTTTAAGCCTCAAGGCCTCAAAAGTCCCAAAGGCTTCAAAGGTCCTAAAGCTTCAAAATAATTTAATATTTATACATTATTATAAAGTTAAAAAAAAATAATTTTAAAATTACACCTACAAAAAATTTTAAATAAGAATTTAAAATATTTTAATTGACTTTAAGTTTACATAGGTACTATAAATATTCTTTAATGAATTTAAATTTATATTAGAATTATAAATATTATTTAATGAATAATATTTTTGAAACTTTCTTATAATAACTTATTCATTTATCTCCTTTCTCGTTGTGACTCTTTCATTCTTCTTCCATACTATTGTTTTCATTTGAGTGTTTGATTGTCAATAGGTCATTATCCAATTCCACATTTATTTTATTATTCTATATTATGCATTATGTGTGTTTCTATTTGGAGTCTTGGAGCGGTAGATTAAAGAATTGAAGTTGGTGTTCGCTTTTGCTCCCTATGTATATATTTTTGTGTACAAAGGCTTGGAAATCCCAAATGTTCCCATTTATTTTATTCCTTATTGCTGATAAAAAAATCATATTAATTTCTGCCTACTTTTTACCACGTCTTTTAAATTATAAGTTTTCAAACACGTATATATATATATATATATATATATATATATATATATATATATATATATATATATATATATATATATATATATACTTAATTAATAATAATAATAATAATAACAATATTAATGATATTAATAAGAATATTAAGAATAATATTAATATAAAATAATAATATCATTAAAAATATTAATAATTTTAATAGTAATACTAATAATACATACAATACTAATAACAGTCTTAATATTAATAATTTTAATAATAATAATAATAGTATTAATATATATTTTAATAAAAGGTTGATGTTAACAAAAAGTATGGAAGCCACACCAAATCCATGCAAGAAAAGATAAACTCCCTACAAATGGAACAAGGAGAGTTGAAACTTATTATGAAAAAAGTTCAACCTAATACAATCAATCATTCTATCAACATACTTATTACCCTCCCTAAATACGAGTCACTCTAAAATATATAGTAACACAAAATTTCAAAAATTATTAAGTCATCTACATTCAAGAGTCTAAGGAATGGTATGAGTTGAACCATATGCTTGACAAGGTAATGAAAAGTCACATTCCAACCAAAGTTTTTTAAAACCTTTCAATTGAGCATAATTAATAACAAAAATAACACCCATAACTTTAGCATAAAGAGCATGTTGAATACCTAAGAAAGCATAAAATTTACCTACATATTCCCCCACTACTACTATTGTCCCTAAAAACACTTCCCCAATTTGCAAAACTAGGAGCACCTCTATCAAGTCCATCAATGTTGAGTTTAATCCAACAAATTTCAGAAAAGTGTCAAAAAACTTGCATAGGAGATAGGACCTTTCTAGTTGTGGTGTTAATACCAAAGTGTTTTCAAAATAAAAAATTCTAAACTCTGGGTAAGCTATATATGCTTTCTGAAAGTGTTACCAGAAATATAGGTACCATGCTTAATAACATTTAAAGCACTATCCATACTAATGGTCTAATGAAATATGGTAAAATTCCTCATCATCTTGATCATCCATAATATTAATATTACCCTTACAGGTTTTAATGTTATCCTCGTAGGTTGGTTTGGTAGTTTCATTTGTTTCTTTCTTTCCATGGGTTTGGTCTAGCCCTTCATGATCTTGTTACTTTTTCTTTTTATAAATTTCATGTGATGGCTCTATGTGTAGCACGAGCTTTAATTATAATATTAACAATAATATAATAATAGTAGTAATATTAAGAATATTAGGTGTCCATCTAGTGTTAAGGCTTACTCGAGGGTTTGTGTTGGTTGTTCTTGATTGTTGGCACTCTCTTGGCTTTTAGCCGATGCATGGTGGGGAAACCCCTGGTTTGTGTGAAGTGTTGACATCATTTGAAGGGCAATTGTGGTTGGCGAATTCTTTGTGGTTTGGTGGTTATTTGCGTGGATGATTTTATGTGTTATCGTGTGATGTGCAGTTTGGGTTTACGTGGATAGTTCTCGATTCTTGCCACCACTTTTTGGTTTTTCCTGGAGCTGGGTAACATGATCCTGGTTCGTGGCTATTATGATTGTAACATCCCATATTTTTCACATAATAGGAACTCTATCGCATATAGAAATTCTATAATATACCTAAATACAAATCTCTATACATTCATAAGAGTATTTCAAAATATATTTCTCTAGATGAGATTTAATAAAAATATCTTCATACGATCACAAAATTAAATTACATTAAATTAAATTAAACTTCTCTATCAGCTCATTGAGGAGTCACACCACCTGTCAAATCCTCTACTCACATGCAACACATGATCATGGACCTTTATGTGGTTCTTGTTCTACACTTTGTCTCACATGACTCGTGTGAATGGGGATCATATTTGTCAACGTGCAAGCAATGCTAGGCTTACATTTTGTCTTAGCGGCATGCATGCTAGTTGCAACGTTGATTTTGGTATGGTCTTAGTAGCTTGTTGACACGTTTGGGTTTTGGTTTTCTCTCCTTCTTGGTATTTGCTTTTTTTCTTGGTAGAATGTGTCCGGCTTCTGCAAGATTTCAAATCCTGTGGAGATGCTTATAAGATCATGATTCTTTACTTTCTAAAATGTAACCAACTTTGGGGTAAAAGTAAAAGCTTTGGGCAAGTCCTAAATAATGCTTGCAAACTCCCTTTAATACAACTTCCTACATCATGCATTAAGAGAGAAATTCTTGAGGAAGTTTATCTAGCGGGGTTAGAGGATTATAAGAACCATTTTCATGGTAGGGTTTTTCTTAACAAAGGTGATAAGTCTCACACATTTGGATCTTTGTAAAATACTAGTCCCTATTTGGAGCTCTTTGGTTGCATCGAAGGTCATTCCTTTTGGTAGAGGATTTTATGAGTTTGAGTTCTCTCTTAAAGACATGTGTCGTGTGTTGGCTGTGAGTTTATGGAATCTTTCTCCTAGTCTTCTACACACTTTTAATTGGACCTAGGATTTTGTTTCGACATCGATGAAACACCAAGACTCAATGTTGGATTCATTCATGGTTTACCAATAGAGTACTGGTAGTTGAAGGTTATTTTCTCTACTGCAAGAGCAATTGGTACTCCTCTTGCGTTAAATGACTACACTATAAAGAAAACTCATGGCTTCTAAGTTAGGGTGCTTACTGATGTGGATTTGCTCTCTTCTTTATTGCAGCAGCTTTTGGTGGAGCTTCCAAGCTTTGCTTTTGTTAATGATGTTGAATATGAACATCTTTCAACTTTTTTCTCTTTTAGTAAAAGGATTGGCCATATGTAATTTACTTGCAAGCACTATCATCAAAGTAATAGGTTTGATCAACAAGTGAAGTCTAAACAACATTATGTTCCTAAGTTCAACTTGCAGACAATGGAGGAAAATGTGAATCTACATACCAAGGTGGTTAATGTTGCTAATACTACTACTAATAGTGATCCTAAATTGTCCTCTTTAGGATATGATGTTGTTGCTCCTAATAATGACTTTGATCAGGATGATTGTTTAGATGGGATGTCAAGTCTTGTTGATGACTCTCATAACACCTTTTCAGTCTAGAATGTTAAGCGAATACAACATGTTTCTCATAAACGTGATCCGTTTAGTTTGGCTCTTTCAATTTTTTTTTTCTAAATTGCCTATTTTGGATGAAATCTTATCCCACCATAAGCATGAAAATGTGAATATTGTGAATTGTAATCCCCCTTTGGTTGTTCTTGCTTTAGATGTTCCACCAATAGAATATTAATTTTTTAAGCCTGTTGGTTATGAAGAAGATTTCTTGCAGGATGTCGTTATGTAGGGATTGGATAGCCATTTACAAAAGAAGTAGAGTTTGGCCTCTAAGTGGTGGGCTGATATGATCTTGGAGAAGTAGGTTTCTCACTCTAATTTTGATGATCATGGAGATTTAGTCCAATTCTCTCGAAGACCTCGTAGGCCACCCAAAAATGATTCTATAGCTACTACAAGGTTTGAAGAGGAATGTAAGATTATTTCAAAATGCTGGGTTGATTTGTTAGAGAATTACTCTCCTTGTGAGATGGATGAGTTGCATGAAAATGTGCAAACTTCAAGAAAACTAGGAGGACCTAGGAAAGGTGTTTCCAAAAAACATATTGAGTCGAGCTCCTTCTAAGAAGAAATGATGGTGAGTTTGTTGTTGTTTGTGAGGTTTCTGCTCTTCACCTTGTTTTCTTTGGTTTCTTTGTTTCAGGTTATGAGGAATTGTTTTGCTTTGGTTACTATGTTATTTGTGTTTAAATGGTATTTCTTTTTACTTTTTGGTTTTAGTTTGTTACTTGTTACTCCCTAAAGGGATGGATTGGAAGTTTTCTTTGTTTCTTTCTTTACATGAGTTTGTATAGCCCCAACGACCTTGTTTTCTAGTTTTCTTTTTTTTTTCATAAATTTCATGTGATGACTCTATGCCTAACATGAGTTTAATTAAAAAAATTAGTATTAATATTAATATAAAGAATAATGATAATATTAATAATGTTAGAATTTTCTTGTAGTAATCTTCAGGTACTAATTTTTAGTGTTTTCATGAAGAAAATGGGATAGAAAATAATTTAAGGGTTTAGGGGTGACAATCAAAAAGGTGATTTTCATGCGTTTTTAGGTATTTGTCTATGCATTTTCATGTATTGGAAAAATCATTTAAAGGTACAATAAAATGAAAAAAACAAACAACTTCCTAATGAACAAAGACACTAATCTTACTATCTTTGATCACCTTGTTGCCCCATTTTGCCATTGATTAATTTATCTAAAAGTGTGATTATCATTAAACCTTTTGACTTAACAGAGTAGACGCCATGTAAGGTTCTCTACTCAATAGCCCATGTAGCCTCACGAAGCTTCTTTTTCAAAATCATTTTTGTTAGAGATCCTCATATCTACTTGTCGTGGTAGTGGGACTTTTGTGTCGTGTGATTTGCTTGAAAGTTCAAGTAATATATTGAATCTAACTATTTGAATATTTATTTGTTTGAGCACATTATAACTTATCCAATTTTCTATATGTGGTTTTATTAATTTTTGCTTCATTTTTGACAATTTATTTTATTTATTGTGTTGCCTTTCGAAGTTATTCTTTAACAACTATAAATTTTGGGATTTCATCATCTTCTAAGAGCTAACTTTAGGTTGATATATGTTGACATGATTTTCAATCATCTTTATCTTGCTTCCAAGCTTCTAGATTTTTTTATGTTATAATCAGTAATAAGATTGTCTAAAAGACTTATAATTGATTTTCAAGCCTCTTATCTCTGATTGTTTTGATCAATTAACTTTGTATGTCCTTTAACAACCTCAATTTTTCTTCACCATTCCCAATCTCTTACTTTGTACTAAATCTCTTCTCTCCATACCTCTCAATTCTCTAATTCAGCTTATGAAATTCAATTTGAGAATTAAAACCCCTACCGATATCTACTTTTTTAATGGCCAATAACAGTCGTTATAATTAGGACAAAGAGTTTTTATCTAACAATGCACTTTAGACGTACTATTTTCTTGTGTGCTAAGTCTAACATGTTTTTCAACCATTTCCTAATACTGAAAATCTAGTTGTGTTATTTTGTTCTTTACATCCAAAATCCATTTCTCAAGCTTTCATGTTCACTATCTTCAAACTTTTCACTGGTTTGTGGGACTTCATACACATCATGCTTTTTTGGATGTCATCTTATTTACTTTAAGTCTTTTCTATTGTGAATTTTTTAATGTGATTTATTAAGTATTCTATTGTTAAATTGGAATTAGCGGGCAAATTAAAAATCTATATGCCAAAAGAAAAAAAAACAATGATCAAAGTACTCACCTTCATTTAAAGTTGAAAAAACTTTGATAGTTAATTGCTTTCTCTTGCATAGTAATCATATGAGCCTGCAAATTTCATCATCAAGATCATTCTAATGAGTTTTGAAATGAGAAAAATTGTTTTAAAAGGTTTTATGGCCTTTTTAATTGATTATGTTTGTATGTTAATCGATTATGTTTTTTATAATCGTTAAAATATTCTTGATGAGGTTTAGAATAGGATAATCGATTATCTGTTTTTTAATTGACTACAATGGAGAGTTGGGAAACCATGTCTCGACATTTTAATCAAATAATCAATTAAATTAGAAAATGTTGTAACTTATTTTCGAAAGAAGTAATCAATTAACACCTTGAATAATCAATTTAATACGTGTATAACAATTTGTAATGTTTTCTGAATACGACAAATAGGACATTTGACTCAATGTTTATATACACATACAATCAAAAGCAACTTGAACTAAGCTTTTCTAAGCATTTTCTAACACTTTAATTTGTGCTATAAAGATTTGTTAATCAAGGTTGTTATTATGTTGAACTATGTGTGCTTATGCTATGATCATTTGGTAACATTTTTCCTTGTATTCTTTGTTGTTGTAATTGAGTTGTTCTAGTGGTTATTTATTGTTGATCAAAAGTTGATAAGGCATATATCTTCTTGTATATAAAAAAAGTTGATAAGGTTGATATCCTCTTGGTATCAAGACTTGCTTTGGTTGACATCCCTTTAAAGGTGTTCAAGAGTTGATTGTTCTATAATAACTGAAATTAATGGGAGCAATTATTCAAAGATTTAATAGTTGATGTCGGATGTAGAATTTTTTTAATATGAACTAGTATAATAATTATTTTGGGATCTTTCTTTGCTTATCTTATTTTATTTTGTGTTGCAATAACAAAGTACAGATTGAGCAAGTTGCAAATGCTTGGTCTAAAAAAAAGCATAGGCTAAAGGAAGGGTAAAACACACCATTCTTTCTGATTTACCTACGGATATTTGTATGAAAATATTTTCTTGTAAAAATGCTAAAGATATGTGGATGAAATTGGAAGAGAGGTATGGAAATATAAAAATCCTTGCTAGAAAAGAAGTGGTTGAATTTAACACACAAGAAGAAGAAATTTGTTGCCTAAAAAAGGTATCCTGGAAAACTCAATATTAGAATTAACTTGTTGTGGTACCTTGAGAGCGGGTGTTATGACTAGAAATAAAACAAAGTTCACCCAGTTTAAAGAAAAGGAAAATGGATATATCACTTATGATGACAACAAAGACAAGATTCTTGAATCAGGAGAAATTGACACAACTAGTTTAATGAAGATTAGTGATGTCCAACTAGTTAAAGGTTAAAAATATAATCTCTTAAGCATAAGTCAATTATGTGATAAAGGGCTTAAGCTAATTTTTAAGTTACATAGTTACATAGTTGTTCAAAACTATTATGAGAAAATTTCTTTTACAGAAAAAAGATATAATAACATTTATATTATTAATTTGAATCATGCATCCTCTAGAATATCATGTTTAGTTGTAAATATGAGCCTTCATAAAGAGCTGCACACATTCAGGAAAAGTGATTTCAAAAAATCTTATAATTGGTATGCCAAAGTTAAATTTTCAAAAGAACAAGATTTGTTCAATATGTCAAAAAAGAAATCAAATTTCAAAGTTAAAATTTTTTTATCAACTCAAAAACTTCTTGAACTAATTCACATGAACTTATTTGGGTCATCTGGAACTAAGACCTTTGTTGGAAATTTCTATGCATTAGTTCTTGCTGATGATTTCTCTAGATTTACTAGAACTTCCTTTCTTGCATCAAACAGTAAAGCTTTCAAAGCCTTTAAAATGTTTGCCAACATTATAGAAAGTGAGAAAGATTGAAAAACTAAATCTTTAAGAAGTGATCATGGTGGGGAGTTTGAAAATGAGTCTTTTGAATTTTTTTGTGAAAATAATGGCATCTTATACACCTTTTTTGCACTAAGAACACCACAACAGAATGGTATAGTTGAAAGAAAAAATAGATCTCCTGAAGAATTAGCAAGAACAACGTTAAATGAGGGTAATTTACCGAAGTGTTTTTGGGCAGATGTTATGAGAACTACATGTTATATTTTTAGTAGAATTCTCAATAAGCCTGTTTCAAAACTCAGCCATATAGGCTTTTCAAAGGAAGAAAATCCAACATTGTGCATTTGAAAGTTTTTTTATGTAAATGTTTTGTTTTGGACAATGAAAAATAAAATCTTCAAAAATTTGATTCTAGGACGGATGATGCTACATTTGTTGATTAGTCATCAATATAGTAAAACATATAGAGTCTTTAATAAAAGAACTCTAATGGTGGAAGAATGAATTCAAATGCTTTTTGATGAAACAAACTAAGAGGCAACACCTCCTAAGTCAAAGAAATCTTCTTGTGATCATGATGATGGAGGAAAAGTTCATAAAGAAGACTTTGTCCACAAAAATGGAAATCTAGATGAAATAAGACATAAAACTGTGTTACCCAAGGAATGGAGAAATCCAAGAAATTCCTTTGTGGAAACTATCATTGTTGACATATCTAGAGGTATCACAACAAGAGGTAATGTTAGCAATTTATGCTTACATGTGGCCTATGTTTCACAGATTGAACCAAAAGATGTTAAAGAAGCCTTGAAGGATGAAAATGGTTCTTGACAATGCCAGATGAGCAACATCAATTTGAAAGAAGTCAAGTTTGGGATCTTGCTCTTAGAACTAGCACACAAGTCATTGGTACAAAGTGGGTGTTTAAAAATAAGCTTGATAAAGATGGTCTCATCATAAGAAAACAAAGCAAGACTGGTTGCAAAGGATACAACCAAGAAGAAGCACAAATTTTGATGAAACCTATGCATCAGTGGTCATAATTGAAGTAAGGAGGATTTTGTTTGCTTTCACATCTCTTAAGGAGTTTAAGCTGTTCCAAATGATGTAAAGAACGTCTTCTTAAATGATTACATAAAGGAGGAAGTGTATGTGAAACAACCTTCTAGTTTCAATGATTTTAAGAAACCAAATGATGCATATAAGCTCAATAAAGTATTTTATGGTTTGAAACAAGCACAAACGTCTTGGTACGAAACATTAAGTAAATTTTTTTATTGAAAAGGGATTTACTAGAAATAAATTTGATTCAACTTTTTCAATTTTAAAATCTAGAGACTATTTTTGGGTTGCAAAAAATTATGTTAATGAAATAATTTTTTTTGATTAATTAACCTCATGTCATGTTAAGAGTTTGCCAACATAGTGTAAAGAGAATTTGAAATGTCTATTGGAAACTTTAACTTTCTTGAACTACAAATCAAAACAACCTTAGAATGAAATTTGTATCTTTCAAAATAAGTAATGTAGTGAACTTTTTAAGAAATTCAGCATAATTCCTCCAAAGAAATTGTATCTTCCAAAATAAGTAATGAAGTGAATTTCTTAAGAAAATCAACATTATTTTCTAAAAAAAAAAAAAAAAAAAA
>Ga0209700_105606_pt1 | contig 20868 bp, 10 predicted proteins | sample SiratroredBW_FD_187528 | JGI IMG/M metagenome (GOLD analysis project Ga0209700, IMG submission 187528) | Root nodule microbial communities of legume samples collected from California, USA - Siratro red BW (SPAdes) (version 2) | ecosystem: Host-associated > Plants > Roots > Nodule | place: USA... | reverse complement strand
AAAAAAAAAAAAAAAAAAAAACAATTAAACAAAGTAGAAAGTAGAATGGAAGAAGTAGAAGCTAAAGAATATTACAAATATAAGAAGAGTAGTTTGAAATAATTAAGAAATATTTTTGTTAGTAGAGGAAAAAAATTTGACGCTTAATACGTTTTTTCAAAAATTTAATAGAATATTAAAAATATATTTTTATTTTTAATTGTAAAAATAATTTTAATGTTTTTTTATTAATCTTCTCACATTTGTTTTTATTTTTTTTAAAACCATAATCAAATGTCTTATTAAGACAATTCTAAAAAATAAAATACAATCAGTAATAGAAAATATAAATAAATATTACAAAATAAATAACAATGAAATGATAAAACTTGAAATTAAAAAGTTATAAGTGATATTATTTATTGCAACAATTTTATACAATTACTTTCTTTAGTTTAAATCAAGTATTCAAATGAATATGAAGATAAAAAATAAAACAGAAAAAGAAAGATAAATAGTAAAATTTACAACATTGAATTTGATTTGAAATGTTTTTGGGTTAACATAGTTTTAAAATATGATTAAATGAGTTGGAAATTTGGTTGAATGAATATTTTATCGTGAAAATAGTAAACATTACTTAAAAATTATGTCAGCTTCTCGAAGGTTATTTTCTATGTTGGAATTTTAATCATTTCTTAGTAATTTTGGTAGGATAAATTATGAACCTTTGGACATGAAAATTATTAACATAATTACCTTTTTATCCTTTGTCACCTTATGAAGACTGTAACATTATGCATCAACCTCTCCGATGTACCTTTATATTTATTTCTCTTACATTAAAAATATAGAAAGAATGATATAATAATAAAAACATTTAATTGAAAATATGGAGAGAATAATATTTTCACTTTTTAGAATGTGTATTCTAAATTATAATATATGAATATACCATTCCTTAATCAATAAATATATTTTTCTTTTTACTTTTCTACCCTATTTTATAGGTTACTTAGAGTTGATAATTTAGTACATTTGCATAATTTTTAATTTGGATGTAATTTGTAATTTGTGGAAGTGGGTTTGTCATTTAAAAAAAAAAAAATTGTTGCTGTAGACTTCACATACTGTTAAACAATTTTATTTGTGAATTTTATGAATTACCCACAATCTATAAATGTAATTTAACCTATAGTTCAACGTTTTTATTTTTTATTAGTCCTGCATTTTGTAATGGATTTGAGTAAATCATTTATTATTTTTATAGCTTTTTAAAAATTTAAAAATATGGAGTTAAGTTTTAGTTATTTTTCCTCAAAATCTAAATGTAAAGAGATTTCACGAAAATCATGTTATTAATAAATCTGTAAAGTAATTAACTTAAAAATAAAATATATTTTAGTGAAATTGAAAACACCCATTATTTTTCTTAATCCATCAAATAACAATTTACCTTAAAGTCATCTTACATGTTTAAATACTACAGAATTTGGAATTCGTGTTTAATCTACCAATGTATTTGACTATTGGAAAGGGAACTTTGAATTCGTGTTAAAAAAATAATCTTCCAAGTTAAGAAGGAAGCAAGAGAAAGGATAATCGACTAAAAAGAACAATATAGCCAAACATATGCTTATGTTCATGTTTATGAGGCTTTGAGGAATAACTTTAATGAAAATTGGAGTAACTTTATATTCATGGACATATAAGCTTTTAGTTTCAGCATTTATTTTACTACTAGATTGTCTTTTATTCATTGGTATATTTATTAATTAACATATTTCTCTAAAAAAATATAATAATTATTTTCAATATAAGTATTTATTTTGAATTGAGTTAATGGTTAAACATATAATTTCAATAAAAGTCAAAACATAATAATTACTTTTAATTAAAAAAGCATTTAAACAAATATGTTATTTTATAAGTGCTTACTTATACGTCTTTTATATACCTTTAAAATAATAAAAAAAACACACTTCTATGATTTTATAGCCAAATAAATTAATAATCACTTTTAATTAAAAAATACTTTTTTATAATTGTAACCAAATACTGATTTTAAGTGGTTTTTATAAAAATTATTTTTGAATAAAGTACTAAAAAACATATAAAACATAAGAAAAGAAAGTTAAATTGTATTTTATTTTATTTTTTTAACTTTTTACAAGTATAGTCTAAAAATATAGTCAAATGATAGATTTACACTGATCAGATTTTGTACTGTAATATTACAAGAAATATAAGACTGAAAAAATATAAAAATTTTGTTAGGATAGATAAGTAACAAGTTGTTCATGTAAATATTTTAAATTTTAAGGTATTATTTGTTGTTAAAATTTGAATGTTTTCATTTATTAATATATTAAATTTTCTTTTGAATGTTTCTCTTTATGATGTTGTTAAGTGTTGCTTGAATAAGAAGACTCATTATTTATAGATGAAAAAAATGAAGATAATAATGAAAAGGATATGATTGTTATTTGCAATAAAATCAAAGACTAAAGGAGATGCAAAAAAAACGAACTTTATAAATGTGAAAGGGATGATGTTTATTTCAACTTTCTAAGACTGATGCTCTTAGTGTAGGCTTAACTATCACTAACGTTGTATTTGGTTGGAGGAATTTGGGTGGTTGAAATATAAAGGAGGATGGATTGCCGAGAGTGAAGTGTGTTTGTTTGAAATAATTTGCTACGACGGATTTGCAATGATATGCAGAATAGGATACTGGTTGATTTGAGAAGAATTGGGTAGATGACTTTTAAATTACCAAATACTCTTTCAAAGTGTGGTACATAACATTGAAAAAAGTTGAATTGAAATAGAATAAATGTTGGACACTATTTTGAAGTATTAATATATAATTAAAATAAAAGATATTTAATAAAAAATATATAAAATATTATTTATTTTTTACTAATCATTATTTTAACAACAGTTAATTACAAAATAATTAAAAGTAAACAAATATCAAATATAATATTTAATGATAATAATAGATATTTTAATAAGAATATTTAATTTTTAATAATTATTTTTAATTAAACATTATCTATTAATAAGAATATTTAATTTTTAATAATTACTTTTAATAATTACAAATTTGAGTTAATTATGATTTAGATTAAATTATATATTCAAAGAGAAAATTTGTAATTGTACTTCTTTGTTATTTCAAAAAAAGTTAAAAATCTCACACAACAAATTTATTTATTTAGTGTGTATACTAACTACGAACTACAATTGTATATGATTTTGTGTATTTAAATGAATTTTGGCTGGTTTCTGGAACTGATACAGGGAGGTTAGTAGCTAATTCAATATGTATACTAAAAAAAAACACAAACACAACGTCCGTCGATTATGGTAAAAATCGTCATTGTGATGGTTTCACCACATTGGTTATGGTTGAAACCAACATGGTGGTGCATCTGAAATTTGAAAATAGAAGCATCATCACGTCGGTTGGAGCCCAAACCGATGTGGTGAAGAGCACCACAACGTCGTTGGTGCAAACAACCGACGTGGTGCTACATTTGAAATATTAAAGATAGAACGAGCACCATATCGGTTGTGGGCACCAACTGACGTTGTGGTGCTCTTCACCGTGTCGGACACCAACTAATGTGGTGATGCCCATCTATTTTACAGTTTTCAGCTAAGCACCACGTCAGTTTATTGGTCTAAATCTATATGGTAGTGGACTACGTGACGTCGATTGTTTAACTGACGTTATTTTCAACATCTCCTGGATCAACGTCGGTTCCGGACCCGACAATAAAGACCTCTTAAAACCGACGATAAATATTCTTTTTCTATTAGTGAATGAACTCTATCTCACACTGAACACAACTAACTTATTTTATAGTTTTTTTTTATACTGCACATGCCCGAAGTTGTAAATAATATGAAAGACACATCCTAAAAAACATAGTTGTTCACGTTTGGACCCAGGTTTTAATTTGAAAACATACTACTCTTATAATTGGGAGTGTTATCATTTAATTGTTGAATTAGTTTCAGAATAATCTTTTTTACATAACAATAGAAAGCCTCAAACAAATAGTAATTCAAATTCTTATTAAGTAATGAAGAGGTCACATACTAAGTCACTAAGTCTATGTAAAGGAAACACAAATCACATTGAGGGACTATCATGACAGTTAATTGTACAAAATAACTGTTGTCATTTATTCACTTGTTATCCAGAAGAAATGAACTGAGAAGCCAAAAGTTACACATGTGAGCCACTTAATTCCTATGCACTCTTATTTATTGCACATGTGATGCATATCTAATCATATTCTCAGTCATTTATGCTAACGAATCAACTATTATAATTAAACTTAACTGTGCATCTTTCAGTTTAGAGCATTTAAAATCCTTTTTATACTTTCATGCTCTATTTCTAGTGTTGGAAAATCTTTCTATTTTAATCACTTACTTTAATTTGTAGTTTTTCAAAGCCCTATTTTTAACAACTCTTTTGCTTTCAGATATAGATTACACATATATCTAAATATTGCATGTTCTGGTGCAATGAAATTAAATTAAATAGAGGATCAAGAAAACAAAGCACCATATACATATATATGGTAACCCCAAAAATGCTATTAAATAATAATCTTAATTATGTGCAATCGTTTGCCTTTGTACATGGATGCTCATAACTTAGTTGCTAAGATATTGTACAAGATCAAGATAACCACCGAAATAGAGTCACAAAGCTTTAAATAAAGAATAATATAGATTCTCCAAGTGACTTAGTTTCAAGTAATTGCAGTAGTAGGAGAAGAGTTTTATGTGGTTCAAAGGGTTCTCATTGTATTCTTGTTGTTGTTTTTCTTTTTTTTTTATCAGTAATATAAATAGGGGTGATAAGGTTATTGAAGCCTGTATATAAAATTACATGTACACAAACATACACAGAAGATCAGAAGATGAAAGAAGTTTCTAATTTTAAAAGAAAAATAAAACCAACAATATAATAAAAATTGAATATTTGAATCTACTTAAAATATTAAAGATGATTATATATTTTTATTTGGCAACATTTCATGTTAGTTTTGATATCTTTTAAAAATATTTATAAACTTAGTACTACTACATTGTTTAATGTAAATTGTTATTATATTTTCTATTTATTTCACATACATTTAAATTTTATGAATTTAGTACTATTATATTGTTTACCACAATTTAGTGTTGCATTTAACTTATTATGATATCAAGAAATTAATTAATCTATTTTTTTATTGATAAATGATTATTCATTTATGTAATCTTTTAAATATATTAGAAAATCATTTTAATTAAATCCATGAAAAAAGAATAAAATAGAAGTGAAAAGAGATGGTTAAAAATTAAAAAAATTAGTATACAAATTAAATTAATATTTTAAATTATAAATTTTACTCTCTAATATAATAAATATATAAAAATTGAAGTTAAAGAACATTATTAACGTGTCTAAGATGCACACTAGAAAAACCAGTATAAAAATAAGTGAAGTATACTTATGAGAAGAAAACTATAACAATAAACAAACTCAATGTGTAGATGCATTTAATTTATCGAGAATGCTCTATAATATTATTACAAATAGGAATAGAACAAGCTCTTTATCTCTAACACAATAAATAATATATTATATTTAAGACACTAACATGATTTGACATAAATGACAAAAAAGTAGTTTATTTCATTCTGAATTTATTTGATAATTTCTATAAACAAGAATTCATTTGAAAGTACTAGATTTGACAGTAATTACAACTAGTATATACTCATATTGTTCCAGTTAAAAACAGCAAGAAAGTGCTAAGATTAGGGCTTCAGAGTAAAACAAATGTATTTTAGTTAGAAAAATTATGGTTGAATTCCAAGTGCTAGATCCAATCTATCTATATTTATATATATATATATTTATATCTCTCTCTCTCTCTCTCTCTATATATATATATATATATATATATATATATATTATCTATCTATCTAAATTTTCTACCCTTCTTATTTATCTCTCTCTCTATATATCTATCTATCTAAATATTCTACCCTTCTCATTTATCTCTCTATATATTTATCTATATATTCTAGCCTTCTTGGCCTATAAAGGTATTCTAGTGTGTTTATGCTTTTTCTCTTAGTTTATCGTTCATGTTAGACACATATAATCCTACAAGCAAAATAATTTGTTTAGAATAATACACACTTACTACAAATATATTTTAAAGTAGTAATCATCAAAATTAGAAATATAGAGCAAAATGGGTAGTCTAAGATGCAAAAAAAAAAAACATTGGAAACACTGATAATATGACAAGGAAGAGGATGTGAAAAAAAATTGTTCATAGTGATGACATGCACGTTATTAATAGAAGAAAATTAAGACCTGAAAGTTATCATCAACATATATAAAGTCACCATAAAATGTATCCAAATCTCAACCACATGGAGTTTTCGAGATAGGTATTAATAAAACGATGATAATGTTCTTATTCAGTTTGAAAGGTCTTTTTTCCCACATAGCAGTCCAATCTATGGATCAAGGGTCGAACATGTGAAGCTGATTGTAGTGAGCTTCTGCAAGAAACTCTTCAACAATGTGTCTCATACTTTCTGCTTCTGCTCTTCTCTTAGCAATAATCGCTTCCTGGAAATTTCAAAGCAAAGCATGAATTATGTTTAGTGGTGAAATACTTTATACCCTTTTTCTGTTTTTGTCATGAGCAATATCACTGAAAACTTTGACAGTAAAAGTTAAAATTCTATGATATGATAAATGGATAAAGTACACTAAACAAAAAATTCATATTCTGGGTCTTTGCTTTTTTCACCAGCAAACATTTCTTATTATTTCTGCATTATTTAAGAGGAATAAAACATTTTGTAAAGTGATGAAAATTAAAATCAAAATGATCACACTCACCTCAGTTTCTGCATCTTTTTTTACTTCTTTCTTCTTCCCGGTATATAGGACAATTGCCTACACATTTTAGCAGTATTTTAAAACAACTTTTTTTTCATCTGTACTGAAAAATACGAACCATCAAATATATTTACTTACCTCTGATTGTGCTTCCTTATTTTGGAAAACACTTTCAACAGTAAAGGAACACCACTTTCTTCTTCAAAGGTATCCATCATTTTTTTTTTAAAATTTAAGAAATATTTTAAAGCAGCATGAATGGAATATAAATAAAAAAGATAACAAACTCGGTACTACAGTTATTAATTTCCAAAATGCCCTAGTAGTAAAACTAATGGAATATGTAAAACCATAATGAGAAAGTTTTTCTCCTGAAAAAAATGTTGATGGTATTATATAGCACATAGTATTTTGAAAGTAAGTATACTCACTTTGTTTTCATTTTCCGATTTGTTGCTATTTTCTGCTTTCACTTGTGCTTTCATTCTGCGATTCTGAGGACGAATACCATGCTTCTCGTACCTCTCACACTCCAGCAAAGATCGACACAGAAAGCCATGCACCTTATGACGATAAGTCTGCAAAACCAAATTTTGCAATGAAATGAGTGATCATAACAAAAAGCACAGATGAAATAACCCTTTTGAAAAGTTGATGTTGAAATGAGTTCATCATATATAGCATGTGAAATAGGAAAATATAAAATGACAAATATGAAAAGGGACTCAATAGTTCGAGTTAGAATAACATGAATAAAATCAAATAAAAATGTTCAGAATCAATTTAACACTTTGGAGTTTTTAGTTTAAGATTGCAGTATGAATTAAAGGAATTTAGAATTGGTGGAAGTTTTCACAATGTTATAATTTTTTAAAAATAATCACCTCAAGCATTTAAATCAACAAAGCATCCAGCATAGATCATGCAAAATTTTGAGGATCACCATAACCATTCCATAAACAATCTGCTAGGTTAATTTCTTCACAAAAACAAGTTAACAACTAAAATAATCAAACAAGAAGATTCAAAATAGAGGCAAGTGATCTTAATCCAACTAGATTATTCAAAATTTAATCATGATTACTTATCTCTTCTGTGACTAATAAATGTGGCTATGTTTGAACTTAAAGTCAGCATATCTCTCATGGTACACTAATGGTGCAGATTACATACCTTATCAAACCTGTTACTATGTGGACGCTTTTTGCTATCAACAGTCCAATTTCCAATCCATTCAGGTGGTGTCTTGGGGCGTCTTCCTCTTCTTGAACTTGAATTTGGAGTTGCAGATGGAGTTTCAGTCTAATAATACACAAAATATATAAGCTACAATTACTGATGAAAATAGAAAAAAAAATGCACTGTCCTTTTAAAACTATGCAAGTAACATACCATTGTTTCACCAGGGGAGACTTTTGGATTTTCTGTTTCCTGATACAAAAAAAGTGTGTATATTTATGAATAGATGATAACAATAAGTTGTCTTAGGTATATATTCTAGCAAAGATATATATATATATATATATATATATATATATATATATATATATATATATATATATATATATATATATATATATGTATATATATTCACGAAAACCAACACCATTGAATGTCTGAAAAAAAACTATAATGGGGTATCCTTTTAGGATTTGGTGTATGGTATGTGCAGTACTTATAGAACACTCATATATGTTTGAGAATAATTAACTAACAGTTCGATGTGCTGAAGCACATAAAAAGTATATATAAAAGGAAAAAGAGCAAAGGTGCAGCACTACATTAATAGTCAAAAGATAAATTAAAGGTTAGATCATTTGACATGTGAAATACACTGTTTCTTCATGATAAAGTGTGGGAATGTAATGATTAAAAGATATATACAAGAGTTTTGTAATTGAAAATTTCGATTCTTCCGCCAAGAAAGAAAATTTAACTCAAAGATTAAATATATACCTTATTTGTTGGGGTGTCAACCATAGCATGGTATTCGATATGATAGTGGTCAGGAGGGCAAACTGATATTGGAGTTGCAACAATGGCTTCATCATCATCTGTTGTTGAAGGAGATTTCTTTGGTGGAGGTGTTTCGAATTCCTCCTATATCAAACACAAGGAGATAGCTAAACTACTGCTCAGCCAGAATGTAATATGTATCAAACAAAACATTAAACAACAAAACACAGGAAAATTATGAAAAATTTGGGTTCTAAACTTTAAATTCCAAGTAGTTTCAAATTAAGCAAACAATTAACTGTATCAAACATAAACATTTATCGACTGAATCTGAGTCCATATATCTAAGTATTTATCAATCTGATTTTTTTTAATCAGAAAAAAGAATATAATAAATAAAAAACATAAAAGAGTACTTGAATCCATATATATATATATATATGTACAAACTTCAAAGAATTCAGGATAAGAATCTGATATTATATGTATTAAGTTCTAAGGTTATGCTATATCTATATTTCTTTTATATCTGTCAGTTAACACGTAACTCATAAAAGTTTAAAGTTTATATTTCTTTAATATATGTTATCTCAGCTATGCTAGAAAATTTTGGGGCTAGAGATCTCAAAATGTTATAACCTAGTGTTAAAATTAGTGAACATGTAGTCATTCTTCTTTTGTAAAATTTCAATTCTCTTTCTCTCTCTCTTACTTACATGTTATACACTCTTCCCTCACAAACTTCTCATTCTCTATATTCATTCCTCAATCAATTGAAATTCCTAGTTTAAATTGAACCATTTAATTTATTCTACATTCAGAATTCACATTTAAATATGTATTTCAAAAATTGAAATCTGGTATTTGACATTTTGAAGATGAATATTAGTCTTCTTGGTAGAATAGGATAGGTGAAAGAGAGGCGGAAAAACACGAAAAAAAAGAGAGAAATAAATATTTATTTTTGTTAATTTTTATCCGGACAGAAAGATATTTAAATTCTACTAAGAAAACAATCATTCAAACACAATTATAGGTTTTTTTTTTTCATACAAAGATATTTGAATCATACATAAATAACATCTGAAAAATGTTATACCGAAACAAATTCACATACACACATGTATTTTCAGAACAAATAGGTACAAGAAAACAAGAATGGAAAAACATGAAATCAAAACATGTTCAAGTGTGACAAAAAGAAATGAAATAAATATTTGAACTTGTTACCTCCTTTGGACAAATGATAACAATTGAATTGGAGTTCTCGGCAGCCATGGAAATTCTGCTGCTAGAGGAGAAAGTTGACAAGATGGAAGAGAGGTTTTGAGTAATAACAATGTACTTCAGAGTTGGTCTGTGCCTTTTTACAAGGTTGAAGTAACTCTCTTCAATTAGACATATTAATTACATAAACACAATTTATTGTTTATGCATTGAATGGGAATTATCATACTAATGGTTTTTAAAATAAAATACTAACTCTAATAAATGTGTTGACTTTTAAATACATAAAATAATAAATGTGAAATAGTAGTTTTGCAAAAAAGAAATGTTTTTTTTTTCATGGAGAGGATTAAATATTTAAACATCTCAACGTTTCTATTAATATATGAAATAATTTAAACTTGCTTATTTATTTAGGATAATACATGAAATAAGATTGTAAGTGTGGTTTTGAAAATATTTAACTTTTAAAAATATATTTTTTTTTGAGTAAATAATCGGTTTAATATAATAAATATTGATATATTTTTATTTTTAAATACAATAAAAAAATTATAGTTTTAATATAAAAATTTAGTTTTAATTTAGTTTGAACATATATTTTATTTTTAATAATCATTATATGTGTTTATTAAAGAAAAAAAAATTAATCTTAAAAAATTAATAAATTTAAATTTAAAAAAATAAAAATAAAAATTTTATTTTTGATATTAATTTTTTTAACAAACACACATGATAGTTAGTAAATATTTTATTTAATTATTTTAACCATTAACAAAGTTATGATAAAGTTATTATATTAAGATTGTAATTTTTTCATTTGTTATACTAAAAATAAAATATATTAATATTTATTATACATATCTGTTCATTTATTTAAAAAGCTTTAGATAAAGTAAGATGAAAACAGTAAGAACAAATTTGATGCCATTCAACCAAAGTGATTTAGGTTCGTTTTATGCTTCTTGAAAATTCAGAAAATTTAAGAGGAAAAAATATTTATTTTTTGTCTGTCAAAATTTTGAAAAAATTATTCAACATGATACTTGATGGTAAAAAAAATTAAATATGTTTTTAAGTCTTACTTAATAAACGAGTTTTGATTGTACTTTAGATTTTTTTTTTAAATTTGGGTATTTCTAAATTTCACAATTACTACATTCTATTTGTGAAAATAAATTACTTATTTATAAATTAAACAAAGGCTTAAATAACCATTTTAAATGACTATATTGTTATATATTGTAAAAAATATGTCACTTTTAAGATCTTAAAAAATAAATGTTATTTATCTATCTCAAAATAAATATTAAGAAATAAAAATGTTTTATAGTTCACACATTTTAGCATAAATAAAAAGAGTAATTTTAAATTTTAAAAAGATGTAGAACAAATATTTCATTTTATATTGACTACAAAGACTGATAACATATTTAAGAAAACAAAATACATTGGACATTTGATGCCTTCGTCTGCTTTTAATAAAATAATTAATGTCTCTATACTATAATAATAATATTAATAACAATAATGATAATATAAAATTTATATATTTAAACATTAACGCTTGAAGAAAACTGGAAGTTACTGACAGCAAATATGTGGTCTGTTGTCATCACCTTTCTCTGTTTTTTCTTTAAAGCATTAAATATTTTTTTGATAGGCATTTAAGTGGTATTCCGCTACTTTTAAGTGTTATTTAAATTTTTTTGAATTCAATGTAACAATTTTTTTCACTTCAATAAAATATTTATAAAATTTTCTATTTTGCTATTTTCATTTCTATATCATTATATATATATATATATAAATTTAAAATTATGTAAAAACAAAAACAAAAACAATAATTAATATTGTCTTAAAATTTAAAAAGAAATAATTAAATATAATTTTACTTTTAAAGAAACATCACACGGGAAGAGAGAAGTATTTATCTTGTTAACTGGTTTGTAAAATATAATAACAATTATAATAAATGCGTTTCTTTTAACATAACAGTTTATAAATGTGGAAAAGTTTATTTATAAAGAGGGTCTCATATTAAATATGGTTAAACATTTAAAACATTTAATTTTTAACATAAACTAATCTTAAAAGTCTACCAAGATTTAAATGTATTTATTAACTATGCATGATATATATAGTCTTTTTTTTATATAACTGTTAAAACTAAATGGGAATGTTTTTATGAAACAACACAATGGTTCAAAAGAAGTTCTGAACTTCAAAATAAGTTTTTATTTCTTAGCATTCTTTGGTGAAAAAGTTATAATTCTTTGAGTTATTTGTATATGGATAATTTAATTATTTAAATTTAAATTAATAAATATAGTGATAAAATGTTTTTCAAAATTTATCCAAATAATATTTTTTTTAAATGTTACTAAGATATATGAGTCATAATTGGAAGGATAACTTCACAACAAATCTTACTCTAATGTACTACTTTAGTTTGCAATAATTTTTTTTATTTAATAAAAAGTATTATTCATGAAATCGAAAATTCAATATTTTCTTATAAAATATTAATAACAACTTTATTTCTAGTTTATTTCTTTGTACATAGAAATTGTATATTAGCAAGATGAAGCTACACACAAGAAATTGCTTTGCTCGTGGAGAAGAATGATTAATCAAAACTATGCTGGTGGGGAGAAGAAATTGATTTGATATACTTCAAACCATTACAAATAAATAAAAGTGTTATTTATTGTAAATACAATTAATTTTTTAAGTTTTATTTCCAATACAGATAATAAATATTATAAAACTAATTAAAGGATATAACAAAATTTATGTAGAAATAAAAGATCAGATGATAAATAATTTGAAATTTCAATCTAATCTATTCGATGAATCATATAAAATCATTAGACGATTTATTGATGATCAATGTATTGAATGATATACTTTATAGACGATCTCAATAGACGATATTATCAATCAAAAGTGTTAGGCAAATCTTGGATGATGGACTCACTTAATAATCTAATTTTATTAAACTAGCTCGATAGTCTCGTAAGGTCAACGTGTTAGAAGATTCTAAAGAACAAGACCAATTAGACGATATAAACTTTTTAACGAACATTTTGTCTTTTACACGTAATATGATATAATGTATTAGGGAGTGTCTAAACTCAATCTCAAAGTATTTCCTAACATTGCTTGATTATTTTTGAACCTCATCTCGTAATATTAACATAAAGTTTTATTAGAATATATTGACTAAAGTTAATCGGATTTTTTTAAAAGGGTGTTAAAACTCATTTTCCAAAAATAGTTATTATTATATTATTATTAATAAAAATAATAATAATAATAATAATAATATAATAATAATAATAGCTATGATAATAACAATAATATTTATTATTTTGACAACAATAACGAAAAAATAAAAATTATTTTGATAATATATATATATATATATATATTTATTTATTTATTTATTTATTTTTATTGACTGGATATTCAGCCATAAAAATAAATATTTTTCTATACTTGAATTCAATGACCTTCTCAGTAAACATTAAATAAATTAAATTAATAATATTTATTGCACACATAACAGTTAATGTTATTATTTTAAGACTTCATAAATACTTAAATATGTATTTGTTAAATATTAATTATTGTATTGATTAACTTCTTAATTAGAATCTCTATATTAAATATATTCTTCAATAAAAAAATTAATTATTTCTAACTCTGCATATACATAATAATATATTTTGTATATCAATAATAACAATCATCAATTTTATAATATTATTAAAAATTTACTGGTAAGGTGTATGTCAAATTATTTATTAATATAATTTATCGATAACCATTTTTTCTTTATTAAAATTTGTTGGTAAGTTAAGTGTTAAATATAAAAATCGATATTATAGTTTTAAGGAGTTTATTACTGCCTATAAAATTATTTGTTAGTAATTGTTTAGTTGTCACTAAAATTCGTCTAATACAAAATCAAATGTTGGTAAAAGTCGTTAATAAAATTTGACGATAAAATGAGAGTCAAATTATCCCTAAATAAAATTTGTTGATAAGTTAAGTGAAAAATATAAGAAACGTGTTGATAATACTGTCAAATTATTTATCAATAAAATGGGTCACTAATAATAATTATATTAACAATAATAATATTAATAATAATAGTAATTATAATAATAATAAAAAAAAGTAATTGTGATAATAATAATAATAACAAAAATATTTATGATAATTGTTTTAGCCGTTGTAGTTTTTTATCATTTTAGTTAGTTTGAATTGAAGATGTTTTTTTCCATACTCCATTATCTTATATTTACCTTCACTGTGAGGTATTCTGGTGTCGAATTGAAGTGTGACTTTGTTATTATTAATGATTCAATATTAAATCTTAATAAATTAACCAAAACATCCCTCTCAAATATGGTTATAAAGGCTGTCAGTTTTCATAGTTGGAATTTATTAATAATTGAATTGGGTTTTTAATTGGATCTTTCTCATTAGGAGCACATTACATTATTTCGGGTTATAGGTAGATTATTTTTTGGACTGATTCTTTCTGCATCCCAAAAATGTTAAAATTATTCTTATAAAAATGATCATAATGACCTTCTGTTTTATTTTTTAAAAATTTACTGAACTAGATGCCTCTTATCCAGTTTACAGTTTTATTCAAAATGTAAATCAGATAAGAAACTATCCTTCCAAATGAAAATGTGAAACTGACGATACCTCATCCAGTTTATATTTTGAAAAAAAATTATAAACCGGACGGGACTTTCCGTATAGGTTTTTTCTTTTTGCTTAAGCATTTGTTTTTTTCCGTTGTTTCATTTGCTCACCTGCGTTTCAAGGATTTTAGTTTCCGTTCTTCCCCAAGAGGTACGTTCGTCATTAACGTTCATATTTCGCTTGCTTGTTCGCCTTCTCGACCTTTCTATTTGCCTTTTTGTTCTGCGCTGCAAATATGATTTCTTTTAAGGTTTCCATTTCTTAACCTCCGCCGATATGACAGTATAACTAAATACATTTCCTTGGGCCAACGATGAAATGCTTTTTGAAGCTTCCTCATTTACCAATGTTAAATCTATAACTTCTCTTAGACAGTATCATGCCTCTAGTAAGAATGATCAGCATAATGTTGATATTGTTCCTTGCAATGTTGATGAACCGATTTGCACTGATAATGAAACAAATACTGAGAATCCCTTTTGCTTTTTAACGTTACTACTTTTACCAAAGTAGGTCTTCGATTTCCTCTGGACAACTTTGAGAACCAGGTTTTGACCTTTCTTAATATTTCTCCTCCTCACTTACATCTTAAAAGCTGGGCTTTCATTTAAGCTTTTTCCATTTTGTGTAGCCATTTTGGTATGGTTTTATTTCTTCAAAAGTAGAGTATATAATCGTAAACTTTGGATTTCTATCAGTTCCGTGGATGGCCACCATCTCTTGACTCTTTTTCAATCTTCTTATAAAAATATCAAAACAGATTTTGTATAAATTCGTGTCTCTAAAGAATATCCTACCCTTCTTGATGGGTTCCCTTTATATTGGTCTCCAGCTTCTCATCTCTAGGGGCACGATCCTTGGATGAACCAGATGAGGTCAAATGGAAAAATTGCCTTTTCTTGAAGAAGTCAGGTGCAACCTTTAACACAACGATATTGATCAAGCTTGAATTTCAGACTTCTTAAAAACTTATATTGGTATCATTTGTTTTACCTTTTTACATGATTCTTTATCTGAAGATTTGTGACTCAACCATTTCTTGTTTGCTTTACAGATAAAATGACTAGTCTAGATAAGGAGGTGGTTCGTAGACTTAAGGAGTTGAGGGAAAGTAAGAAGATGAAGGACGTTAACTCTTCAACCCTTAAGTGAAAAGGTTGCCGAAGAAGGAAAGGGGAAACAAAAATCAATTATTGGAGACCCAAAAATGACTATTTGTTTGGACTTTGTCTGGATAAACTTTCAAACCGCGCACCATTGGAGCTTTTAGTAATGGTATATAATCCTATCGGTTGTTGGATGCTAAGGGCTTTCGGTATCCGCATTGGCGAGTCTCTGGACATTTGTGTTGTTAACTTATAAATTAGCTTATTAAATTATAAGTGTAAAATAATTAACAAACAAGTTAGTAAATATAAAATAAAAAATATAACTATATACGTTTGATAACATAAATAATATTTTTTTCTATTTTATATGTCATTATGTAATTATAACTTTAAATTTTTATTTAAATTTTTAAGATAATTAAATTTTTATTTAACCTTTTAGTAATTTTATTTATTTTCAAAGGATACATATGTTAATTTAGATAATTTGATTATGAATTAAGTGCCAAATAATCCATCACTAAAATCTGTGGAAAATTTAAGTTCCAAATACAGAAAATAATGTTATAGATTATAGACCAATTCGTCGATAAAAAATCATCTGTAAAATTATGATATAACTATATAATACGTGTCAAATTATTTATTGGTAGAATGTATCATTAATAATAACTATAATAATAATAATTATTATTATTATTATGATAATAAGAATAATTATGATAATAATAATAATAACTATAATGATAATAATAATAATAATTATCATAATAAAAATAAAAAATATTATAATAATAATATTAAAAATATATATATATATATATATATATATATATTACATTTACTTATAAACTATTGAAAGATATCACCTCTAGTTGAGATAGGATCTCCAACAAATTTATTTATGAATTTTAAATTTTTTTATATAAGTATTTTCTACAAATATTTTATTTATGAATTTATTTTCATAATTAACTAAGTTTATCTAGGGTTTATTATATGACCTATAAGTTTTAACAGTAGGTAATTCTAAATGTTTTAAGCGAAATTCAAATTAAATTATCAAAGACTATCAAATTGTAATGAAAAAAAAAAAAAGAACAACCGTTATGTACATAGAATTTGAAATAATTTTCTATCATAGTGAAATTTAAAAACATAATAACAAAAAACTTTAATAACAAGAACATGTTTTGTAGGGGTAATTTAATTATATTACTTTTCTTGTATATTTTATATTAAATAATAACTTGATAGAAGAATGTTATATTACAATTAATTCAATTGTTTATTACAATTTGGTTTTATTAAGTAGTATTTTAATAGAAAAATATTATATTAAATCACATTAACTTTTTTTTATCAACTTGTGTTATATTATATATTAATTTGTTAGCATATTACTACATTATAACTTTTTTTATTACCATATGTTTATACTAAACGATAATAATTTGATACCAAATACGATATTAAACTTTTTAGTAATTTTGTTTATTTTTCAAAAGTTATATATGTTAACTTTGATAATTATTTCATTTAAATAAGTTGATTTAATGGGTATTAATTAAATATAATATTTATTTAACTTTAGAATTTATAATTTTTTATTTATCAATTTAACATTGATCTATTTTATAATGATTTTCAGTTTCACATAAAATCATGTAATTTTTTATTTCACACTTTACAATGTTTAATTACTTATATTTATTATTTTAAATCTTTAATTTCAACTATATAAACAAAATAAAATGTAACCGAAGCAAATTCTAAAAATGTAATAATCAATAAATAACTGTCTCCATTAAACTTAAATAAATAATAAAATATATAAAAAGAATAAAGGTAATAAAAGAAACATACTAAAATAGACTTTGTATTAATGCTTTTTTTTTAGTATAATAAGAAAATAATAATTTTTTTCCAAATTTCTTTCTTATTTACAATTATAAAAATTTTTAACCAAAATGTATATTGATTGCTAATTGTCAAAACATCATTAAATTAATTCGAATTCTTGATCATAAGACTTAGTATGACTGCATCAATCTTACTTTTTCTTCTATGAGGTGCCCCAATTGCATAATTCATTATTCTTAAACACAAAACTGCAGAAATAAATTGGAAACGCTTTCTTCCATCACGATTTTGGCACCTACCAATTCAATCATCTTGCGTCATATTTACAAAACTCAAATTCCGAATATCACCACCCTCTATATTCATTATAAATACTCATTCTGAGAACACCTTAATCTACACTTCTTCTTCCATCTTTCATCACCACCATTGTTGCAGTTACAATGGGGTGGTCTTTCTCCATATCTGCTATGCTGTTTCTTACCCTTCTTGTTCAGATACAGGGAAGAGGTAGAAGCTCTGCTGAGAGTGGTTGTGATTTGTTCAAAGGAAGCTGGGTTTATGATAATTCATACCCTCTTTATAATAGCTCAATGTGTCCCTTTATTGAGCATCAATTTAGCTGTGAGATCAATGGTAGACCAGATAACATGTATACCAAGTATAGATGGCAACCAGCAGAGTGCAACTTAACAAGGTAAATTTCTTCATTCTTCTCTCTTTTTGTCACTGCTTTTTCTTTTTAATTTTTGTTAACAGTGCCATTCCATTTGATTTTTTTCTTACCACCCTTTTAGGTGGACATAGATTCACCCATGCATGCTTTTTTGCTTCAGATATATGCTTTTCTTTCATTTTTTTTCCTGTTTCCAGAATTAAGTTTCAGTTAAATCATATGTTGGCTTTAATCTAGAATTACACTTCATCCAGTATTTCATATATATATATATATATATATTATGTTGAGAGAGAGATACTTTGCAGCCATAGAAATATAATTTTTATTATAGACCTTAAATTCAGTCATTGGCTTTATTATATTTGAGTATAATAATATTTTATTGCACAGAATATTATTAATTTAGTACTTTATAACTAAATATGTATTTAATTAAATATTAATTATTTTATTGGTTAAGTTTTTAATTAGAATGTCTATATTAAATATATTATTAAATAAAAAATTAATTATTTTTTAACTTTGCATATATATATATATATATATTAATAATATATTTTAAAACCAAAAGATGAGAGAAAATGTTAAAAAGTAAATATATATTATATTAATAAATACTGTATACAATAACATTAATATTTAAATTAAACTTCTCATTTTATATATATATATATATATATATATATATATATATATATATATATATATTTATTTATTCCCAAACAGTTTTTTTGATTATTTATTAAACTATAATGCGTTAAGATTGAATACTATAATAAATATTAGAATGCTATGAAAATTTTTAAAACTAATAATATGTAATCTAATACATTAAAAAAATTTAACATTTTATTATGATTAATAATTTAGAATATATAACTATAAATAAATTATTATATATGCATATATATAAGTTTATTTTATTATAATTTATTATTAATATATATTACAAAATCAATAGGTGATAGAAAAATTATTAAATACAAATAAATTAATTGCACTGAAAGAAATGGGTGTAGTGGAAAATAATGTTGTTTTTCTAATATTAATTTATTCTTCATCTCTTTGTATCATAATTGGGTATAAATATTGTATTAAAAGTGTGTATAAATATAAACTATTCCGTATCAGTTACATTTGAATTTTCTGTTTGAGTTTTAAATGGAAGGCAACAGAGAAAGACGAAAAACCTCAAGAACCAGTACATTTTTTTCTCTGGTGTGGTTCAAGCCTGGATATAATAAGTATTAATTAAAATATCAAGTTAAAGTTTTCTTAAATTTGTACTAAATGTGTTGTTTATATTCCATAGTAATAATATTGCATCAAAATTAGTAAAATTGGTGCTAATTTTTTGATATTCCACCCTTAATGTTTGGAAATGTCTTCAACAGAATTCCGTAGGATTTCTCTTTTAACTTGACAGTTCATTGTGAAACTGTGTAATTTTTCCTTAATGATTTTTGAATGAATGAATGATTGATCTCTAGTAGAGTTACTGGTACTTGCTTTCTTCACTACACTTCGTATTTTCCTGGTAATTTTGAACTATAAGCTTTGTTGTTACTAAACTTTTTGCATAACTAGAATAGCCATTTTAGAACTAGAAAACACTTACACAGCTACAAGATAAAAAGTATAGAAATATTCATTTTTTGGCATGCCCTTCCATAATTGAATATAGAAAAATTCTGGACATTGAATTTCAAGGGAAATTAGAATATTATCTTTAACCAGTACTCTTTCTTCAGATAATGAAATTCCTTATGCTTTCGGAAACATATGAAGAGTAGAGCTTAACAACTAAATGATATAAGTGCACCTTGTATGGTTAAAGACCATTGTCAAAAAATGACTTTATGATGTAAAAATAAAAATTAAGAACATTGAAATTACTATCAGATGCAGTATGTGAGAACTTAAAAAGGAAAATATTTGAACCTTGAAAGGACGTTTTACTTGTTTCTCATGACAAAAGTTGAGCTCACTAGTGGTATGTGGTAGCAAACCACATTTACAAGTAAGCTGCACGAGTCAGTTTCGTTTGTGATTTTAGAAATCTTGAAGAAGAGTTTGATAGTGTATCTATTTTTTATTTCCTGACACTCTTTGCCCATTTTATGCTAAAACTATTACTTCAATTGGGACAAATTTCCATTTCTTTGCTACCGTTTCTTAAATGATTTATTTATTTTAACTAAAAAATGAGAAAAAAAGAAAAAAAAAACGGTTTTCTTGATATAGGTTTGACCTAGTTTTTCATAATTTTATATTTTTTTAATATATTTCATATCTTGATATATTATTATTGATTTTTAAAATATCAACCTAGTTTAAATGTAAAAATGTATAATGATATCTAATATGAATTTGAAAAAAAAAGAGTCAATGTT
>Ga0209700_105605_pt1 | contig 20870 bp, 10 predicted proteins | sample SiratroredBW_FD_187528 | JGI IMG/M metagenome (GOLD analysis project Ga0209700, IMG submission 187528) | Root nodule microbial communities of legume samples collected from California, USA - Siratro red BW (SPAdes) (version 2) | ecosystem: Host-associated > Plants > Roots > Nodule | place: USA... | reverse complement strand
TTTTTTTTTATATATATATATATATATATATATATATATATATATATATATATATATGGAGGCGCATGCGATATAGACAATTATAGGATAAAATTAAATTTAATATTTCTAAATTGATTTAATAATGAATTAAAATGATGAAATTAATATTATTTATAAATTATTTTGATATTTAATGTTAATTTTATGACTTTAATAACAAGTATGTGTTTATTATTATATAATTGTTATTGAAATTAATAATTAGAAATAAAAATTAAACAATAAAATTATTATGTGTATAATTTAATTTATAAACATTAAATATAATACTAATATATTTATCTATACTTTTTTTTTATATTATATATATAAATTCAATTAATCCAATTACTTACTATCGTGTCTTTCATTTTATTTTAAATTAATTGTTTGGGTTAATTAGGTGATAGATCTACACCTAATTTTTTCTTAATGAATCATTAATATTTCTTATGGAATGTGTTATAATATAATAATTTTCTATTCTCTTCTTTCTCCTTTTCATTAATATATATTTAATAGTTATTTTAATATAAAAATATATTACAATTTGTTTTTATTAAAAAGTCTACACATCTAGAAAAAGATACATTTTTAACAAAAGATATTACTTTATTTTAATATATATATATATATATATATATACTTTCATTGTAACTATTTTAAAATTTAATTATATGAGATTTAACGAATATATAACAGCTTATATTTACATCTCAACTTTCTGATAGTTATCCAAAAGTTTAATTTAATGGTATTATTTATATTTAATAAAAAGTTAAATGGTAGATATATTGTTATTTATATTTAAATGTGAAAATTACATATGTTTTTTATAATTTAATATTAATTAGTATTATTTTATTTATTATAAAATTTTATTCTAAATTAATAGTTGAGAATATATGACAAATAATAAATCTATACATGTGTGTGTGTGTTTTAGTTATAGTAAAAGAGAGTTGAAAAAAAATTATAATAGCTAGTTAATATAGTCATTGAATCTAATTAATTCATATTCCTAATTATTATTAATAGAAAATTTTAATTTTAATGCTATTTATTATATATATATATTTGGCTATTTTAGATATTAATATATATTTCAAACTAAAGGATGAATTTACTGTAATTGTAAGAACTCTGCTATACGTGATAAATAAATGTATGAAATAATTTATAAATTATATTTAATTCAAATTTGTGTTTAAAGCTTAATGTATTTAATAGTATATTTTATAAGGCATGTGTTCGAAGGAGTGATGTAAATACTAAATAAGATTTTGTCTTGATTTCTTGGGCTGAAAATGGAAACAGACAAAAAATCGTATTTTGGGTTTGAGCAGTGGAAATAGTTTTGGACTCTTTGAGAATAGATAGAGTTGGAGTTGAGCTTAGCAAATGAAGGTGTGCAAATAGTAATGTCGAAAGCACTATAATCTTGAAATCTTGTGAGTAAATTTCTTTTTCTATTCCTCCAAAGAACTACATGTATGTGTTTGTTGGGTAAAAAGGGGTTTCAAGTATAGGGCTAGATTTTAGGTGTTTTGAGATTAGGGTTTGCTTTTAGGTTATCAATGGATTCTTTGGACACTTTTCTTCTCTTCTTCTAAAACTCTAAATCTTATAGTAAAAGAAACCCTTAAATTAAGGGAAACTAATTTACTCTTCACTTATATGTTTATGATATTTGATTAATAGTTTATGGTTTATTGAAAATTGTGAATTTTATAAACTATGAACATTGAAAGAAAAAAATTTCGTAATTTGGAAAGCAATTTTAAGCTTTTGTTCAAGTTTGGAAGTGGATTAATTGCTTCATGCATTACTTGTAGAACAGACTGCTGGAGCTTTTTGTTGGTCTCTACTGTGTCAGTAATTGATTTACTTTCAGCTAATCGGAAGCCAAAACGAAATATTAAAAAGAAAAAAAAGAGTATCAAGACAAGTGGTAAAATGGTAAAAATATCAGCATGCACTTAGGTTTTATAATAGATAAGAAAAGTCAGAATTAAACAGCACCTCAAATAAAAGTAACTTACCTTTTAAGCATATATTTGAAATTCAATTGTGACCAGAGAGTAAATGGGATTAATATCTAATCTCAAGTTCATATGATAATAATCACCCACCATAACTGAAGTCTTAAGTTTGATTCTAATGTATTTCCTAGCCAATCTAAAATTTAATTTTTCGCTAATTTCTGACTCTGTTAATCTGGAAAACACATTATGATAAAGGAAATAATCAATTGACGAAACTTACACATGCATTGGAATATCTCTCTCGGGATTGACTAACTCATTGCAGTTATAATAGGAAAAAGAATCAATAGTTTCTTTGTTTCGTTGCAGCCCTCCAAATATCAGCTATGACACTAGTAGTAATGAGATACACTTGTTCTTTTGGCATATAAATTTTGTGACACATTTCTTAGCATGGTAAGATTGCAAACTATTATGATAGTTTTAAACACTAAATCCTAAATATCAAAGATAATTTAAATATATAGATTTTTTTAATTTTTTTAAACGTTTTTTAAATACAAAATCATGATAGATTATGAGTTGTAAAAAACTCAATTGGATGTGATACAAACTCTAATTCAATATAAATATATATTTTATTTATTTTAAATATCTTTTGAAATATTTTAGTTTAAATTTAAAAATCTATAAATACATATCAATCTACTAGTTACTCAATTATCTTATTTACTTTTATATTAGTATATTTTATATTTGTTTTTATATATGTAAAAATACTTTCCTTTTGATTGAATTACTTTTTTTTATATACTAAAATACACCCTTTCCTTCTCACATTTTCTATATGTATATTTATATATCTTTTTATCTTATCCAATTAAGAATATCTATACATTTAAGGCTTTTAATAAGAATGGTACAGTTTTTCAATCTAATTATTAAAATGGGTAAATTTTAAAAATTTACTTACATGTTAGCTTAATATAACTTTATTGTGAATGAGTCGTTTAAACATTATACAAATTTAGTAAATAAAGACATCAACTAATTCTGTTAATTTATACAATGTCTTAGTTAAAAATGAATTAAAGATTTTTTTTTAAGAAATATAAAGTATGATAGTGAGACTTTTAAAACTTAATGTACAAAAATTTAAAAATATTAAAATATTCACAAAAATATATTTAATGTTTAGTGTATAATAAGTATAAGATAATAGTTCTATTGGTAATAACGATAGTAGTGATAATGATGACGATTATAATAATATATTGATAAGAATGTATCATGTATCGTGATCTTGTATTTCACTTTAAGACAAATTGAACATTTAAGCTTGTCAGGCTGTAGAGGTTCGTTCCATATATAATCTGCCATGGACTTTAAAATTTAGGATTGACACATTAATTTTTTAAAATATTTCATTGTTGTGTAGTATTATTTTTGTATTAAATATAATTAAATATATTTTTATTCATTATTTCATCAATATTATATACTTACATGTCTAAATTTAAATTTTATTTCATGGTTTACTTTGATATATATCAAAGATAATTTAAATATATATATTTTTATAATTTTTTTAAACGTTTTTTAAATACAAAATCATGATAGATTATGAATTGTAAAAGACTCAATTGGATGTGATGCAAACTCTCGTCCAATATAAATAAACATATATTTTATTTATTTTAAATATCTTTTAAAATATTTTAGTTTAGACCTAAAAATTTATAAATAGATATCAATCTCAATCTCAATACTAGTTACTCAATTATCTTATTTACTTTTATACTAGTATATTTTATATCTAATTACTCAATTATCTTATTTACTTTTATACTAGTATATTTTATATATGTATCTTTTTGGACATGAATTACTTTTTCTCTTTGATATGCTAAAATACACCTTTTCCTTCTCACATTTTCTATGTATATCTATATATCTTTTTACTTTATCCAATTAAGAATATCTATACACTTAAGGCTTTAAATAAGAATTTCAATCTAATTACTAAAATGGACAAATTTTAAGAATTTACTTACATATTATCATATAAAAAGCACAAATTTTAAGAATTTACTTACATGTTAGCATAACATGACTTTATTGTGAAGGACTCGTGCAAACATTATACGAATCTAGTAAATAAAGACATCAACTAATTCTATTAATTTATACAATGCCTTAGTTAAAAATGAATTAAAGAATTTTTTTTTAAAATATAAAGTATGATAGTGAGACTTTTAAAACATAATGTAAAAAATTTAAATACATTAAAATATTCACAAAAATTTAAATATATTTAATGTTTGGTGTATAATGAGTATGAGATAATAGTTGTAGTTGTAATAAGGAAAGTAGTAATTACAATGACGATAATAATAATATATTGATGAGAATGTATTATGTAATGTGATATTGTATTTCATGGAACATTTAAGCTTGTCAGTCTGTAGAGGTTCGTTCCATATATAATTTGTCTTCGATATGGACTTTAGGAATAACACATTAATTTTTTAAAATATTTCATTGTTGTGTAATATTATTTCTGTATTAAATATAACTAAATATATTTTTATTCATTATTTCATCAATATTATATACGTACATGTATATATTTATATTTTATTTCTTTTTTTATTTTAATATATATATATATATATATATATATATATATATATATATATATTATGATATATTTCTTCATTTACTTGTAATAAATAACAAATAATTAATCTTTAAGTTTTTCTTATAATTTTTATACTTTATAGTAAATCATTTTATAAAATATTCAAATTTAAGATTAAAAGGATTAAAAAAAATGACTTTGTTGATTTTTTTTAAATATTTATGCAAGTTGGCTCCTAAACCTGTATTTACGTAGACTAATCAGATTTATCAATTAGTAAATCTTATGTAAAACCACCCCTATGAAATATAGTATTAGCTCAAAAATATGTTATAAACTAGAAATTATGAATTTGAAAAATTATAATATATATTTTATAGAAATGATATTGATTGACGTCTTTTATGTTAATTCAAGATTAGTTATAGGTTCATTTCTTAAATTATCTTAAATTATAGGATGAATTTGGTTTGGTTTATAAAAAAAATTGTCGATGCTTATTAGTTAATAGCCTTATATGGACTTCGAATGTCAGCATTAATAACTTTAAACCGAGTTTGAATAATAAGATTTACTTTAGCATTGATTGAAGCAATGCACAAAGGATCTGAAAGCTAGTAGTATTAATTTGGTAGTAAATGCAATCTTATCAAAGACTCTGAGGCGTGTTTCTGAGATAAAAAGCTTGGTCTGAAATGGTTCTAGTAGAAGTTTCCTCTTGTTAATTTATGCCACCTTCAAATTATATTGATACTAAAGATTATCATTATTATTCTAAATTTATTTTTAACACAAAGATCAAATAATAATTTTACCGATATATGAATTAAAATCTAATTTTAATTTATCACTTTAATCAAATCACTAATAAATTTTTCTATTACTTATTTTTACTTTTTATCTTTTTTTCTCTTAATTCAAACTACCACATTTTCCATTCTCTCTCTTTTTTTTTTTCTTTTTCATTCTCTTAAATTTACTCTTGGCTCGGCATATTTTACATGTACTTGATAATTTGATAAAGAAAATCAATTAGATTTGGCTGACGGCTGAATTACCAACACAAGTGAAGTTGAATGGTTAAAACCTACAATTGAGCTATGTTATTGCTAAAAAGCTTTGAAATCTGTAGAATAGAGTGGTGGATTTTACTGATTCCGCACAGTAATTACACAAATTTTACATTCTCCATGGTTCCTACACCACTGCACCATCAAATCAGACCAAGTAATTAGGATTAGAAGAAAGTAACACTTAATCATTGTTCTTTTACTACTGCTCTTTTAATCATTTGCTTCTTCTAACACAACAAAATTGGTGTTAGAAACATGGGTTTGTGCAGGCGGAGCAAGTTTAAAAATTAAAGTCTAAAAGTACAAAGAACAAAACACATTTCTTTTAACTTTTCTTTAGAAAAAAGTTTTAAAAACAACCCATGAACGATTATCATAAAAGAAATAACCGAGCCTAAACTATAATTGATTATATCTTTGAATATAATCTATTATGTTAAATAATTATAATAAAATATTTAATTTAAATTTTAATATAATAAATAATTAAAATAAATATTATAATAATAAATAAAATAATTTGAATTTAATATTTTATAAAATAAATTATTTTAGTGTTTAATAATTAATTTTATAAGAAAACATAAATTAAATTACTAAGATTTTAAATTAATTTTATTATATACTTTTTAAATTGATATGTAATATATAATTATTAAATATTTATAACTATGTTTTATTACTATAATAACACGAATAATTAAAATATAAATATTAAATCATTAATAAAATAAATTTAAAATATGTTATATTAAAATAATTAAATAATTAAAATAATAATATCAAAATATAATTCAAAATATTTGATAATTTATTTTAATATACTTTTCTTATGAAATATAATTTTTATTTATTGAACTTTTATAATAATTTTGTATTTTAATTTTAATTTGATTTAATATGCATTTTTAAATATTTATTTTTATATTATATTAGTTTTTAAAAATCATTTTCTAAATATATTCTATCAAATTAATCAAATTTACAATCAAGTTTTCTTTTACCGTCCAGTCACTTTCTTTCTTTTTTTCACTTTACTCTACCCTTTATCCAAAGCCTCGTCACCCTTTAGCTTAAAAACAAGAAAAACGAATTTTTCAAACCCAAGGAGGCCTGAATCACAAATAACAGACTCATCATCATTGCTGGAGCCTACTTCAGTTCCATGTAGTTTCACCCTAAGTACGATTAAGCATTAAATAATTGGAAGTTCACAGTTAAGAAAAACATATCAAATAAGAAGAAATTTTACACGAAATGAAATTTAAAGAATCAAACACTCTTTCTTTCTCTTTCCCTCCATCAAGACATACTGTAAAAATCTGCAAAGTAAGCTGATCAGTGGACACTGCACTCAGTTGCAGCTGTCTGACCAAATATATCACGACGCGCTGCCTTCTTTTCACTCTGAAGAGTTGTCACAAGAATACATATAAATAGAAATAGAGATTACATTCTTCTCCTAAAAGAGAGATGTAACAAGCTTCTATTTAAGCTCGTGGTTTACAACACAAAAGAGTAAACTATATTTAACATAAACTGACATCCCAACTTCATCTCAATTTTCAACTAACAGAAGGACATTTGAGATACTGACAGTAAGTCGCAAGATCAATTTGAAGTCCAAGCAAATTACCCATTTTGTGCCATTAAGAGTACGTTGCAAAATTAAGTATGCCAATCTTCCGTTTTTGTTTCTACTGCAACCGAGTAAAATGCAACCAGCTATACGCCCAATCTACATTACTCCCTAGGAAATACTGGAAGTTGAATATATCTTTAAAGAGCACTCAGGAATATAGGTTACACCTGTTACACCCGAATGTATCTCAGTGAGAACTTGAGTTGTATCGTTTTGGCATTTTGCATCATGATTGGCCGTTGACTATTTTTGCAAAGAAAAAACTATTTCCAATGATAAATAAAACGGAATGTAAAATAAACCAATGTTCTTTGTTTACATACTTTTCACTTGTGTGTGTTTTGTAAGAACATATGCTCTTCTCATGTAAATAAATGGAAAATTATCCTTTGACACCACCCTTTCTAGTCAAGGGTGAGTTTTCCCCTATCCCATCCCGTTTGGCTTATAAATAGGGATTAGTGCGTGTATTGAAAGACACTCTATAATATTCACTTCTCTTTTCTGGTGAAATAAATGATTAAACTTAGGCACCAAAACTAATACTATAAAATGGATTAAATGGCAATTGTTACAGAATGTCGGCTAAGGAATCTAACAAAAAACCTTTATTGTTATGCAGATGGGTGAGACTTCAAAATGACCATGACAATTTACAAGTAACGGATCTTTAACCACCAGTTCATCTTCCTGTTAATTTGTATTAACCAAATATTTCTTTACATAGAAGCTCAAACATGAAATTAAGAGGAAAAATATGGTCCAAAAGTACAGCAAATATATACCTTTTTCCTTGACATCAATTCGCAAAGTGTCCAGAACAATTATGCCATCAGTCAATGGAAGTAGTTCAAGCTTGATAGTGGCATTGGATTGAGAAGGAATACATCTGATGTGGTCCAAACAGGGCTTCAAATCAATTAGTACAAGTCTAAACACACAATTTACAGAAAAAAGAGACAGACGGAAAGATTTGATACATTACCCTAGTGGAACTCTACTCTGAAACCATAGATGTGTACAACTAAGACCGGCACTAGGAATGACACCATCACTTGCAGAAACAGTCTGAGCTTTGTCATTATAACTTTGTTTCTCATCATTATCTTTAACAACAGAAGTGAAACTTTGCCCCTCGGCGGCACCAATTCCTCTTTCGTCATTTACTCTTTCTAAAAAGTCTGAGAAACCTATAAAAGGACTTATTGGAGTCGACAGTGAATTCGGGAAGGCTGTTGAAGCAAATGAGGCCGGAGCAAGCACTGTCAAAGTTAGATCCTCAGAGGTCAAATTTGAAGCTTCAAGAGTTAAGATCTGACCAAATTAAATCAAATAATAAATTAATTGTGATTGAGTATAATGGCATTTTAAAAGTTTACACAGATAATTTCTGAAGGAAAATAATCAAACAAAAATGAATGAGCTCACAGAAAAAGCACAAATCGAGTTGGAAAATTATTAACCATATACCTGTAAGGGAAGTTGGCAAGTTTTCTTATAAGCAGGAGACGGTCTTGACATCTCTGACACAATAGAGATCATAATATCCCTTGAGTTACGTGGTCGCCAACTGGTTGGCTGCTTAAAGAACAATCTTGACGCTAGATTAAGCAAACAAAAACTAATTAACACCTTAATTCATAGGATAGCACAACAGCAAACCGAGGTCGCTGAAAAGCCTACCTGTATAGTTGCAACGACATGACACCAAAATTGAATACTGATCATTAATTAAAGCAGGCTTTTGTCTGTCGAGACTTATTTTTGATGTTTTATTTCTAAGCTGCAACTTTGACCAGTGAGAACTTCTATTATCCGGAAGCTTGGGACCCTTCCATGTAGAAGTTGCTGGTTTTAGAATAAAAGAATGCTCTTCACCTCTCCTGTAATTAGAAACTTATAGTAAGATGAAGAAGATTACTATATCTAATTAAAATTTTAAAAAGAACTAAAAGATTGATTTCAAAAACAACAAAATCAAGTGTTCATGAATCATGCTTCACCTTGTCTACATGCTGATGTATTATTTTTTCTCATTAACAAAGACATACATTATTCTCCAAGGTAATTTTTGGATTATTTACACACTGTTGTACACTTCATTATTAGCAAGTAAATAAAAAATGCAACATCATATCTAAGTCTCAAAAACATTATGGCTTTTCCTAAGGTGCCCCTCCTTTAAAACATGTTTCGGTGCGCTCTTTACGTGGCACGAGCTAGCAATGCCACGTGTAGTAACTTTACATGTCATTGTGCAACGTGGATACATAATAGATGTTGAAAAACCGAAAAACCGAAGGCATGTGCGCATTAAATGTGAAGTACGAATTTCTGCCAGAGTATTAAATTTGACGTACGGAAAGAACAATATATTTGACGTACAGAAGACATGTGAGAAATGGCAGCGTTGCTTGTCTTGCTTGGAAATACATTAGTTAAGGAAAGCAAGTATGAGTGAATGTCTTTTCTCCAGTTTTACCACGAGGCAAAATGGAGAAGTGGAATGGTGCGTAGTCCATGATCGTTAATGAAACTGAATGAGACGTAGTCGTTGACTGAAGTGTGATGAAGTAAAGCGTTGGGTGTGATATGAATTGAAAGAGCAAGTGTTGTAGTTGAATACTGGGTTGTGACTGATTTCGAATTATTCGGAGGTATTATTTTAATTTTTTTTTTGTGTAATTATATGTGGAGCGTATGTGATATGTAATAGATGATTGTTAGCTATTTTATGTTACATATGTATGGGGCGATGAAGATGGAGCACTGTAATGAGGAGTCATTTGTAAATTTGGTTGAAGATGACAAAGTTAGTAGTGTGAGTAAGAAGGGAAGCATTGGTGATTCTAAATACGAAAGTGATTCATATGTGGAGGAAGATAATGATATGTATAACAGATATAAGTGTGCGTATAAAAGTTATATGAATGAAGACATACTAAGGATGAAATTTGAATGTGAGGATGATGTTTACAAATTTTCCTACGACATACGGGAGGTGTCATGCTTTTGGTATTTGAAAAGATGAACTAAAATTTTAACATTTATAAGAATGTAGAAAGAAGGAAAGGATGGGAGTGTAGAAAGAAACTCCTACAAATTGACTTTAAAATCTAGTGAAGCCCAAAATCCACAAAAAGCCTTGAGTAGGGCAGAGAATGGGGATGGTACCAAATGAAAGAAGCACTTGCTTCCTACACCATACAAAATTGTGAATTGCATTATATAGCATTAATAAAATTCAAAATACCTTCAAGTTTTAATAATAATAAAGTAAAGTCTCTTTTTTGTGTTTCCTTTTTGTGTGTTCGACCCTATTTTCTTTATCACGGTCTTTTATGTAATTGAAATTCTTCATTATTACAATTCTTAGTGTCTTTCGTGTCCTTCTATCTGGTGACATTTTCTCCCTGTGTCTTGTTACAGGCCTTGATGAACATTGATAAACATTGTTAGTATGTTTTGGTAAAATTTAAAATCTAATGATATAAATGATTAAAATTAACATTTTCTCCCTATGCCTTGTTACAGGCCTTGATGAACATTGTTAGTATGTTTTTTGGTAAAATTTAAAATCTAATGGTATAAGTGATTAAAACTGACATTTTTTCCCTATGTCTTGTCACTGGCCTTGATGAACATTAGTAGTATGTTTTGGTAAAATTTAAAATCTAATGGTATAACTGACTAAAACTGTGATAACTAATATTATATATCAATTATCTTGACTTAATTAATGATTAAATTCAACTATTATTTTAATCATAATTAACAACTATTGTATTTGATAATTAAAATTGGTGTCTAAATAGCTTTTTATTCGTGCTACACCAGGTAAAGTAATCTAAACAATACTAACAACTATTATAATATCAGAAAGATATTTTGTAAACCATCGGCATACTACTACCCGTCTTTTATTAAACATAGTATCTAGTGCTGAAAAATAATTTTGTAATTATATCATTTAGAGTCAATTATATAAGTAGTTGTAAACTAATTGTAATATTTATAAGAGATGTCCATGTATCACCAATGTTATAATATAGAGTAGGATATTTAGTTTCACAAAGCACAAGCCAAGAGTGTAAAATCATTGAACGGATGAGATATCCATTATAACACGATGCATGCCCTATTATTCTCTCCGCAGCCATTAATTTATCTTTTGAATCTAGGTTAATGGTACAGATTCTAGAAGTCAAACTGTTTGGGAACTCTAGTTAGTACTTTCTGAAGTGCATATTGATTTTTGAAGCCCCTTCCCCCGTTTGACAGGTTTGTTTTAAGTGTTTGGGGGTGGAGTTGTCCATATCTACACAAGCATATTTAATTTGAAAACCATATATTAAGATCAGCCAAGACATCAGAGCAGTAATGATAGAGTTATAAACAACATTAAAATATTGATTCAGTAAAATAACCTGAGCACTAGATTTGGTAAAGAATGATCATTTCCAGCTTCAACACATGAAATCGGCAACGACGACAGTGATCCATTCTGTGTAAGCTCCTCAAAAACAATAGTAATGGTATCTATAAATATCAGAATATCTGGAGTATGTGTAGGAGCAACATTCTGGGGAACAGGTAAAGAACTATTAATAAAAGCAGAACTGAAAAAAAAAAAACGGTAGAAATGGATAAAAGACAAGCATGAAAACATAAGATACAATATGTTAGAAATATAATATAAAAAATGAAACCATTCATGTTTTGACCAAACAGCTTAAGCTTTTAGTACAGAGGATTCATTACATGGTATCAAAGTCTCAAGTATCAAGTAGTCTAGAGTTCAATCCTTTTTCTTAGCCCCATTCTTTTGATAAAATTAAGTATAATTTCATCATAAGATATTTTCTCCATGCTCAAGCTCTAAGGGGTCTTGGGTGATAGCGTGCTAGAGATATATAAAACTACTCATGTATTTTCATGTGACAAATTAAGAAATTAGGATAGAATGTTCACAACACAACACACACAAAAAATTGTTAAAGAATTGGATGGATGACATCGTAGTTCAAACCTTTATCTGAACACAAAGAAGATCATCTGAATTGACATCAGCAGCAAAAGAATGAATGTCTAACGGCTGTATTATTTCAAGTTTCCTTCTCCACCTTCTTCCTGGTGTATGTAGGCCTTCTAATCCACAAGAAACATAAAATCTATTTCTTTCCAATGAAACACCTCGAAAAGATAGAAGTCCTTCAACCCCCATTTTTTTCCAAAAATATTTCTGAGATGAGATTTGATCCCAATCCTCAAGGTCAAAACTTGGCTTGGAACTAGCTGCTTTAACAGGAGCAGCTGGAGTATTCACTGGTTGGGGTAATGATGACATGGAGTAACTTCTAAAATTGCTAAAGGAGAATATTTGAGAACTGGATGATCCAGAAAAATTGGACCTCTGAGAGGAGTTACCAATTCCTGAAGTTGAGGTTAAATGAGGAGATGGTGGGCAAGCAGAAGGCTTCCCGTTATCCAATGGAAGTATCCAATTTAACAGCTCTGCACATGAATCCTGATTTGTATAAACTGCATCCACCTTGCTGTCGGGAGATGACGTTCTCTCCTGAAGTTTTTCAAATTGAAGAATTTCTATACAAGGATCTCTAAGAAAATTAACACCAACATTCACCTGTAAAAGAACCTGCATCCTTCCACATAAAAAACTGAATTAGATCAATAATCTGAGTTATTAAAATAATTAACTTTGCTAAAAAGAGGTTTTTGCATATTATAACACTCCAAAAGCCAAGAAGTTATATAGAAAGAATTTCATGATTAACTACGATTTCCCTAGCAAAAGTTCACAAATGCCTTCAAAGGCATTAAAGAGGAAAGGTAAACACTGCCGAAAGATATTTAATATTTAATACAAAGAAAAGAATATGTTATAGATAGACCAGTGATGATGTAATTACACAAGTAAATATACTCCACAATAGTAGGTCCAAGTATCGTATGCATATTGAAATTTGTTATTCTCTAAATACTCCAGAGAAAATATAAAATTGCAGATGTTGTTGTTAAATAATGAATCAAAGCAGAGCATACAATAAACCCATTCTACGACCTCATCTAAATACACTCGAGCATTACCATCTAACTAAAAGATTCTCAATATTTCACTAACAATAACAAGATGAACAAGTGAATTGAACTGCAGTGTTGCAGGTCTTAGTTCTGTAAAAGCCTTTTCTAGTCTTATAGAAGCATGGACAAACAATGTATTGGAATGGATTATTTTATTGAAGAAAGAAATTTCATTACAGAGAAGAGGAAAATACAACTAGAGTAAGAGCAACATATTATCCAAGAAAAAACCTACTTACAAGAAAAACGTGTAAAAGTATAACCACGGGCTGAGTACCAAAGAGGGGCCTTAAACGTAATTATATCTATAATAAACTGAGTGGCAATAAGGATAAAGTAAGCATCTAACCCAAACTACAGATTTGGATCCTCATCTAGTTTGCATGGTATTCATAAGTAATAATTGATTTCAAAACCATATCTTTACTGTTTCCTCCACAGTATGGATGAAAACAATATCATAAAGAAATTATATGGCATGCAAAATAGTAATTTATCCCAAAAGAAAAAGAAACTAACATACATAAGATGGCAAAAAAAAAAAAAAATAGGGTACACAACGACCAACAACAATGAAATCTTTTTCCTACTAGGTGGGATTGGCTACATGAATAAAACAACAGCATGATTTATTATCATAAATCGTGTCTGTAGACAAACTATTAACCTCTAACTCCTTCAAAATGGTTTCACCAACAATTGTTTTCGGCATAGCGATTGGATTATACCCTTTATGTACTCTCCTAACTAGTAACTAGGGCTTCTTCCATAGGTCTTCTCCACATATGCCCAAACTTCCTTGGGCAAGAATCTAGCGATTAGGTTACCCTTGTTATCTAATGCATTCATTCCTAATCCTATTTTGTGTGGTTTATCCACTCATCTAACATGACATTCACAACTCTATCGAATTGTAGTTTACTCACTCGTAATCTTGTTGGCCTTTTACTGCCCAACATTCAATCCATACAACTTTACAAGTCTAATAGTTGTTTACACGATTCTTCATTTTAGCTGAAGGAGTTTTTGCGATGGATAACAAGAAGGTACTGTCTATCAATTTACCTTATTGATAGAGACTTAGTATTGCGGGATGCTTAAGTCCTGTATAGAATAATATGAGATGCTCAGCGGAGTATTTAAATACTTGATTATACTCCCTTAACATGTCGGTGTTTGGTTCACCCCCTAATTGCTAACATCTAAGGATGGGTTCCCCATGTGCTTCGGTGCTTTCCAATTGACTACAAGTTAAAGATCACCAACAATAATTGACTTTGCCTTGATTTTTACATTTACTAACGAACAAAATAGCGGAATTACAACCATAGGTGGTGTCTCAACTGCATTTGAACTAACTGACTCGGCTAAAATAGATAGAAAAGTATATGTAATTGTTGAACTTATAACTGCTAAAATACATCTTTTCGGTTATTATTTAAGCTATTCTCAACAATACCAATTAACTAAGATTCAGTAATCATAGCACCCTCCCCTCATACGGGTTTGAAGGAATACAATCATTTAAAGGAACGGAACTGCAAGGATAGCTAAACTACGGACAAAGTGTGATTGTGTGAAACAACAAGTGTGCAGCATCAGTGATACAAAATGCAATCGTCGTAAGAATTAAAAGTTTGTCTCATACATCAATTACTAGCAGCCAAAAGGATTTAAAGATGCAGTGGAGGCACAGAAAATTGGGAAGAAAATTTTCTCATGCAGGCTAAGTGGTGTTGTAATGACAAAGAGAAACAACACAAGAGGATGATACTGTCATATGTAACGATTGCCTATGCGATGAATGTGTCAGTTAGAGTTTGAGTTTTTTTGCTTTTATGATAAGAAGGATTATGTACATGATGCACCCAGAATATGAAAGTGGGGATTATATGGTCAACAAATATACGGATAGCCATCAATCATTGATGAACTGTACATGCTTTTATGTAGACGGGTTGGGGCAACCCTTTTTGCCCTTAATTTATAAAATTTTGTATTGCTGATCAAATAAAAATAGCACCCTCCCCACCATAGGGGATAAACTCAACTACCATTAATCAAATTTGTCTGCTATCTATTTTCCTATGGTGTACCACAAATTCACCATTGATTTTCCAATCACATTTTGTAAACAACAAAACATTGGCCAAACTGCTTGCATGCATGCGTTGAAATAATGGAGAAATCTAGACTACAAAAAGGAAAGAAGAAGAGAACTTACATACTGATTGATCCCAAATTTAATGAATGTAGAGTAATTCATCTAACAATGGAACTTTAAATTCAAATATTAACAAACAGAAAACACCTCTGTCTCTCCTTAACAATATTAGATCAATTAAATGCACAATCATAGTTTCCAACTTTTATGACACATACCACTATGTCTCCATTAGGTAAAGCACGGCACTTCACAGAATCTCTTGCCACTCCACCAGAAACATTTGAATCAAAATTTCCTCTATCAATAACAGTACTAATAGAAGACAGTGTGGACCCTTCACACGTGATTGTTGATCCTTTTTCATTATTTGCATTAGAAGTGTCGGGCGAATTTTTTGAAGAGCTTCTTTTGCACCAAAGTGGATCATCTGACGCGGAAATCCTTACAAAGAAGTGAGAATTTTCAAACTTTTGCAACAACAATGAGGTTTGTTTTTTGAGAACCTCTTTTTGAATAAGGGATTCACCATCAGAAACATCATCCAGCTGCTCTTCACCACTGGTACTCAGTTCCCCTTCTCCAGACACTGTATTATTTCTGTTTTCAGTGTTTCCATGTTCTTTCTTGGGGCTGTGACCTGTGCCATTCTCGCTTATCGCTGCAGCCTTTTTGAGCGATGATGTATCCTGCTTACATGCAGACAAGCATGCCAATATGTGAACTTGTTCACCTGAATTACAGGTATAAATTAGGTCTGCTAAACTTTTTTGTGAAAGCCAGCTGACCAAATTACACATGCCAAAACTAAGATTAATATTTAAAGAATGAAAAAATCTATTACCAGGGAAAAGAAAGGAACGATCAAGAGAGCATAAAGACAGTATATCTGGTGCACAATTCCAGTTTTCAGGAAGTTCCTCTGCAAAATGAAATCGATATATCGTATCATACATGCAGAGTAGTCTGGTCAATAAAATCACATACAAGAGGAAGGACTTGAAAGAAATTATTCTGTTTAATTCTACCGTTGAACTGAATGCTGACAAAAACCTTGATACGATTTTGATTTTGGTCATGTGCTAAGCATATAATAAACAAAATTTACAAATTGATTCTAGACCTAGAGGAGAAGAGACAGTTGACGAACTTCTACTTCCCTAATGGTTTAAATATACAATCAACAGCTGCCCTTTTGCCCCATCTAGATATCAATTCAGTACCCCATTAACCAAGTACTGGCAGCACACAAATGATGGGGATCTAGTAGAGCGTCCTCCCACATAAATATTTACGAAGGGTACGTTGTGGAGTTGTGTTTTGGAGGAGAGGGTAAATATTTTAATTTGACATCGAACTATTTATACAAGGTTAATAAACATTAAGTTTACATTGATATATCTTTTTATTTTAACTTTAAAAATTATCAAATTAGAGAATATTTATCAGAGATAAACAAATTTATCCTCTTTCCCTTCTCCTCCAAACCTCTCAACTCCCGAACATATCCTAAAATTACAAGTGAAAGCTGGCGGTATCATTTTTACCTACATTTGTTACCTACATTTCTCTGATGAGCAAACATTAAAATGTAAATAAATGACACAGGACAAATTTGAACTATATTGCCATCAAATTCTGTATCCATTTCCAAAACTCAGTTACCAAATGAAAGTATCAACAGTATAGAAAAGAGGCAGGAAAATGGTAGATGAAGAGAAGATATACTGCATGGGATGGTAATCCATCCTTCTTCCTCGTCAACGTCGGAGTGCTTATCAATGACGGCACAATCCATGTTGGCATCGTAGCGTGCATAAGGATCAGTAGACACAAGAGTCTCCAAAGAAGATCCAGCAGATGCAGACCTTTGATGCGTATCAGCACGAGACTCCGGAGCAGGAATAGGTGGATTACGCTCTCCATACACGCCAGTAGTAGACCGCATCAAAAAATTCATTGCGCCACTAACACTATATCGTCTGCAAATTCACACGATTCAATTTCAGCCAATAGCGATGAAATCTACTATCATTACCGAATCGAAAAGCGCGAAAAGGATTTTACCGAATCGAAAAGCGCGAAAAGGATTTTACCGAATCGAAAATGCGAAACGGAATCGGAACAAACGATTAAGCGAACATGAAATGGAGAATTGATTCGATTTGGATTGTTACCTGACGAAGAGATTGGGAGAGAGAAGTGGCGTAAGATCCGAAGCTGTAATCGCGATCAGGGAGAATGTTCGTATGCATGCACAACAAATTTTGGCAAATTATTCTCTTACCTACTACTTTCAGGTGGCATCAACTTTTTCTTCTTTAGGTGCCTTCAACTTCAATTCAATATTTCTCTGATTATTTATTTATTTATTTATTTATTTATTTATTTATTCTGTAATGATATAATTTCCTCCTTTTTCTAAAGTGATGAATTTAAAATATTATTAAACAAAGTATAGATTATTCTATTCTTTGCTTTTTCAAAATGATATAGCAAAAAAACAGGTTCATATTTGGTGCACAAAACTATTTCCAAATATTCTTATATTTAAAATCATTATTCTCAGTTAAGGATAATTTAGAAAAACGAAATATGATTTTATTATATAAAAAACAAAACATATCCTTATATTTATAATTAAGTTTATAGGCGGTAATACATTATTCATATAAATAATAATTGTAAATCATTTGCCAAATTTTCTTACCAATTTTATTCTTTTTTATATATAATAATAACATATTGAATGCATTTTATATTTTTTATACATTAACTATTTTATTTATTGTTTACTATAAAGTAACAAAAAATTGTAAACTTTCCAAATAAAATATTAAAAAATGTAAAAATAAATAGTAGTGTTCATTTAAATGTTTTAATGAAGATAATCCAATTATTTTATCAACACCTTGTAAAAATAAAAAATTTAACAAATTTGAATTTGTATAAATCATATTTTGTTATTGTTCTCCCAACTGAAATTTTCAATGGCTTTAAGATAGTTTAAATAGAAATTATTCTTTCTAGATGATAAATTCCATCAATTTATCATCTTATTTTTTGCATAATAATTACATTTAAGTACTAGAATATAACCTATCTTATTAATAGGACATCTAATCAATCGTACAGGTATTAGTTGCATGAAATATCTTGTATATAAGATTAGTTCTAATAATCTTTAACAGATTATTATTATGCCATTAATTAGGCCATTAGACCTATACTATTATCAATAAGCTCATATTATTCGATCATTTTCAATGAATATAATTATTACCTTTTTATACTAAAGACACATCCCAAAGGTCTAGAAAGGCGATTTATATATTAAATTTAATTTCAAATATGCATGGTAGCTATAATTAATTATTTTTAAGCAATGCTATAGTGAAATATTATTAACCACTAAGTGTATATTAAATTTTTAAATTGATTTTTTAATTAATTCTAAGTCTCCTTATTATCAAATCGTTATTTATTATAAATTAAAATAATTTAAATCGCATGCTCAAATTTTTTATTTCCAAACCACAAATCTCCTGTAGTTAAGTCATTATTTATATATAAACAATTCAATTAAATAAATTAGATATTATGAAAAATTATATTAACCTATTATAACTTTTTAAAGGAATTAGCATATAGATGTATCACCATAAAGTAATTGCTATCTCTCTATGATTATAAATGATGGTCAACATTATGTGAAAAGACATCCTAATTTTTTTATAATGTATATGTACGAGTTATAACTAAAAAAATATCCTATAAATATATATATAAATAAAGGATATTGATGTAGCTTAAATAAATTGTAACATTATTTAATGATTTGAATTAAAATTTATTTTCAAAACCTATAATTGAATTGAAAGTTCTTTTTTCATCTAGTCAACAAAAGTTTATATTGATATAAATTTATTTAATATTTAGTTTATACAAATTAAAAATTAATAAATGTACACTTTTTAACCCATACAAATATATGTATGTATATAATTTAATTATTGTTTATTTTTTTATAAAACTTGATGTACATATAGTGGTAATACAGCTATAATTCATTGAATTGATTACAATTTATATAAAGTTATTAATGGCGTAATAAATAGAATAAGTTATATACCTATTTAATTTAATGCATGCGTCCTTTTGTACTTAGGTATGACAATGAGGTTCCAATCCAATAATTCTTTTCACTCTATAGTATGTTTAGGTTTTTTTTTGTTCCAGTACCACACTGTAGGAAATATTTATACATAGCACAGTATTGTTTTCAAGTTAGAATTCGGTGATTTGAGAAGTCCAATTCTGACCTTTCATCGAGTAGAGGCTGTAGGAATACCAATCAGAATTTGGTTCTGAAAATCAAATTCCAAACTGATTTTGTATTTCTTTTTTTGCATTGAAAATAATGGAAGGGGAGAAATAATTAGGGAAAAGATTTAAAATATTAATAGTTTAAACTGAAATAATTTGAGGGAAAAAAATTAGAATAAAAGTATAATTTTCTAAAAAAATAAAAATAAAATTAAGAAAAAAGTAATTATATTTAGTAAGTGTGTAAGATTTAATTATTTAGACAAAAAAAGTTAGATAAATAAATATTTATAAATAGATATATTTTAAATAACTTTAAATTAGAAATATTTGTAAATAAGAAAGTTTTATGAAAAAATAAAGAATTGTAAGAAAGTAATGAAAAATGTGTGACAAAATTGAATTTATTGAGTTGTAAAAAATATATTAATTTTTAAAAAATGTGTGTATAATATTATAATTTAAAGAAATAAATATTTGAAGAAAAAAATATTTAAAACTACACATATTTTAAGGAAATATAGATTAAAAAATATGTAAAATAAGAAAATTTCATGGAAAAGAAGAGGAAAGATTGAATTATAAAAAAAAATGAATGGAAAGTGTTTGATATAATTGAATTTTTTAATTGCGTATAACAAATATGACAAAAAAAATATTAACCAATTGGAAAATTCATTTTTTAAATAATGATGAAAAGCAAATAAAATATTTATAGAAATAAACTTTTGAAGTAATATTATTCTATTTTTTTTATATAATTTATGCTTATTATAATATAAATAAATTTGAGATTTGTACAACAAGTAAACTGAAAATTGACTTAGAATATTTTATTATTGTAAGATTTAGTTTATATATATATATATATATATATATATATATATATATATATATATATTAATATATTTATGAT